>WBZM01002228.1_pt1 | contig 14061 bp, 15 predicted proteins | sample 5204271 | NCBI WGS metagenome assembly WBZM01 (sample SAMN12344346, study PRJNA552823) | activated sludge metagenome | biome: Activated sludge suspended growth; feature: Nitrification reactor; material: Wastewater; isolation source: activated sludge from nitrification reactor of wastewater...
CCGGGACGGCGAGCTGACCGGCGATCCGATCACCATGCACGACGTGCCGGTGCCGCCCGAGCTGCGCACCGAATGAGGGCCGACCGCATGCGGGTTCCACCAAAAATTCCGCCTCGCCCATCGCTCGGGATCGGCCGCTCGGCCGCTCTCGCCGTGACTCGCGCGCCCGCCGGCGGGCGGCGCCAACCCGGGGAATCGCTCCGATGAATCTGGCCACCTCGCTCACCGGCATGGCTCGGTCCGGCCTCGGCGCGCCGGCCCTGCTGATCGTCATCCTGATGATGGTGGTCGTGCCGCTGCCGCCGTTCGCGCTGGACGTGTTCTTCACCTTCAACATCGCCCTGTCGCTGGTCGTGCTGCTGGCCACCGTCTACAGCGAACGGCCGCTGGACTTCGCGGTGTTCCCCACCGTGCTGCTGGTGACCACTCTGTTGCGGCTGGCCCTCAACGTGGCCTCCACCCGGGTGGTGCTGCTGCACGGCCACGCCGGGGCGGACGCCGCCGGCAAAGTGATCGAATCGTTCGGCCATTTCGTGGTCGGCGGCAACTACGCCGTCGGCCTGGTGGTGTTCGCCATCCTCACCATCATCAATTTCGTGGTGGTCACCAAGGGCGCCGGTCGCGTCTCCGAAGTCAGCGCTCGCTTTACCCTGGACGCCATGCCGGGCAAGCAGATGGCCATCGACGCCGACCTCAACGCCGGGATCATCGATCAGTCCGAAGCCAAGCGCCGGCGCTCCGAGGTGGTCCAGGAAGCCGACTTCTACGGCTCCATGGACGGCGCCAGCAAGTTCGTGCGCGGCGACGCCATCGCCGGCATTCTGATCCTGTTCATCAACATGCTGGGCGGCATCGCCATCGGCACCCTGCAACACGACCTGCCGCTGGGCGAGGCGGCCCAGTTCTACACGCTGCTGACCATCGGCGACGGTTTGGTGGCGCAACTGCCGGCGCTGCTTCTGTCCACCGCCGCCGCCATCATGGTCACCCGCGCCTCGGGCTCCCAGGACATCGGCCAGCAGATCACCCGCCAGCTGTTCGGCAGCCCGCAAACCCTGGGCGTCACCGCCGGCATCATCGGCATGTTGGGTCTGATTCCGGGCATGCCCAACCTGGTGTTCCTGAGCCTGGCCGGCGGCGCCGGCTATCTGGCCTGGCGCACCTCCCGCCGCCCCCCGGCCCCGACCCCGACGGACGAGGGCGGCGGGACCGCCGGGCCGGGAGCGCCCTCCGGCGAGGAAACCCGCGAGGTGGGCTGGGACGACGTGCCGCCGCTGGACACCATCGGCATGGAAGTGGGCTACCGGCTGATCGCCCTGGTGGATCGCAACCAGAACGGCCAGTTGCTGGGCCGGATCAAGGGGGTTCGCAAGAAGCTGTCCCAGGAGCTGGGCTTCCTGATTCCGCCGGTCCACATCCGCGACAATCTCGATCTGGCGCCGACCGCCTACCGGATCGCCTTGCTGGGGGTGACGGCCGCCGAATCCGAGGCGTTTCCCGACCGGCAGCTCGCCATCAATCCCGGCCAGGTCCACAGCCCCCTGCCCGGCATCCCCACCCAGGACCCGGCCTTCAAGCTGCCGGCGGTGTGGATCGAGCCCAACCTGCGCGAGCAGGCCCAGACCCTCGGCTACACCGTGGTGGACGCCAGCACCGTCATCGCCACCCACCTGAACCAGATCCTGCTCGGCCACGCCCACGAATTGCTGGGCCACGAGGAAACCCAGCAACTGCTGGACCGGCTGGCGCAGGCCATGCCGCGCCTGGTGCAGGATCTGGTGCCCAAGACCCTGGTGCTGCGGGTCGTGGTGCGCGTGCTGCAAAATCTGCTGCTGGAACAGGTGCCGATCCGGGATATGCGGACCATCGCCGAAACTTTGGCGGAGCACGGCTCCCGGAGTCAGGACCCCGACGTGCTGACGGCCGCCGTCCGGGTCGCCTTGGGGCGGATGATCGTCCAAAATATCAATAGCTTGGAAGACGAACTGTCGGTGATCACCCTGGCCGCCGAATTGGAACAGATATTGCTCCGTACCTTGCAGATGGGCAGGGACGAGCAAGCGCCCCTGGAGCCGGGACTGGCCGAGCGCTTGCACAAGGCGCTGCTGGAAACTGCCCAGAAGCAGGAGTTGGTGGGTCAACCGGCGGTGCTGCTGGTCCCGGATGTGATCCGCGTCATGCTGGCGCGGTTCACGAGGCACGGGATACCCAACCTCCACGTCCTCGCCTTCAGCGAAATCCCCGAGGACAAGAAGCTCAAGGTCATCGCCACAGTGGGCAAGTAAGCGAATCGAACGCGGCCTGCCCCGGATGCGGAAGTCGCGACAACCGCAGGAACGAACACGATGAAAATCAAACGATTGAATGCCGCCAATATCCGTGAAGCGATGCGCAAAATCCGGGAGGAGCTGGGTCCGGACGCGGTGATCCTGTCCAACCAGCGCTCCGAGGCGGGCTTCGAAATCATCGCGGCGGTCGATTACGACGAACGGCTGCTGCAAGGGATGCAACTGCCGGCGGCGGCCGACGCCGGCGCGCGGACCCGCGCCGAGGTCCCCGAAACCGGCGTGTCCGCAGACGCCAACCCGGATGGGGAGGAACCTCGGCCGGCCGAGCCGGCGGCGGCGATCCGGACGATCCGGTCGGCCATTCCCGCCGCCCCGGCGGCGCGGCCGGCGAGCGCCGAGCCGGCGGCGGGACCGGCGCGACCCGACAAGCCGCGCGTGGTCTGGTCGCAGGATCCGCTGCTGGTGGAAATGCGCCACGAGCTTCAAATCATGCACAACCTGCTGGAGCAGCAGCTCTCGGGGCTGGCTTGGGGCGAGCTGGGACGCCGGCAACCCCACCGGGCCGATCTGCTGGGCCAGTTGCTGGATTTCGGTTGCAACCCCAACCTGTGCCTGCACTTGGCCGACGCCGCCGCCGGCGAGTCCGACCCGGCGCGGGCGTGGCGGCTGGCGCTCGCGACCCTGGGGCGCGGCCTGTCCGTCACCCAGGACGATATCCTGACCCGGGGCGGCGTCGCGGCCCTGATCGGTCCGACCGGGGTCGGCAAGACCACCACCGCCGCCAAGCTGGCCGCGCGCTACAACTTGCGTCACGGCCCGAACCGGGTGGCGCTGATCACCACCGACAGCTACCGGATCGGCGCCTTCGAGCAGCTTTGCACCTTCGGCATGATCCTGGACGCGCCGGTGCGCCTGGTCCGCAGCGCGCAAGAGTTGCAGGAGACCATCCGGGCGTTTTCCGACAAGTCTTTGATCCTGATCGACACCGCCGGCATGAGCCAGCGCGACCTGCGCCTGTCGCAGCAATTCGCCCTGCTCGACGATCCCTCCCACATCCGCAGCTATCTGGTGCTGGCCGCCAACGCCCAGCACGCCGTGCTCCAGGAATCGATGACCGCGTTCGCCCGCGTGCCCCTGAGCGGCGCCATCCTCACCAAGGTGGACGAAACCACCCGGCTGGGCGCGGCGCTCTCGGCGGTGCACGAACAGGGCCTGCCGCTGGCGTACATCTGCAACGGCCAGCGGGTGCCCGAGGATCTCCAGGCGGCGCAAATCGATGCCCTGATCCGGCTGGGCGAGGAATTCGCGGGGCTGTACGCAGCGGCGCTCGAAAACGATACCCTCGCGCTGACCTTCGGGAAGAGGTTGACCGCTCATGTCTGCTGTTGAACCGCTCCGCGCTCAGGCTTTCGGCATGTCACAATCGACCCATAACCGGCCCGTGCGCGTGGTCTGCGTGACCAGCGGCAAGGGCGGCGTCGGCAAAACCAACATCTCGGTCAACCTGGCGTTGGCCCTGAGCCTCCAGAACCAGAGCGTCATGCTGCTGGACGCCGATCTCGGGCTGGCCAACGTGGACGTGATCCTGGGGCTGCACCCGCTCTACAACCTGTCCCACGTCATCAGCCAGGAACGGACCCTGGAGGAAATCATCGTCACCGGCCCGAACGGCATCCGGATCATTCCGGCCAGTTCCGGGGTCAAGCGCATGGCGGAGCTGACGCCGGAGGAAAACGCCGGTCTGGTCGGCGCCTTCAGCGAGCTGAACGACTCGGTGGACATCATGCTGATCGACTCCGCCGCCGGCATCTCCGACAGCGTGGTCACCTTCAGCCGGGCCTCCCACGACGTCATCGTGGTGGTCTGCGACGAGCCGGCCTCGATCACCGACGCCTACGCCCTGATCAAGCTGCTCAGCCAGGATTACGACATGGACCGGTTCCAGATTCTGGCCAACCGGGTCGCCACCGCCCAGGAAGGCCGCGAGCTGTTCAACAAGCTGGTCCGGGTTTCCGACCGGTTTCTGGACGTGAGCCTGAGCTTTTGCGGGTTCATCCCCGAAGACCCGCAGTTGCGCAAGGCGGTCCAGGCCCAGCGCGCCGTGGTGGAAGCCTTCCCGAGCAGCCGCTCGGCCGAAGCCTTTCACCGGCTGGCCGCCCACATCATCGGGCGCTGGCCGATCCCCCGCAGCGCCAGCGGCTATCTGCAATTTTTCATCGAACGCCTGATCGACCCCGCCTACCGGCTCAAGGAACGCGGTGAATGAAAGGCGTGGCCCTGTACGCCAGCCTGGGCGGCGAGACGGCGGACGACTTGATCGCCCGCCACGCGCCGCAGGTCAAGCGGATCGCCTACCACCTGCTGGCCCGGTTGCCGGCATCGGTGCAGGTGGACGATCTGATCCAGGCCGGCATGTTGGGTCTGCTGGAAGCGGCGCGGCGCTACGATCCGGCTCAGGGCGCCAGCTTCGCCACCTTCGCCGAACCGCGCATTCGCGGCGCCATGCTCGACGAGATCCGCAAGGGCGACTGGACGCCGCGCTCGGTGCACCGCAAGGCGCGCGAGGTGACGGCGGCGATCCACGCCGTGGAAACCGCCACCGGCCGCGAGGCCCAAGACCGGGACATCGCCGAGCAGATGGGCGTGAGCCTGACCGAGTATCACGAGGCGCTGACCGACCTGCGCGGCCAACGCTTGCTGTCGCTCGACGAGGGCGGGCCGGACGACGAGAGCGAAATCCATCGCGTGCCCGCGCCTGGCGGCGATCCGTCCGAAGCCGTCGGCCGGGACAGCCTGCTCAAGCTGCTGGCTTCGGCGATCGATCTGCTGCCCGAGCGGGAAAAGCTGGTGCTGTCGCTCTATTACGACGAGGAGCTGCACCTCAAGGAAATCGGCGCGGTGCTGGGCGTGAGCGAATCGCGGGTCAGCCAGTTGCACGGCCAGGCGCTCGCCCGGCTGCGGGCGCGGGTCGGGGCCGGCGCGGCCTGAACCTCTGATCTCATCGGAGCGAAATCGTGGACATTCTCACTCTCGCCGGCCTGGTGGTCGCCTTCGGCGGCATCATCGGCGGCATGCTGATCGAAGGCGGCCACGTCAGCTCGCTGCTCAACGGCCCGGCGTTCCTGATCGTGGTCGGCGGCACCCTCGGCGCGGTGCTGGTGCAGATGCCGATGGACGTGTTCAAGCGGGCGCTCGGCCGCGCCAAGTGGGCCTTCCTGCCGCCCGCAGTCGCGATGCAGCCCGCCATCGAAAAAATCGTCGAATGGAGCAACATCGCCCGCAAGGAAGGCCTGCTGCGGCTGGAGGATTACATCCAGCAGGAACCGGACCCCTTCGCGTCCAAGGCCCTGCAACTGCTGGTGGACGGCAAGGAGCCGGAGGAAATCCGCCACATTCTGGAAATGGATATGGCCATCCGCGAGGAAAACGACTTGCAGGCGATCAGCTTTTTCGAAGCGCTCGGCGGTTACGCGCCCACCATCGGCATCATCGGCGCGGTGCTGGGCCTGATCCACGTCATGGGCAACCTGGCCGACCCCAGCAAGCTGGGGGGCGGTATCGCCGCCGCGTTCGTCGCCACCATTTACGGCCTGATCTTGGCCAACGTGTTCGCCTTGCCGATGGGCAACAAGATCAAGAGCGCCGTCAAGAAACAGACCCGCCTTTGCGAGCTGTTCATCGAAGGCATCATCGCCATCGCCCACGGCGAGAACCCGCGCAACATCGAATCGCGCTTGCAGGGCTTCACCCAGGGCTGAGACTGCCGCGATGAGCAAGAAAAAGCACGCCGAGTCCCACGAGAATCACGAGCGCTGGCTGGTTTCCTACGCCGACTTCATCACCCTGCTGTTCGCTTTCTTTGTGGTGATGTATTCGGTATCCTCGGTCAACGAAGGCAAATTCCGGGTGCTGTCCGAATCGATGATGACGGCCTTTCGCTCCCCCACCCCCAACAGCATGAAGCCGATCCAATTGGGCGGGATGGTCGGGACGCCGTCCCCGCAGGCGGTCGGCCAACCGAACATGAATCCCGGCGTGGCTCCCGATCTGCGGCCCCTGCCCACCGCCATCTTCCAGCGCGCCCCGCGGACGCTGCACGCCGTGGCGAAGGACTACGGCCCGACCGGCAAACCTTCCGCGCCGGTGCTCGCCTCCGAGCTCGCCGACGGCAAAGCTGCGGGCGATCCGAATCTGGCCAAGGTCGCGGCCAAGCTGCGGGAGCACTTGGCGAAGCTGATCCGCACCGATCTGGTCAACGTTCGCAGCAGCGACTTTTGGGTGGAAGTGGAAATCAAAAACAGCATCTTGTTCGCCAGCGGCAGCGCCATCGTCAACCCGGAAGCGCTGCCGCCGATGGCCGTGATCGCCGAAATCCTGCGGGAAATCCCCAACCGCATTCAGGTCGAGGGTTTCACCGACAACCGGCCGATCAACACGCCGATCTATCCGTCGAACTGGGAGCTGTCGGCGGCCCGCGCCGCCAATATGGTCCACGTTCTGATGAACGACGGCGTGCGGCCGGAGCGCATGGCGGCGATCGGCTACGGCGAGCACCAACCCATCGCCGACAACCGCACCGAGCAGGGTCGCTTGCAGAATCGCCGGGTGGTCTTGGTGATCATGGGCAACACCGACACCCGCTATCCGGCGGATTTCGACCAGGCCAGCGCCGCGCCGCCCGCGCCGCCCGCGCCGCCCGCCGGCATCATCGCCGAGAACGCGGTCGCGACCCGAAAACCGTCCAAATAACGACTCGACCTCATTCTTCACACGCGCCGGGGCAAATCCATGCACGATGTCTTGTTTCACGGTATCGCGATTGCCGCCCTGCTGATCGGCAACGCGCTGATGATCGCGCTGGGTTTTCTGGCGGCCCGGCTGTTCTCCCCGGCGCCCGAAACCGAAGCCGGCCGGGAAGAGCCGCCCAACCTGCATCAGGACTTGAAAGGCGTCACCCTTTCGCTGGCGGCGCTGGGCGAGCGGCTGGTGAAACTGGAAGTGCAAATCGGACAGCTCCGGGAGCAGGGGGGTCCACCGGGGCTTCCGCTCAACCGGGACGCCGATCAGAAGTTTTTCAAGGTGGCCACCAAACTGGCCCTGCAAGGCGCCAGCGTGGACGAGATCATGGAGCTTTGCGGGCTCAGCCGGGGCGAAGCCGATTTGATTTGCATGTTGCACTCCAGCAACCAGGTCAGCCCCAGCAGCGTCGCCGGCGAATCGATCCGGCAATTCACCTCTCGCGTCGCCGAGTTGCGCGAGAGCGATCCGGTTGGCGGCGGCTAGAATCCCCGGTCGGGCCAGATCAATCCCATCCGGAAAGCGCCTTCGATCTCTCTCGACAACAGGCGGATCGCGGCGCTCGGGTCCGCCGCTTTCACTGCCCCGTCGATCTCTGCGGCCCAGATCGGCATCAAGAAAAAACCTTGAACCGGACGGCAATCGCCCTGCCGATCAAGCCGACTCGGCGCCGGCTCTTCTCCGGTTTTCTGCGGACCGGGCCATGGACGCGGCCCGATCCCTGATGGCAGTCATGCTTCAGGCGTAATCGTCCACCATCCCGAGCAGGCTGCGGGAGCGTGGCCGGGACGATTCTTCCGCCTCCATCGCCGCTTCCGCGCCCGGCGTGGCCACCGGCCGGCCACCGTCGCGCTGGCCGTAAGACGGCTGCTCGCCGGCGCCCGCCTGCTGGCGGGCCAGCGACTGATCGGATACCTGCGCCTGGTTCAGCGTGATCCCTTGGCCGTCCAACATCTCCCGCAGCCGGGGCAACGCGCTTTCGAGCGCTTCCCGCACGGCGGCCTCGTGGCTGAAGAACGTCACGTTGGTCTGGTTGTGATGCAGCGACACCCGGACTTCGAGCGGTCCCAAGTCGGGTGGATTGACTTTGATTTCCGCTTCCTGAAGCCGGTTGTTCACCATCCAATTCAGTTGGTGGCCCAACGTCCGCTCCCAATTTTTCTGATTGAGATTCAATACATCCGGCGTTGTCGGCAGGGAAGCCGGCGATGCCGCCGCTTCCGGGCGGGCCGGCGCGGAGGAAGATGCGCCGGCCTGGGTCGACGTTCCGCCATTGGCCGGCCCGGCCGGTTCTCCGGCGCGGATGGGAACCACTTCCCGCACCGCCTCTTCAGGGCGTCCGGCCGCGAGCGCGGCAACCGTGTCGGCCGGTCGGCCCGGCGCTTGATTGGATGCCAACAGCGAAGCCAGCTCCTGACCGGCCGGCGGCAGCGGCCGAGCGGCATCCGCCCTGTTTTTGTCCGCCGCCGCTGTCGGTTGCGATGCTTGCTCGATAGTGCCCTCGTTTCCTGCCGGCGCCAGTTGCCCCGCCGCCGCCGGCTCGGAACCGATCCGGGCTAGGGATTCGGCCAGCCGGGGATGCCACTGCAACGGATGGCCGCTTGCCGGTTGCGCCGAACGCGGGTCGCTGACGGCGCCGGTCCGGCCAGCCGCACCGCTCTCCTCCTCTGCGGTGATTGCCCCAACAGAGATGGCATGGGTCGATGCCGCGCTGGCGGCGCTCGGCGCATCCGAGCGCGGCACGATTCCATGCGTCTGCCCGACCGCGACCGCTTCTTCAACCGCGACTGCCGTCGCCTCGCCCGCCACCGACTCCGCCGTCGGCCCAACCGCCGGCCCAACCGTCGGCCCAACCGCCAACCCAGTCGCCACAACCAAATCGGACGAGGATCGGTAATCGGCCGGTCGAGCGGCCGAGGTTTTCAAGTCTTCCGCCAAACTCGCCGCCGCACCAGTCTCCGGTTTGGTCATGGCGGCACCGGACGCCGCTCCGGCGACCGGTGCCGGCGCCAGCGATGGGGGGACAGCCGATACCAAACCCAAACCGGCCAAGTCTTCGGATACCGGCTCGCCGGTCGGCCGCGCCAGCCCACGGCCGCCATCCACCAAGCGACCCGAAGCGGGCGTCGAACACCGTATCAAGCGCAATCGCGCCGCATCCACCGAGACGGTGGACGACGACGTCGCAACCTCCGAAGCACCGGCATTCCGCAGCGCTGCCCGCGCATCCATGAACAACGGCAGGCCGACCCAAACAGCTTCGGTTTCCATCTGTCCGGTCGCGGTGTCCGAATCGTTGGCGACGGCCTCGGTCGTCGATTCCTTCGACTCTTCCGGTTTGCCCTCGCCCGCTTCCTGGGTCAATCCCGCCGTCAACGCCGCGACCATAAGCTGTTCCCCGGCCTTGCCGAGATCCGTCGGATCGATCAGCTCCAGACCGGGTTGCGCCGCTGGCGGATTGATGGCCGACAACCCGGCCTCCCCGGTCGCGAGTCCGGAGAAAACCGCCACAACGGGATTCCCCGAGGCGTCCGCTTGCAGCAGACTGAAGGAAAACGACTTTGCCATGGCCGCTCCCCCATCGGCTTCAACTGTGGTTCCCACCCCGATGACCTTGGCGGCCGCGCCGGTGGCCGGCGCTAAATTGGCGAGTTCAAGTTGAGCCATGATGTCGTTCTCTCCAAGATTTTCGATGATTCCGGCCGTCGATCACGGGCCTTCCCCGGCCGACGACCGTTGCCGTCCGCCCGAGCCGCGCAGGTTGCGTTCGTCGCTATCCCGCTGTTCGCGTTGATTTTCTTGGCGCGACTGAACTTTTCGGTCGCGCTCCATCACCTCTTCGAGCGCCTTGGTCTTGGCGTGCATTTGCACCCAATCCTGGCGCTTGCGTTGCAGTTCGTGTTGCAGCCGCTCCAGTTGTTGCCGCGATTGGGTGATGCCTTGATCCAGGCTGTTCAGAAACGTGGCGTAATCCTGGAACCGGCGGGCCGAAATGCCGCCGCTGCCTTCGCTCTGAAACTGGGTGGCGTACTCGCCCCGGAATAGCAATAGCTGCCGCAAGCGATTCTGCTGCTCGACCACGCGCTGCTGGGATTCGGCCAGCAGTTTGACCGCCTCGTCCTCCCGGGATTGCGCGACCCGCACCGCCGCCTGCAACGGATGGGATTTTTTTGCCATGGCGTTTTAAATCCCCCCTCACTTCCCCTTCCCTTCCCTGGACTTGGGTTGCAGAACCGCCTCCAGCGCCTGCAAGCTGTCGGCCAGCGTGACCTGCTCGTCGATGCCCTGCATCAAAAACTGTCGGAGTCGGGGATGGAATTCGCGCGCCTCGTCCACCGCCGGATCGCTGCCGGCGACATAAGCCCCGACGTTGATCAGATCGCGGTGCTGCTCGTAAGTCGAATAGACGTGCTTGAACCGCCGCGCCAGTTGCTGGTGGCGGGGGCCGCTGATCTGCGGCATCACTCGGCTGATCGAGGCTTCGATGTCGATGGCCGGATAGTGGCCGGCCTCGGCCAGCCGCCGCGACAGCACCACATGACCGTCGAGAATGGCGCGGGCCGCGTCGGCGATGGGGTCCTGCTGGTCGTCGCCCTCGGTCAGCACGGTGTAAAAAGCGGTGATCGAGCCGCCGACCGTGTCGTTGCCGGCCCGCTCCACCAGTTGCGGCAGCTTGGCGAACACCGACGGCGGATAGCCCTTGGTGGCCGGTGGCTCGCCGATGGCCAGCGCGATCTCGCGCTGGGCTTGGGCGTAACGGGTCAGCGAATCCATCAGCAGCAACACCTGCCGGCCGGAATCGCGGAAATATTCGGCGATGCGGGTGGCCAGCGCGGCGCCGTACAGCCGCTTGAGCGGCGGGTCGTCGGCCGGAGCCGCCACCACCACCGCCCGGGCCATGCCTTGCGGGCCGAGAATTTCCTGAATGAACTCCTGCACTTCTCGGCCGCGCTCGCCGATCAGCCCGACCACCACCACTTCGGCGTTGGTGAACCGGGTCATCATGCCGAGCAGCACGCTCTTGCCGACGCCGGAGCCGGCGAACAGGCCCATGCGCTGGCCGCGCCCCACCGACAGCAGGGCGTTGATGGCGCGCACCCCGACATCCAGCGGCTCGCGGATCGGCTTGCGCAACAGCGGATTGATGGTCTTGCCGCTCAGCGAGGCCCAGCCGATTTGCGGCGGGGGCGGCAACCCGTCCAGGAACCGGCCGGAGCCGTCCAGCACCCGGCCGAGCAAGCCCTCGCCCACCGGCACCTGGCTGACGCCGTTGGTGGGAATCACCCGCGCGTTCGGCATCAAGCCGTGAATGTCGCTGCTGGGCATCAGGAACAGCTTGCCGCCCGAAAATCCGACCACTTCCGCCTGGAAGCGGCCGCCGTCGGGATTCACCACCAAGCAGCGGGCGCCGACCGGCGCCACGCAACCGGCCGCCTCCAGCGTCAAACCGACCAGGCGGGTCAATTGTCCTTCCACCACCAAGCCCGGCGTTTCGACGATCCGGGACCGCCGCTGGGCCAAGCGTGCGCCCCAGTGACGGGCGCGATTCATTTCAGGCGCGCTTGCCATTTTGCTCACGCTCGTCCCCCAGCACGGTGGCGATCACCGCGCCCAGCCGTTTCTCCAGCGTCGCGTCGATCCGCGACAGGTCGGTGTTGACCACGCAACCGCCCCGGCTCAAGGTCTGATCCTCGACGATCCGCCAGACCGGCTGGTCGTCGCGGCCCAGCGAGAGCACCTCGCGGATCAGTTGCGCGTCCTCGGGATGCAGGCGGACCTGCACGTCGGTGCTGGCCACGGGCAACAGGCCGACCGCTTCGCGCACCGCCGCCACCACCTCGCCGGGCGAGTTGCGCAATTCCCGGCGCACCAACTGGCGGGCGATTTCGGTGGCCAGCCAGGTCAGTTCCTCCTCGACCGCCGCGTCGAGCTGTTCCAGCGGCCGGCCGATGAATCCCAGGATTTGATCGAGTTTCTGGACGCGCAACAGCACGTCGTCGCGACCGCCGGCCAGCCCTTCGGCGTAGCCGCGCTGATAACCTTCCGCGTGGCCCTCGTGCTGGCCCTTCTTGTAGCCCTGTTCGCGGCCTTCCCGGCGGCCTTCCTGATAGCCGGCGGCGAACCCCTCCTCGTGGGCCTCGCGCTGGATCGCCTCGATTTCCTCCAGGGTCGGCAACGCCGTCGCGGATTTGGCGGCTTTCGGCGGGCGCGGCGCGCGGGCGCCATCGCGGGCCTCGGCCGGTGCGGCGGCGGGCGCGGCCGGTGGCGGTTCCGGTTCGGGCGGCCGTTCCACGCTGGGCATCTCCCAGCGCTGATACGCCGTCAAATTGTCGCCTGGAATGATTTTAGACAAGCTGGTCTCCCTTGCTGCTCAGGGTAATTTCGCCGGCCTCCGCCAACCGCTTGGCGGCGGCCATGATCTCCTTCTGGGCGGCTTCCACGTCGCTGAGCTTGACCGGCGGCATGGCTTCCAGATCGTCGCGCAGCAGGTCGGCGGCCCGCCGGGACATGTTGCCCATGATCTTCTGCCGGACCGCCTCGTCCGCGCCGCGCAAGGCCACCAGCAGCATCTCGGAGGAAACCTCGCGCAGCAGGGTCTGGATATCGCGGTCGCTGAGGCCGAGCAGATTCTCGAACACGACCATCAACTCTTCGATCTTGTCGCCGAGTTCGGCGTCCGTTTCCTTGATCTTGTCGAGAATCTGGCCCTCGACGGCGGCGTCCAGCCGGCCGAGAATTTCGGCGGCCCGCTTGGGTCCGCCGATCTTGGAGGTGGCGGCGGCGCTGATGTTGCGCATGACTTGCTTCTCGATCAGTTCGTTCAACTCGGCCAGGGCGCCCGAGGGGATCTCGTCCAGGATCGCCACCCGCAGCAGGGCCTCGTCGCGCAGCGGCGAGGGCAGCAGGTTGACCACCTCGGCGGCCTGCTCGGGCCGCAGCGACGACAGCACCAGGGCGACGACCTGGGGGTGCTCTTCGCGCAGGCCGCCGGCGATGGAACCGGCATCCATCCATTTCAGCGAATCGACGCCGGACTGGCCCTCGCCGTCGAAAATGTGTTCCAGAATATTCCGGGCTTTGTCGCGCCCCAGAGCGCGGGTCAGCACGCCGCGAATATAGTTTTCGCCGTCCAGCATCAGGGAGTTCTGCTGGTGCACTTCCTCGTTGAAGGCGTGGACGATCTCGCTGAGCTGGTCGCGGTTGACGTTGGCCAGATTGGCCATGGCGACACCCAGCTTGTGCAGCTCGCGCGGGTCCAGGTGGCGGAGGATTTCGGCGGCGTGGCTTTCGCCGAGAGCCATCAGCACCACCGCCGCGCGCTCGACGCCCTTGAATGTCGCGGTCAGTTCCGGCATCGCCTACCCCTCGCTGGTCAGCCAGTTGCGGATCACTTGGACCGCCCGCTTCGGGTCCTCGGCCACCAGGGAGCGGGCCAGATCCATGCGTTTTTCCAGTTGCTCGGCCGGGTTGCCCAACAGCCCCTTGGGCCGCCCGTTTTCCAGGGCGCCGCCGATCTCGACCTGGTCTTCCAGCAACCCCTCGACACCCTCTTCGGGGGCCGGCAGCGCTCCGGCGGTTTCCCTGGCGCCGCCCTCGGCGGGGACCGCCGGCGCCGGCAGCAAGCGCCGCAGCACCGGCCGCACCACCAGCAGCAGCACCGCCAGGGACAGCACCGCCACCACGCCCCACTTGACCAGCTCCAGGAACCAGGCCTGCTGCCACATCGGCAGCGGCGGTTCCTCCAGCGCCGCCGGCGCGAAGCGGTGCTACGCTGGCCGACATGGCCGATCGCGATGCCGCGTCGCCCCCCGCGGACTCGGTCGCGGCGCTGTTCCCGGCCTTGTACAGGGAGCTGCGTCGACTGGCCCGGTCGAAGCTCGCAGGGGGAGCGCGCCCCACGCTGCTGGACACGCATGCGCTGGTCCACGAGGCGTTCCTGCGCATGCAGCGCGGCGACGTGGCGCTCAACGACCGT
>WBZM01002869.1_pt1 | contig 14061 bp, 7 predicted proteins | sample 5204271 | NCBI WGS metagenome assembly WBZM01 (sample SAMN12344346, study PRJNA552823) | activated sludge metagenome | biome: Activated sludge suspended growth; feature: Nitrification reactor; material: Wastewater; isolation source: activated sludge from nitrification reactor of wastewater treatment...
TTCGCCGGAAACCGTGGCCGCTCGCGCTGGCTGGGGGGCGCTGACGGCGGTGCAAAATAACGCCATCTACGACTTCGACGATAACCTCGTCAGCCGGCCCGGCCCGCGGCTGGTCGACGGGCTGGAGGCGATGGCACGGCTGCTGCATCCGGAGTTATTCGAATAGCCGCCGGTTGCCGGGCGGGCGCAGAGGTACGCGCTCGCCCGGCCAGGCGCGGCCGATGAGGCGAGCGTCATGGGTCATACCACGCGGCCATACGTGATCAATAGCCTGGCGCTGCTGGCGGCGCTGCTGGCGAGCGTGGCTATCGGCGCGGTCTACATCGCGCCGGGCACGGTTCTGGGTATTATTCTGTCGCGAATTGCCGGGGCGGCTGGCTCTGGGTGGCCGGAGACGGCCGTCACTATCGTCATGCAAGTCCGCCTGCCCCATACCGTGCTGATTGCGCTGACGGGTTCGGCGCTGGCCGGTAGCGGCGCTGCCTATCAGGGCCTCTTCCGCAACCCTTTGGCCGATCCCTACCTTATCGGCGTCGCTTCGGGCGCGGGGCTGGGCGCGGTGCTGGCGATGTCGATCCGCTGGCCGGCGACGCTGCTGGGTCTCTACACCGTGCCAGTCGCCGCCTTTCTGGGCGCGGTGGCCACCGTCGTGCTGGTCTACAACTTGGCCCGCGCGGGGCCAACGCTCCAGACGACGACGCTGATCCTGGCCGGCGTAGCGGTCAGTTCGTTCGCCACCGCGCTGACCTCGTTTCTGATGCTGCGCTCGGCCACCGAGTTGCGCCGCGCCCTGGGCTGGCTGCTGGGCGGCGCAGTGCTCAACGGTTGGGCGCCCGTGGCGGCGATGCTGCCCTACGTTCTCATCGGTCTGCTGCTGCTGGCGCTCATGGGTCACCGGCTCAACGTCCTGCAATTTGGCGACGAGCAGGCGCAGCAAATGGGCCTGAATGTAGAGCGCAGCAAGCTCATCATCCTCGTCGCCGCGTCGCTGACAACGGCCGCCGCGGTTGCCTTTTCGGGCATCATCGGCTTTGTCGGCTTGATAGTGCCCCACGTCGTGCGACTCGTCTGGACGGCCGACTACCGCCACCTGACGCCACTGTCGATCCTGGGTGGAGCGACGCTCCTGCTGCTGGCCGACATCCTGGCGCGCGTAGCGCTCGCGCCGCAGGTGCTGCCGGTGGGCGTGGTGACGGCGCTGGCTGGCGCGCCTTTCTTTCTCTGGATTCTCTTTCGGGCCAAAGCCAGGGTATCCTGGTAAGCGGCTCCCGCGAGGCTGACATGCTGGACATTCAAAAATTGACCGTTGGTTATGGCCGCGGCACCGTCCTGCGCGACGTTTCTCTTTCCGTCGCGCCGGGGCAAATCCTGGCCGTCGTCGGGCCCAACGGCGCCGGGAAGTCGACGCTCGTGCGGGCTGTGAGCGGCGTCCTGCCGACCGAGGGCGGCCACATCACGATTGACGGCCGACCACTCCACGCGCTGTCGCCTCAGGAGCGCGCCCGCTGCCTGGCCGTGGTTCCCCAGACGCGCCAGTTACCGGGCATGTTCACCGTCTATCAGACGATCCTGCTTGGCCGCACGCCATATCTGGGCTGGTTGGGCCAGGCCAGCGCGCAGGATCACGCCCAAGTGCGCTGGGCGCTGGAGCGTGCCGACCTGACCCACCTGGCGACACGCAAGGTGGGCGAGTTGTCGGGCGGCGAGCAGCAGCGCATCCTGTTGGCTCGCGCTCTGGCCCAGGCCGCGCCCGTTCTGCTGTTGGACGAGCCGACAACGCATCTGGACTTGCAGCACCAGTCGAGCCTGCTGAATCTGCTGCGCGAACTGGTCGCGGAAGGGAGGATGGCGGCGCTGATTGTCCTGCACGACCTTAACCTGGCCGGACTGTACGCGGATCGGGTCGCGCTGCTGGTGGACGGCCGCCTTCAAGCTATTGGAACCCCGGCCGAGGTGTTGACCGGCAGCAACTTGACGTCCGTCTTCCAGATACCGATCGATGTCATTCCCCACCCGGCCTATGGCACGCCGCTTGTTCTGCCCGACGGGGTAGCGCGCTGAGGTTGGGTGGAATTACTGGACTTAATCCCCCGCGAAGGATGTGCTTGTTCATCGGCAGCTCTGTCCGGATTCTGGAACGTATCCGGTTATTGTCAACCTGCCCTAAAGCGCTACAATCTCTGGCCGATGACAAAGCGCTTCATTCTCGTGGCGGGTAATATCGGCGTCGGCAAGACGTCGCTCACTGAGCGCCTGGGCTCGCGATTGGGTTGGGCGACTGGTTATGAATCGGTGGCCGATAACCCCTACCTGGCTGATTTCTACGCCGACATGCGCCAGTGGTCATTCCACCTGCAAGTCTTTTTCCTGGGCCACCGCGCCCAGCAGCACTTGCTCCTCGCACATAGTCCGCAATCGGCCATCGTTGATCGCAGCATCTACGAAGATGCTCACATCTTCGCCCGGGTGCTGCATCATATGAGCAACCTGAATGAGCGCGACTACCAGTCATATCGCAACGTGTTTGAGTTGGTAGTCGCCAATTTGCCGCGGCCCGACCTGTTAATCTACCTGACCGCCCCCGTGCCGGTGTTGATCGAGCGTATTCGCCAGCGAGCCAGGCCAATTGAAGCGGGGATCACGGCCGAGTACCTTGCCCTGCTGGACACGTTCTACGAAGAGTGGTTGGCGACCTTCGATCTGTGCCCGGTTCTTACCATTCGCACCCAACAACTCGACTTTGTCCACGAGGCGCGCCACCTCGACACCGTTATCGACCACATCGAGGCGACATTGGCTGGGCGCGATGAACTCGTCCTCAGTTAACCCCTCGCGGGTTCGCCCGCGGGGTAAATTGTGGTAAACTTCACAAGTGTCTGCGGAACCGCCAGCATCGCCTGCCACGGTAAAAAGCGACCGAGGAGCCGCGCCGCCGTCCTTCCTTAGACGCATGGTCACACCCTTGGTCTTGCTGGCCGCGATTGCGGCGTGGGCCTGGGTGTCACGGGCAGCGCAGGTGAGCCTACCGGCGACACCCGCCGCCGTGCCCGCGCAGGCCACACAGCAGACGCCGACCGCGGCGCCCGGCGTGATCGGCTTGCCGGGCTTGGCGACGCCCTGGGCTGTGGCCGGAATGGAGCCGCTGGTGAGTCCGGCGGCGACGGCTACCGGTCCGGCGCAACCGATTCGCTTGCTTGGCCCACCGCCCGGCAGCCAATTCGGCGCGGACGACCTGGTTTCGTTCTACTGGCGTTGGCCGGGCGAGTTGGAAGAAGGACAGAGATTTGTGGTCTATGTGGTAGCGGGTGGCAATCGCGTGGCCCTGGGCGCGATTGACGAAGCGAACATGGGGCAAGCCTATCACCTGGCCACGGCATTAGGGGAAAGCGTAGGCAAAACGGGCGGCTTCCAATGGCTGGTCGTGCTGGAAGACGCTGAGGCGGCAACGACAATTGGCCAGAGCGAACCGCGGCCGATAGGCATTGTCGGCCGCTAACAAAGGTTGTAGGCACGGTGTGTGGAGACCAGATGTCCGCCGACCGTGATTGCATTTTGTAGGATATAATAGTACGCTAGATAAGATGTAGGGTGACGGTTTCTGCGCGAGGAAACTCGAAACCGGCCCCGCAACCGCCGCGAGAAAGCAGAGAATGGTGGCAAGGGATAAGGAAGACCTATCTGGGCAACAGATAGGAAATTACGAGATCGAAGCCCACATCGCGGCTCGCAACGCCAGCGACCTGTTTCTCGCGCGCGATGTCAAGCTGGAGCGTCCGGTCTTCCTGGAGGTGCTGCGCGTAACGGCGGAGGAGGATGACGACCTCGCCGCCCGCTTCCGCAGCCGCATGGAAACGGTGTCCCAGCTTAAGGACCCGCGCATTGCCGTCGTCAGCGATCTGGATATTACCGACGACGGTTTTCCTTATGCCGTTATCGACTACTTTCCGGCCACAACGCTGGCCGACCGTCTGGCGGCCATGCGCCGCGAGGGTCAGTCGCTGCCCGTCATCGAGGCATTGGAACTGACGCGGGAGGTCGCCCAGGGTCTGGGCCTGGCTCACGCCGCGGGGCTAATTCACCACGACTTGCGCCCGGAGAACATCATGCTCCGCGAGGACGGTATGCCCGTCCTCCTTGACCTTGGCGTCCCCATCGTTCTCGAGCCGGTGACTCCCGGGGCCAACGGTGTTGCGGGTGAGATGCTCGACTATGCCGCGCCGGAGGAGCTGGAAGGCAAAGCGTTAACCCGGCGCAGCAACATCTACTCGCTGGGCGTCATCCTCTACGAGTTGCTAGCTGGCCACCGGCCAAACCTGCCCAACCTGCCCTTCGACATCTTCCCGCAGGCCAACATGCCCAAGGAAGAGCCGCTGGAGGAAGCGCGGCCGGGACTGGCCGGTGAAACGTACCGTCTGGTGCGCAATTGCCTGTGGCGACAAGAGTGGAGCCGCTTCGAGACGACCGATGAGCTGGTTACCGCTATCGAGACGGCTATCTTTGCCGAGCAGGAGTTGCCCAAGACAACCGCCTGGACTCCGCAGCGCAATCGCTCCCTGATGGTGTTTGCCATCCCGATTGCGCTCGTGGTGCTGGGGCTGCTGGCCTTCCTGGTCTTTCGTGGATTGGGTCGTGGCGAGGCCGAGGCGGCCGAGGTCACTCCAGAGAGTACGCCGGCCGAGGTGGTGGGCGGCGACGGGACGCCCGCGAATGACACGGCCGCGCCCACAGTTACTCCGACCCAGTTGCCGACTGAATCGTCAGTTGACGTCTCCATCTCTGTGCTCGCGCCGGGACCGAATCGCGAGTTCTCGGTTGACGACACCATCAATTTCGACTGGTTCTGGCCGACGCTGCCAGAGCCGGGCCGGCACTTCGCTGTTTACCTGATTAGCGGCAGTCGCGAGTACCAGCTAGGCGCTCTGACCGAGCCGAACAACGGCGCGGCCTACCGCCTTCAGGTTCCCGGCCGCGAGATTCCGCTGACCGGCGAAGAACTGGCCTGGCAGGTGCGGTTGGAAAACACCGACGGCAGCCAGATCTTCGTCGCCAGCGACCCTATCCCGCTCAATCTCCGCGTTCAGCCCACCGTGACCGCGACCGGCACGCCGCCCGCGAGCGAGACGCCCGCGCCTTCGCCGACCGCCTGTGTCGTTGCGCCGCCGCCGGGTTGGGTGCTCTACACCATTCGCAACGGCGACGCCTTGTCGGCGCTGGCCGCGCGGGCCAACGTGGAGGTCGAGACGCTGTTGCAGGTGAACTGCCTGCCCAATGGCCTGCTGAGCGTGGGCCAGCAGGTGTGGGTGCCTTCGGCCGCCGTGCCGCGCACGCCGACACCGCCCCCTCCGCCACCTACCGCGACCAACGCTCCTCCACCGCCCTCGCCCACCACCGGGGGCATCACGCCCGAGCCGGCTACGCCGACGACGCAGGTGCAGCCGCCGACACCGACGACAGAGGTGCCGCCAACCGACACGCCTGGTGTTGAGCCGCCTACTCTAACGCCTCCGCCGCCACCGTAGGGCCGCTGGCCGTTGCCGGCTTTTCCCGCGTAAGAGCATGATTAAAGGAGCCCATGTGGGCCAAAGAGGCGCGCGATAATCCGCATCGTGCGCTGGATTGTTTCGGGTTGCCAGATGGCGGATAATGGGAGCGACCCAAATCGGGTGGGTCATAATTTCACTGCATTTTAACCGTCTGCTTGGGTGAATGACGGTAACATAGGGTCGGGCAGCCCTTAGGCAGTGGCCGTGTTGTGCAAGCGTGCCGCCGCTCGCCGGCCAGGCGATTAAAACCATAGCCCTATGCCCACGACCGTGTGCGCTACTACCCCGACGCGCGACGAGGAGTGCAGGAGCATCATGAAGAGTAAAGCCACCGTTCTCAGCCTCGTATCCATTGTTGCCGCCTTTTTGCTGACGCTGGTCGCTACCGTGCCGGCCCGCGCTGTAGCCCCTATTTTCAACAATCAGACGTTGACAATTGCTGAGAACAGCCCCAACGGCGCCACGACCACACCCAGCAAGCTGGCCGTTTTTGACCCCGAAGGGCAGCCGCTCACCTACGATGTTCTCAGCGGCAGCGGCGCGGCGGCATTCAGCGTTAATGCTTCCACCGGCGTCGTCACCGTCAGCGATAGTTCCCTGCTCGACTTTGAAGTCAATCCGACCTTTAGTATGGTGGTGCGCGTGACCGACACGGAGCCGCAAAGCGACACGGCCACGGTCACGATCAACCTCACCGATGTGTCCGATCAGCCGCCGGTCATGGGCGACCAGTCATTCAGCGTTGCCGAAAACAGCGCCGCGGGCACAACTGTCGGCACGCTCCAGTACAGCGACGGCGACACCAACGACTCTCACGTTTTCAGCGTCACCGGCGGCAGTGGTAGCGGCCTCTTCAACATTGATAGCGTGGGTAAGATCACCGTCGCCAACGGCGCCCAGTTGAACTTCGAGGCTGTCAACACCTACAACATGACGGTGGAGATCGAGGATGAAGGCGGTCTGACCGACACGGCGCTCATTACCGTCGACATCACCAACGTCAATGAGAACCCGGTCGTCAATCCGCAGTCGTTCACGATATCGGAGAACGCCGCCAACGGGACGAACGTCGGCACCGTAGCCGCGTCGGATCCCGAGGGGGCCGCGCTGACTTTGTCTATTGTCGGCGCCTCGCCCTTTGCCATCAACGGCAACACCGGCTTGATCACGGTCGCCAATAGCAGCCAGCTTGATTTCGAGACGACCCCGTCGATTAATTTCACCGTTTCGGCGCTTGATCCCGGGGGCAAGACCGGCAGCGGGACCATGACGGTCAACCTGACAAACGTCAACGATCCGCCCAGCACGACCGGCTTGCCGGACGTGGTGGTGAACGAGGGGGCAGCGCCGCGAGTGGTCAACCTGTGGGCGGCTTTCTCCGATGACGAGGACCCCGACGCGGCGCTCAGCTTCGTCGTCCAGAACAACGATAACGCGGCGCTGTTTACCTCCACGCCGATCAACAACGACGCGGGCACACTGACGCTGAACTTCGCAGCCAATGGCGCGGGCATCGCCAACATCACGATTCGGGCCTTCGACACGACCGGCGCGTTCACGGATGACACGTTCAAGGTGGACATCAACGATGCGCCGACGGCCCCGGCCACGCAGAACGTCTCCGTCAACGAGGACGCGCCCAACTCGCAGATCAACCTCTACGATGTCTTCGACGACGCCGAGGATGCTGACGCCGACCTGACCTATGAAATCATCAGTGTTAGCAATCCGGCCCTTTTCACGCCGCCCACACCGAACATTACAAAGCCCAACCTGATCCTTGATTATGCTCCCAACGCCAACGGCAAGTCCGATATCGTTGTGCGCGCTACTGACACGGGTAGCCTGAGCGTCCAGACAACGTTCAAGGTGACCGTGGTGGCGGGCAACGACCCGCCGACGACGACCGGCATCGCTAACGTGTCTGTTCAGGAAGACGCGCCTAACACGGTCATTGATCTATTTGCCGCCTTTGCCGACAACGAGGATGACGACAACGAACTCGACTACAGCGTGACCGACAACACCAATTCCAGCCTCTTTGCCAGCGTAACGGTCAATGATGCTGCCGGCACGCTGACGCTGGACTACAACGATAACACCTCCGGGACGGCCGTTCTGACTGTCCGGGCAGCAGACACGGGCGGATTGTGGGTCGAGACGACCTTCAACGTGACCGTGGCCGGCCAAAACGATGCTCCGGTTCTGACAAACATCAACAAGAACACCGACGAAGACGTGCCGGTCAGTTTTACCAAGAACGATTTCGACTCCCACTTTAGCGACGCCGATGGCGACCCGCTGGCGCAGGTGCGGATCGAGTCGCTGCCGGCCGACGGCACTCTGCAACTCGGCGGCAACGCCGTCACCGTTAACCAGGTCATCCCCGCGGCCAATCTGGGCAGTCTGACCTTCGTCCCGGCGCTCAACTGGGACCAGGGCTCGACTTCGTTTAACTGGAATGCCTCCGACGGCACGAGCTATGCCGCCCAGCCCGCCACGGTGACGATAACGGTCCAGGCCAAGAACGACGTTCCGACCATCGGTGACTTCGAGAAGATCGGTGAAGAAGGTATCAACATTAACTTCACCGCCCAGGACTTCATCAACACGTTTTCCGACGTGGATGGCGACACGCTTCAGAAGGTGCAGATCTCGTCATTGCCCAGCCACGGAACGTTGAAGCGCGGCAACAACAACGTGACCATCAACGAGCAGATCGATTTGAATGGCTTGGGGCAGTTGCGCTTCGTACCCGACGAAGACTGGTCGGGCACGACGAGCTTCGGCTGGCGGGGCTCCGACGGCGCGCTTTACTCCGCCCCGGCCTCTGTTCTGCTAACCGTGAACCCGCAGAATGACCCACCGGCCATCGACCTGAACGGAGACGGTCAGGGGACGGGTTTCAACGCCATCTTCGTGGCTGGCGGCCAGCCGGTGTCCATTACCGATAGCGATCTGAAGATTACCGACATCGACAGCGAGACAATGGCCGAGGCCACGATCATCATCATCAACCGCAAGAACGGCGCCAAGGAACTGCTGAGCGCCGACACCAGCGGCACGAGCATCCAGGCCAGTTTTAGCGCCGGCAGTGGCGTCCTGTTCCTGACCGGTCCGGACACGATTGCTAACTTCGAGAAGGTCCTGCGGACGGTCAAGTACCAGATTCAGGCGGATGTCACAAACCCGGACCCGGCGCAGCGCAATGTCAGCTTCCGCGTAAATGACGGTCAGGACAATAGCAACGACGCGACGGCCAAGGTCAGCATCGTTAACCCGCGCATCGAAGTGACGGTGACGCCCGAGATCCAGACGGTCATCAAGAACACCACGGCCGTCTTCACTGTCGTCGTCAAGAACACGGGCGATGTAGACCTGAATAATGTCCAGGTTCGGTCAACCGCGGTCCCAGACTGCAACCGTAACTTCCAGACGTTAGCCGCGGGCGAGACCCTGCCCGCCTTTGCCTGCATTGCCTCGAATGTGACCCAGCGCATCGACAACACAGTTACAGTCCAGGCCACCGACGTCCAGGTGGGCACTCAGGTGGCCGCCGATGATAAGGCTGTCGTGCGCGTGCTCCAGGACATCATCATCGATATCGCCCCCGATCCGGTCGTCGGCGACACCCTGGTCAAGGGACAGAACGCGGTCTTCAATGTGACCGTAATCAACCCTAGCGAGGGCAGCCTGAAGAATGTATCGGTGCAGGCGTTTATTGACTACGACGTTGTGCAGGAGCTTGCCGGATCTGCTGACGCGCCCGCTGAAAAGGTTCCCGCGCCCGCTTGTAACTTTACGGTGGGCGATCTGGCCGCGGGACAGGAAAAGGACTACAGCTGCACCATTAGCAACATCCAGGGTTCCTTCGCCATCGAGGTGGTTGCCACCGGGACCATTGAAGGCATCGGCCAGACAGAGGACTTCGATATCGCCCAGGTCGGGGTAATCGACGTCATGCTGGAGGTCTTCTCCGACCCCTTCCAGATTCTGGCCGGCCAGCCGACGAAGGTTGAGTTCAACTTGACGCTGACCAACGTCAGCACAGTACCGCTGGCGTTGGTGACGCTGCAAAGCGCGGCGCACGGCAACCTGCTGAATGCCGCTAACCCGTCGGTTAGCGCCAACACGTGCCCGGCGCTCAACCTGTCTATACCGGCCGGCGAGGTCCGAACGTGTGCCTATGAAGTAACGCTGATCCTGCAACCGCCGGCCTTCACCAACTCCATCACTGCCAAGGTTGCCGACAACGGCGGTCACGAGTTGACCGTGGTCGATGAATCCATTGTCAGCGTGGCTAATTTCTCGCCCCTCAACGTGGTCCTGGGCGCCAATCCGTCCAGCCTCGTTGCGCCGGGCGGCGCGGTTAACCTGACTGTACAGGTGACGAACAACACATCGTCGTCGGTGACGCTCGATGCGCTGAACGACTCAGTGATCGGTAGCGTGGACAATCTTGGCAACTGCGACGTGCCCCGGTCGCTCAGTGGTAACGGGACTTATACTTGTACCTATCCGGTGACCATCAGCGGCAAAGAGCCGGGCGATGTGGTGACCCATGTCATCACCGCCATTGCTGACTCGGAGCAGGTCAGCGACTCCGTCGCTATTCCCATTACTGCCCTGCCGACGGTGCGGGTGATGCTGCCGACCGTGTCCAAGCTCGGCGTGGCGGGTGAACCGAACAACGGCGTTTGCGCCGCCATGCCGCTGATGGCGAACCTGAACTACTTCTTCCTGGCCGATGACGCCAACGACTGGTATCGCTTTACGCTGACCACGCCCGCCCGCTTGAACGTGCGCCTGAGTAACTATACGGCCGACGGCCAGATCGTTGTCTTCACGGGCAATTGCAATAGCCCGACCCTCATCCAGAACAACGGTAACTATGAACCGGTGAAAGAAGTCAATATGGGCGAGCGACCGGCCGGGACGTATTATGTATGGGTGCTGACCGATAGCAAGTTCAATAGCACAGCGCCCTATACGCTACGGATTGAAGCGACCGCTCCGTAAGCCCGGCCGTTGACGTCGGACGGACGATCGCGGCGCGGGGTTAGGTTGGTCACATAAGCGGCTCGGCAGCCATCGGGTTACCCGATGGCTGCTGAGCCGCAGAAGGGAAGTCTGTAACGTGAGCCGAAGAAACAGGTCTCTCATCGCCATCTTCACCCTCTCCGTGGTCATGGCTGCGCTGACCGGGGTTATGGGCATCACCCGGCTTTTGGCCGAGGCTCCGACGGCCGAGACGGCGGCCGACTCGGTGCTCATTCTGGCCGGCCAAAAACCGCGCGCGCAGCAGTTCTTCCCCGGGGGCGATGCCTTGTTCACCGTTTCGATCACCAACACGGGCACGGTGGCGCTCGATACCGTGGCCGTCAACAACGCCAGCACTCCCTCCTGCAATCGCGGTGGTCTTGGGCCGTTGGCCCCGGGCCAAAGCACCTCCTATACGTGCCAGCGCAATGGCGTCAACGAGAGTTTTCTGAATGTGCTGGAGGTGACCGGTACGGCCTCTGGCGGCGCAACGGCGTCGCATACCAGCGACGCGTTCGTCAACGTTCTGAAGCCGGAGATCAAAATCCTCAAGCGGCCGACGACCCAGACGGTGCGTGAAGGGGCAACCGCCTTCTTTACGGTGCGCATTTTTAACACGAGTCCCGATGTTGTTCTGACCAATATCACGGTCGACGACAACCTCGTTGATGATTGCGACCTGGACCCTGTCGTGCCTGTCAATCTGGCGCCGGGCGACAGCGCCGACTACCCCTGTATGCTAACGAACGTGCAGGAACCGCTGACCACCGTTGCCACAGTCGAAGGCACCAACCCGGTGAACGGCGATCTGTTTACCTCCAGTGACGCCGCCTGGGTCGATGTCCTGAATTTGGAAGCTAACCTGACGCCGCAGCCGGCGACTATCCCGGAACCGGGCGGCCTTGTTACCTACACCGTGAACCTGACCAACGTCGGCAGTGTTCCGGTCACGTTGGTCGGCCTTACCACCAATCGCTACGGCAATGTGCTCGATGCCGGCAACGACAAAATAGACCCGGCGCATAACACGTGCTTGCCGCAACCTGGCTTGCCGGTGATTCAACCGTATGGGGCCGGCTATACTTGTTCCTTCGCAGCCCAGGTCGCGGCGCAGCCCTCGGACTTTAGCGTCATACTGACCGCAACGGTCAAAGACAAGAATAACCTCGACATGAACGCGACCACGAGCGCGACGGTGGCCGTAGTGAATGTGCCCGCCTCCATCAGCCTGACGCTTGGTGCGAATCCACCATTCATCAATCCGCCGAGCCGCTCGGTGGCCTTCAGCGTCCGCGTGGATAACACGAGTGAGGCAGACAGCATTACTCTGACTCAGATACAGGACGAATTCCTGGGCAGCCTAGACGGCAAAGGGACTTGTGATCTTCCGGTTCCCGACATCCCGCCCGGGTTCTCGTATCAGTGCGAGTTTTCGACTGTTGTTTCCGGCACGGCGGGCCAGCAGAAATCGCGCACTATCTCGGTTTCGGGCCGTGACGACGATCTGGAGCCGGAAACGGTCAGCGATAGCGATGTGGTCACGGTCGGCATCACCAACCAGCCGACGCAGTACGCCTTCATGCCCAGCGTGACCGACGACGTGGTTGGGAACAGTTGCGTCGATTCTTATCCATTGCGACTGAACCAGAAGTACTCCTTCTTTCCGCCGGCGCGTGGCACGCAGAGTGTCTTCCGGTTCGATTTGACGCGTAGCGGCAACCTGCGTGTCGAATTGACCAATTTCGTGCCGCGTCAGGGCCAGATCGTCGTCTGGTCAGGCATCTGCGGCTCACTAGAGCTCATCGGCCGTAACCCGGATACCTCGCTTAACAAGACGGTCGATCTGGGCACGCGCCCCGCAGGTCAATACATCATCCAGTTGATCAACGACGGGCCTTCCAACAACACCGATTTGTATGGCCTGTTTGTGCGCTTCAATTAGTAGCTTAAGATTGACCTTCATGGGCGCGCTGTATAATGCTCCTAGAGCCGAAAAGCGAGGGATAAGCGGCGGTTTCGGGAACGAGACCGCCGCTTATACGCCACCGTCAAAGCCAGGCCCCATTCGATAGGGGGCGTTGTAGAAATAGAGATGCCTGTAGCGAGCTTGTTCGAAGATCTGCTGGATCAGTACAAGATAGAACAACGCCTCGCCGAGAAGCGCTATACGGATCTGTACCAGGCCTATGACGTTGATGACGATCGCCTGGTCAGGCTAGACGTCATGCGTTCCGGTGCTGCGGAAGACGGCGGCTTTGTGGCCCGCTTTGTCAACCGTGCCCGCGCCGTGGCTCAGCTACGTCACCCAAACATCACCCCTATTTACCACATTGGTAAAACGGTCGAGGGCTTGCCCTATGTAGCGCAGGCCTACATTGACGGCCTGCCGCTCTCCAGCCGGCTGGAACAACTTGCCCAGCGTAAAGCGCCGGTCAACCCCATCTATGCGCTGAAACTGGTGCGTCAACTGGCCGATGCATTAGTGCTTGCCGAACGCCTGGAGCTGTTCCACTACGACCTCCAACCTGAGAATGTGCTGCTAAAGAACGTTGCCCTGCCCTCGGACGACTCCGTGGTGCTGCTTGATCTGTTCGTTCCGGCCGACAAGGGCATTTCGCGGACGGCCGACGCGGCGGACGAGCGCCTGGCCTACCTTTCGCCGGAGCAACGGGCCGGAAAGGATATAGGCTCGGCCAGCCACGTCTATTCGTTAGGCGTCCTTCTCTATCGCCTCCTGGGTGGCCAGTTGCCCGAAGGGGCGGTCAACTGGCAAGGCGCAGCCGTGCGTCGCGGCGCCGGGCGACCTACGGCGCTCGAACGCCTTCGCCTGGGACTAAGCCCCCTGACGTATGATCTGGTTGAGCGCTGCCTGCGCCGCGAGCCGGGCCGTCGCTTCGAGAGCGTGGAGGCCTTTGTGGTGGCGCTCGACCACGCCCTGGACGCCGAAGAAGCGCGGATTGGGGCGGGCGCCGGCCAGGAAGAGCCGAGGCGGCGGGTTCTCGCGTGGCTGATGCCCATTCTGTTACTGGCTCTGGTTGCGACAGCGGCCGTACTCGCTGCCCGCAACCATCGCGATCGAGCGCTGGCCTCCGAAGCCACTTCATCCGCCGTCGCGGGCGCAGGCATGGGAGATACAACGCCCACACTGTTGCCTTCGCCGACCGGGCTCCCAACTCAGCCTACGGAGGACGCGACGCAGGCCGCGCTGGTCGCGGCCGCGACGCTGGCGGATGAAGAACGGGCCGAGGAGCTGACTCCCATACCGCCGACGGTCACGGCTGAGCCGACGCTACCGCCTGTCTCGCCCACCGTGACGCCATCGGCTGTGCCCACCGAGACGGCCACGCCGACTCCACAGCCAACGCTGACGCCCATCGTCCGCGTCGCGCTCAACCTGGTGAACTTGCGCCGCGGGCCGGGCGTGCTCTACCCACTGGTTGGCAGCGTACGGGCCGGCGATCGCCTGCAAGTGCTGGCC
>WBZM01002870.1_pt1 | contig 14060 bp, 17 predicted proteins | sample 5204271 | NCBI WGS metagenome assembly WBZM01 (sample SAMN12344346, study PRJNA552823) | activated sludge metagenome | biome: Activated sludge suspended growth; feature: Nitrification reactor; material: Wastewater; isolation source: activated sludge from nitrification reactor of wastewater...
CAAGGCCTCAACCGGATGGAAATGCAGCGCGACGGCAGTACCATGACACTAAAAAGACGCTTCTAGGAGAGAGACCATGCCGCATCGCGATCAGGAAATTGCCCTGCTTCGGCGTGAAGTCGAGATGCTGATGAACGAGCGGCAGGCCATTCTCCGCGTCGTCGGTGCGTCGGCGGCGCTGATCGCCAGCCTCGACAGCAAGCGCCTGCCGGTCGGCGCCATCGAGGCGGCCGATGTGGTCGCAACCTCGCTCAACCAGTTGTCCGAAGAAACCTTGCAGGACGCCCTGTCGTCGGTCCATGCGGAAATCGAGGGCGACGCCGAAGCGGCATGAGCCTCGATCTCGACCGCCTGCGCGCGAGCCTGCTGCGCGAGCCGATGGCGGGGCATTTCGTCCAGGAGGATGGCGGCGAGGGCCTGCCGCTGACCCCGGCTGCCGTCCTCTTCCCGATCGTCCTGCGCGATGACGGACAGACCGTCCTGCTGACGCAGCGCACGGCGCACCTGAAGGATCATGCCGGGCAGATCAGTTTTCCCGGCGGACGCGTCGAGGCGGAGGACCCGTCGCCGGTGCATACCGCCCTGCGCGAGACGGAAGAGGAGATCGGGCTGGCGCGCGAGCATGTCGAGGTGCTCGGCTTCCTGCCGGAATACCGGACCGGCACGGGTTTCCGCGTCACCCCGGTGGTCGCGCTGGTGACGCCGCCGTTCGAACTGGCGCTCGATCCCTTCGAGGTGGCGGAAGCCTTTGAGGTCCCGCTGGCCTTCCTGCTCGACCCGGCCAACCACAAGCGGCATTCGCTGCATTATCGCGGCGCCCTGCGCCACTTCTTCGCCATGCCCTATGGCGATTATTTCATCTGGGGGGCGACCGCCGGCATGATCCGCTCGCTGACCGAACGCCTCGGCCTCCACGCCGCCTGAGCTTGTGGTATGGTGGCGCTTTAGCACAATAAGATAAGCCGATCGAGGCATTCCCCGGCACTACATGAGTCTTCTCTCGCTCATCGCAGTCTTTCTCATCGAGCAGCTGCAACCCCTGAATTACCGCCGTGTGGTGGAAGAGCCGCTCGCAGCCTGGGCGGACTTCATCGAATCCCGTTTCAACGCCGGCGAATATCGCCAGGGCGTGATCGCCTGGTGTTTCGCCGTGCTGGTGCCGGTGCTCCTGGTCGCGCTCGTCTATGCCTTGCTCTACTCGGTCACGCCGCTCCTCGCCCTGCTGCTCAACATCGGCATTCTCTACCTGACCATGGGCTTCCGGCAGTTCAGCCATCACTACACCGAAATCCAGCTGGCGTTGCGTCTCGGCGACCTGCCGCGCGCCCGCCACCTGCTCGCCGAATGGCGGGGGCGCTCGGCCGACGACCTCGGGTCGCAGGAAATCGCCCGCCTGTCGATCGAAACGGCGATCGTCGCCGCGCATCGCCACGTGTTCGGCGTGCTGCTCTGTTTCGTCCTGTTGCCGGGTCCCTGTGGTGCAGTGCTTTACCGCATGGCTGCGGTGATTCAGTCGCGCTGGCTGGCCAGGAATGCTGCGGAGCACAACGATTTCTCCGCATTCTCCCGTCAGGTTTTCGGTATCATCGATTGGTTGCCGTTGCGGGCGACCGCGTCCGCTTTCGCCATCGTCGGCGATTTCGAGGATGCGGTCTATTGCTGGCGCACCCAGGCCGGCCTCTGGCCGGACCGCGATCTCGGCATCGTGCTGGCCAGCGGTGCCGGCGCGCTGGGGGTGCAGCTTGGCATGCCGCTGGCCGAAGGTGTCGAAGTGAGCGATCGCGCCGAACTGGGTCTCGGTGATCCGGCCGATGTCGATTTCATGCAAAGTGCCGTCGGGCTCGTCTGGCGGGCTACGGTGCTCTGGATGTTGTTGCTCTTTTTGTTGGAGTTCGCCAGTCTGGTGGGCTGAATAATTTTTATCTGGAGGTTTACATGAGCAGAGAAGTTGTCGTTCTGAGCGCAGTTCGTTCCCCCATCGGCGCCTTTGGCGGTTCCCTGGCCGATATGGATCCCTGCGATCTGGCCAGCACGGTCATGAAGGAAGCGATCGCCCGTTCCAACGTCGATCCGGCCCAGATCAACTACGTCACCGTCGGCACCACGATGCCGGTCGACTCCCGCTACGCCTACGTTTCCCGCGTTGCCTCGATCCAGGCCGGCCTGCCGATGGATTCCGTCGCCATGCAGGTTTCCCGCCTCTGCGCCTCCGGTCTTCAGGGCATCGTCACCACCGCCCAGAACATCCTGCTGGGCGATTGCGATTACGGCATCGGCGGTGGCGTCGAAGTCATGTCCAAGGTCGCCTACCTTCTGCCGGCCCTGCGTTCCGGTGCCCGCATGGGTGACACCAAGGCGATCGACGCCATGGTCGCCGTGCTGACCGACCCGTTCGGCGTTGGCCACATGGGCATCACCGCCGAAAATCTGGCCGCCAAGCACGGCATTTCCCGCGAAGCGCAGGATGCCTTCTCCGTCGAGTCGCAGCGTCGCGCTGCCGCCGCCATCGATGCCGGCCACTTCAAGTCGCAGATCCTGCCGATCGTCAAGCAGACCCGAAAGGGCGAGGTTGTCTTCGACACCGACGAGCATCCGAAGCGTGGCACGACGATGGAATCGCTGGCCAAGATGAAGCCGGCCTTCAAGAAGGATGGCACGGTCACCGCCGGCAACGCCTCCGGCATCAACGACGGTGCCGCCTTCTTCGTGCTGGCCGACGCTGCCAAGGCGGCCGCTGCCGGCCAGAAGCCGATCGCCCGCATGGTTTCCTACGCTGTTGCCGGCGTGCCGAACGACATCATGGGCGAGGGCCCGATCCCGGCGACCCAACTGGCCCTGAAGAAGGCCGGCCTGACCCTGGACAAGATGGACGTCATCGAGTCCAACGAAGCCTTCGCCGCCCAGGCGCTGTCGGTTTCCAAGGTGCTCGGTCTCGATCCGGCCAAGACCAACCCGAACGGCGGCGCCATCGCCCTCGGCCACCCGGTCGGCTGTTCGGGCGCCTTCATCGCCACCAAGGCGATCTACGAAATGAACCGCATCGGCGGCAAGTACTGCCTCGTCACCATGTGTATCGGTGGCGGCCAGGGCATCGCGGTGATTTTCGAGCGCGTCTGATCGCTGCGGCGTTTCCGATGACAAGAAACCCGCCGGAGCGATCCGGCGGGTTTTTTATTTGCACCAGTTTGAAATCGCCTGCACCGATGTGGGGCGCAATGGCCGGTCATGAAAATGTAATTCACTGATTTGCTGCAGTATTCACCGATGGCATGGAACCTGCTGAAACCCTGCCGAGAGCATCCTCAGCGACGAGTCCAAAATGAACTTCTATAACGAAATGATGGACGCCAACGGCGGCGTTCGTGCTCATTACAAGTGTTACGACGACTGGCTCAAGGCCACGCCGCCCGAGCGCATCGCCCGCAAGCGGGCCGAAGCCGACCTGGCCTTCCATCGCGTCGGCATCACCTTCGCGGTCTACGGCGAGGAAGCTGGGAAGGAGCGCCTGATTCCCTTCGACATCATTCCGCGCATCATCCCCTCGGCGGAATGGAAGTCCCTGCAATCCGGGCTGCGCCAGCGCGTCAAGGCGCTGAACATGTTCCTCGACGACATCTACCACGATCAGGAAATCCTCAAGGCCGGCAAGATTCCGGCCGAGCAGATCCTCAACAACGCCCAGTACCGGCCGGTCATGAAGGGCGTCGATGTGCCGGGCGGCATCTACGCCCACATCGCCGGCGTCGATATCGTGCGGGCCGGGGAGGGCGAGTTCTACGTGCTGGAGGACAACCTGCGCGTGCCGTCCGGCGTTTCCTACATGCTGGAAGACCGCAAGATGATGATGCGGCTGTTCCCCGAACTGTTCGCCAAGAACAAGGTGGCGCCGGTCCAGCATTACCCCGACATGCTGCTGGAAAAACTGCGCGCCGTCGCACCCAAGGGGGTGAGCAACCCGACGGTCGTCGTGTTGACACCGGGCGCCTACAACAGCGCCTATTTCGAGCACACCTTCCTCGCCCAGCAGATGGGCGTCGAACTGGTCGAGGGCCGCGACCTCTTCGTCAAGGACGAAGTGGTCTACATGCGCACGACGCAGGGTCCGCAGCGCGTCGACGTCATCTACCGGCGCATCGACGACGACTACATGGACCCGCAGGCCTTCCGCCCCGAATCCACGCTCGGCGTGCCGGGCATCCTCAAGGCCTACCAGGCCGGCAACGTGACGCTGGCCAACGCCATCGGCACCGGCGTCGCCGACGACAAGTCGATCTACCCCTACGTGCCGGACATGGTCCGCTTCTACCTCGGCGAGGAGCCGACGCTGAATAACGTGCCGACCTGGATGTGCCGCAAGAAGGACGACCTGGCCTATGTCCTCGACCACCTGCCGGAACTGGTGGTCAAGGAGGTGCATGGCGCCGGCGGCTACGGCATGCTGGTCGGCCCTGCATCGACCAAGGAGCAGATCGAGCACTTCCGCAAGCTGCTGATCGCCAAGCCGGACGGCTACATCGCCCAGCCGACGCTGGCGCTGTCCAACTGTCCGACCTTCGTCGAGGAGGGCATCGCGCCGCGCCATCTCGACCTGCGGCCCTTCGTGCTGTCGTCGGGCGAGTGCGTGAACATGGTGCCGGGCGGCCTGACCCGGGTGGCCCTGACCAAGGGCTCGCTGGTGGTGAATTCGTCGCAGGGCGGCGGCACCAAGGACACCTGGGTTCTGGAGGACTGACCAAATGCTATCCCGTACTGCCGACCACCTTTTCTGGATGTCCCGCTACATCGAGCGGGCCGAGAACCTCGCCCGCCTGCTCGACGTCACCTGGCAGATGTCGCTCGTGCCGCAATCGCTGGAAGCGGCCAACCAGAACTGGAATGCCATCATCGCCCTGAACAGCCTCGAGGAAGCCTTCGCCGCCAAGTATGCTGCGGTCAACGCTGAAAACGTGCTGCGTTTCATGGTCAGCGATCCCGACAACTACGCCTCGATCCACAGCTGCCTGCGCATGGCGCGCGAGAACGCCCATGCCGTGCGCGGCACGGTGACCACAGAAATGTGGGAAACGCTCAACTCGACCTGGCTGGAGGCCCGCGAGAAGAGCTTCGAGCAGATCTTCAACGCCGGCATCGGCGAATTCTTCGAGTGGGTCAAGATGCGTTCCTCGCTGTCGCGCGGCACGACGCTCGGCACCCTGCTGCAGGACGAGGCCTACCACTTCATCCGCCTCGGCACCCTGCTCGAACGCGCCGACAACACGGCCCGCATCCTCGACGTCAAGTACCACGTCCTGCGACCGCACGGCGATGAGGGGGCGACCGACTTCTACCAGTGGGGCGCACTGCTGCGTTCGGTGTCGGCCTTCGAGGTGTACCGCAAGGCCTACCGCGACGTCATCACGCCGGAGCGTGTCGCCGAGTTGCTGATCCTGCGCAGCGACATGCCGCGCTCGCTGCATTTCTGCATGAACGGCGTGGTCAAGAACGTCGAGTTGATCGCCAACCGGCAATCCGGCGAAACCCAGCGCCAGGCCGGCCTGCTGCACGCGCAACTGCATTACGCGCGGGTCGAGGACATCCTCGAGCAGGGCCTGCACGAATGGCTGACCGACTTCATGGACCGCATCTATGCGCTCGGCGACGGCATCAGCAAGGATTTCCTGGTGCCGATGTCAGAAGCCGCCTGAGGACGGCGGCGTGACCTATTGCGTGGCCATGCGTCTCGACGCCGGCCTCGTCTTCCTCTCGGACTCGCGGACCAACGCCGGGGTCGATCACATCAACACCTTCCGCAAGATGCACGTCTTCGAGAAGCCGGGCGAGCGGGTGCTGGTGCTGATGACCTCGGGCAACCTGTCGATCAGCCAGTCGGTGGTCAACACCCTGCGCGAGAAGCTGGAGTCGTCGCGTGGCACCAACCTGTACAAGGTCAGGAACATGTTCGAGGCGGCCAAGCACGTCGGCGACTGCCTGCGCGAAGTGCATGACCGCGACGCGGCGGCGCTCAAGCAGTTCGGCGTCGAGTTCGCAGCCGGCCTGATCCTGGGCGGCCAGATCCGGGGCGAGGAACAGCGCCTCTTCAACATCTACGCGGCCGGGAATTTCATCGAGGCGACGCGCGACACGCCGTATTTCCAGATCGGCGAATCGAAGTACGGCAAGCCGATCATCGACCGCGTGGTCAATCCGCAGACCTCGCTCGACGAGGCCGCCAAGTGCGCGCTGATCTCGATGGATTCGACCATCCGCTCCAACCTGTCGGTCGGCCTGCCGCTCGACCTCGCGATCTACGAGAACGACGCGTTGACGATCGGCCGCCACGTCAATATCACGCAGGAAAACGCCTATTACGCGCAGATCCGCAAGCAGTGGGGCGAACATCTGCGCCAGGGTTTCGCCGACCTGCCGGCGCCGGCCTGGAACACCCTCTAGCGGCCTGTCGTTACCAGGAACGCGCACCCATCAGGTAGCGGCGGGTTTCCTTCGCCTCCGGCGCGGCCGGCGCCGCGACGGGCGCCGGTGTCGGCGGGGTTTCAGGCGGCAACAGGTGATCGCGCAGGCGCAACACCATCACCAGCAGGTCCTCGTCGAGCGCCGCCTCCTCGATCTCGGCCAGCCGCTGCCGCGTGTAGTCGGCGTCGCGGGTGATCCGTTCCAGATCGACCGTCTCGCCCAGCGTGCGCTTGACCTGCAATTTGAAGCGGGCCAATAACTGGGCAACTGCCATCTGCTTGTCCATCGACATGATTTTTCCTTATTGCTGAAACAGCCCGGTTGGGGTCGGGGAGTGCAGTTCAGCGAAAATCGTGCCGGCTGGAGTGCCAGGTAACCCCTCTTTAAAATCAGTGGCTTGCCAGGAAATTCCTGTCCGGCCCGGGCTGACGATGAGTTTCGATGGTGCGGGCCGGGGGCGCCGCGAACAGGTTTGGTGCGGTGCAGCAATGCCGGTTCAGATCATGCCGCGTTCGCGGATGAAGGCGATGATCCGGTCCAGTCCTTCGCCGGTCTTCAGGTTGCTGAACACGAAAGGTCGGGCGCCGCGCTGCGCCTTGGCGTCGTGGGCCATGACCTCCAGCGAGGCACCGACCATCGGGGCGAGGTCGATCTTGTTGATCACCAGCAGGTCGGACTTGGTGATGCCGGGCCCGCCCTTGCGTGGAATCTTCTCGCCGGCGGCGACGTCGATGACGTAGATCGTCAGGTCCGAGAGTTCCGGTGAAAAGGTGGCGGCGAGGTTGTCGCCGCCCGATTCGACGAGGATCAGTTCGACGCCGGGAAAGGCGCGCTGCAGGCGGTCGACCGCTTCGAGGTTGATCGAGGCATCCTCGCGGATCGCCGTGTGCGGGCAGCCGCCGGTCTCGACGCCGATGATGCGTTCCGGCGCCAGGGCCGAATGATTGACGAGGAATTTCGCATCCTCGGCGGTGTAGATGTCGTTGGTGACGACGGCCATGTCGATCTGCTCGCGCAGGGCCTGGCACAGAGCCAGGGTCAGAGCGGTCTTGCCGGAACCGACGGGGCCGCCGATGCCGACGCGCAGGGCTTGCTTGCTCATGTTTTTCCTAGGATCTGAATAGACGGGAATACTGGGTTTCGTGGCGGGCGCAGGCGATCGCGAAGGCCGGCGTGAAGTTGGACCAGCCGGTTTCGGGCAGTTTCCGGGCGTCGACCGCAACCGTCGGGATCTGCCGCCCGAGACCGGCGAGCAGCCGCTGGCCGGCGGCCTGGCCGAGCGGCACCGCCTTCAGCGCGGCCATCACCTGGTTCTCGGCCCACGACCACAGGTAGGCGGTCAGTGCCGCCTGCGGATCGATCTGCCAGGCGGCGGCGATGCCGGCCCAGACGGTGGGGAAGGCGACTTCGGGCAGCGCGTCGACGGCCGCCGCGACGCCGGCCAGCGAATCGTCGCGCAGGTCGCGCAGCAGGCGGCACAGCGAGAAGCCCATTTGCGCCGTTTCGGCGCGCAGTTCGGCGGCTTCGCGGCTGGCCAGGAATTCGTCGTTGAGGCAGGCGACTTCGGCGGCGTCTGCTGCGGTCCACGCCGCCATCAGGGCAAAAACCAGCGGCGCCTCGTAGCGGCCGATGCCGTGCCGCAGCAGGTCGGCGATCCAGCGCCCGGCGCTCGCCTCGTCGCGGACGACGCCCGATTCGACGGCCCATTCGAGGCCCTGCGAGTAGGTGTAGGCGCCGACCGGCAGCGCCGGGCTGGCCAGTTGCAGGAGGCGGGCGAGTTGCAATTGCGGGTTCAACGCGGCTTGAACTCGTGAATTTTCGGCACCGAACGGTGTGGGCCGTGGCCGGGGTCGTGCAGATCGGACCTCGGCTCGTCGCCGTGGTGCTGATGACCGCCGCCATAGGCGCCGGCCTCCGGCTGGAAGGGGGCTTCGGTTTCGGCCACGGCGCACCCTAAACCGCGGACCATCTCGGCCAGCACGTGGTCGATCTGGAAGCGCAGCTTGCCGCCGTTTTCCGTCGGCAGGATCTGCACCGGCACATGGCGGTTGCCAAGGTGGTAGGCAGCGCGGGCGAAGAGCAGCGGGCTGTCGGCGACGGCTTCGATCAGCTTTTCCGGGGCGGCGAGGATTTGGATGACCACCGAGCCGTCTTCCGCGGCGAGACGGTCGCCGCCGTGCAGGTGGTCGCCACGCTCGAGGAAGATGCCGGCCTCGGCGCCGGAAGCGAGCGTTACTTTCAGGCGGCTGCGTTTGCGCTCGTCGTAGGCCAGCGCCACCGAGTCGGTGGCGGGGGCGGTGGTGCGTTGGTTGAGGATGAGCATGACGCTTCAGAACAGGAAGTAACGTTGCGCCAGCGGCAATTCGGTCGCCGGTTCGCAGACGAGATGCACGCCGTCGGCCTTGACCACGTAGGTTTCAGGATCGACGGTGATTTCGGGCGTGGCGCCGTTATGCACCATGTCGGCCTTGGTCAGCGTGCGCGTGCCGGAAACGGCGATCAGCGGTTTGCTCAGGCCAAGCGCGGCCATGGCCGGATTCTTCAGCGCCGCTTGCGAGACGAAAGTCACCGAGGTCTTCAGTGCCTTGCCGAAGCTGCCGAACATCGGCCGGTAGTGCACCGGCTGCGGCGTCGGAATCGAGGCATTGGGGTCGCCCATCGCGGCGGCGGCGATCATGCCGCCTTTCAAAATCAACGAAGGCTTGACGCCGAAGAAGGCCGGCTTCCAAAGCACCAGGTCGGCCAGCTTGCCGACTTCGATGGAGCCGACGGTGTGCGCGATGCCGTGCGTCAGCGCCGGGTTGATCGTGTACTTGGCGATGTAGCGCTTGACGCGGAAGTTGTCGTTGCGGGCGTTGTCTTCGGGCAAAGAGCCCCGCTGCAGCTTCATCTTGTGCGCAGCCTGCCAGGTACGGATGATGACTTCGCCAACCCGGCCCATGGCCTGCGAGTCGGACGACATCATCGAGAAAACGCCCATGTCGTGCAGGATGTCTTCCGCTGCAATCGTCTCGCGGCGGATGCGCGATTCGGCGAAGGCGACGTCCTCGGCGATGCTCGGGTCGAGGTGGTGGCAGACCATCAGCATGTCGAGATGCTCGTCGATGGTGTTTACCGTGTAGGGCATGGTCGGGTTTGTCGAGCTGGGCAGGACGTTCGGCAGACCGGTCGCCTTGATGATGTCCGGCGCGTGGCCGCCGCCGGCGCCTTCGGTGTGGAAGGTGTGGATGGTGCGGCCCTTGAAGGCGCCGATGGTCGCTTCGACGAAGCCGGATTCGTTGAGCGTATCGGTGTGAATGGCGACCTGCACGTCCATCTCGTCGGCGACGCTCAAACAGCAGTCGATGGCGGCCGGCGTCGTACCCCAGTCCTCGTGCAGCTTGAGGCCGATCACGCCGGCCTCGACCTGCTCGCGCAGGGCTTCCGGCAGGCTGGCGTTGCCCTTGCCGAGGAAGCCGAGATTCATCGGGAAGGCCTCGGCCGCTTCGAGCATGCGGTGGATGTGCCACGGGCCGGGTGTGCAGGTCGTGGCATAGGTGCCGGTCGCCGGGCCGGTGCCGCCGCCGATCATGGTGGTGACGCCGGAGTTTAGCGCTTCCTCGATCTGCTGCGGGCAGATGAAATGGATGTGGCTGTCGATGCCGCCGGCGGTGACGATCATGCCTTCGCCGGCAATGACTTCGGTGCCGGGGCCGACGATGATGTCCACGCCGGGCTGGATGTCCGGGTTGCCGGCCTTGCCGATGGCGGCGATACGGCCGTCCTTCAAGCCGATGTCGGCCTTGACGATGCCGGTCACCGCATCGACGATCAGCGCATTGGTGATCACGGTGTCGACGGTTTCCGCCGAGACGCGCTGGCTCTGGCCCATGCCGTCGCGGATGACCTTGCCGCCGCCGAATTTCACTTCCTCGCCGTAGATCGTGTAGTCCTTCTCGACCTCGATGATCAGCTGGGTATCGGCCAGGCGCAGGCGGTCGCCGGTGGTCGGGCCGAACATCTCGGCATAGGCTTGACGGGTGATTTTATTGGCCATCAGAGCGCTCCTTGTACCAAACCACGGAAACCATAGACCTTGCGTTCGCCGGCCAGCGCCACCAGCTGCACAGTGCGCGTCTGGCCCGGCTCGAAGCGCACGGCGGTGCCGGCGGCGATGTCGAGGCGGTAACCGCGCGCAGCTTCGCGGTCGAAGCTCAGGCCGGCGTTGGTCTCGTAAAAGTGATAGTGCGAGCCGACCTGGATCGGCCGGTCGCCGGTGTTGGCCACGACCAGCGTGATGGTCGGCCGGCCGACGTTCAGTTCGAGTTCGCCGGGTTCGGCGAGGAGTTCTCCGGGGATCATGTCAGCGCCTCAGACGATGGGGTTATGGACCGTGACCAGCTTGGTGCCATCCGGGAAGGTGGCTTCGACCTGGATTTCCGGGATCAGCTCGGCGATGCCGTCCATCACGTCGGCGCGCGTCAGGACTTGCGTGCCGGCGTGCATCAGTTCGGCCACCGTCCGGCCTTCGCGGGCCCCTTCCATGATCGCGCAGGTGATCAGCGCCACCGCTTCCGGGTAGTTGAGCTTCAGGCCCCGGGCCTTGCGCCGCTCGGCGAGCAGGCCGGCGGTGAAGATGAGCAGTTTGTCCTTCTCTCTCGGTGTCAGTTCCATGAAGACTCCTCAGGTATTCCAGATTCGGGGGATGACGGCCGGGCGGCCGCAGCAGGCCGGGCGCAGGATTTTCCACAGTTCGGCGAACCACAGACGGGCGGCCTCGCTGTTGTCGCCGAGGTAGCGGGCGACGAGGATGCCGGGCAGGGCAGTCAGGCCGTGCCGGGCACCGTCGGCGGGGGCGAATGCGCGCAGGGCTTCGAGCAGGGCGGCGGCCTGCTGCGGCAGTTCCGGGAAGGTGCACAGCAGCGTGCCGCACACCGTGGCGCCGGCCCAGCCGGCCGGGCTGGTCAGCAGCGGGTCGCTGCCGGCGAGGCCGCCGCGTTCGATCCAGATCGGGCGCCGGTTGCGGTCAACCCGGCAAAACAGGTTAAAACGGCCGTTGGCGAAGCGTTCGCCGGCCGCGGCGCGGCCCAGGCAGAGAATGTCCCAGCCGATGAAACGGCTGTCGGCGGCGAGCGCCACGCGTGTTTCCATGCGCGCCCGGGCGCCGTCGAAAACGATGCTTTCCTGCGGCAGCCATTCCAGCGTGGCGCCTTCGGCGACGGTCAGGGTGAGCGTTTGCGAGGCCTCCGCCCCGGCGCTGCGGTACCACTTCCCGGCGCCCGGCGTCGTCAACTGGGCGCGGGCGCCGGCTGCGACGTCGACCTCGATCGCCAGGTGGTCGCCGCCGGCAATGCCGGACGGGGGGTGAAGCACGATGGCCTGGCACACCGCCTCGCCTTCCGGGTAAAGCGCCTTCTGCACGCGCAACGGGCCGCGATGGCGGTTGTCGCGCAGCACCGTGCGCGCGCCGTCGCGGGCGAAACCGAGGCGCAACTCGGCGTGCCAGTTCGCTGCAAGCTCGGGCGCGACGATGGGAAGGCGCGAATTCATGGGCGGATTATCGGGCAAGCCCGGCAGGCGGTGAATACGCAGGAATGCGCAATCGTCGATTCAGCCTGCGCCAAGGGGAAGGAGCAACGCCGCGTCGGCATCGGCGAAGCCTTCCGGCGACCAGACGGCCGTGTCCGGTAGCCAGGTGTCGAGGTAGGCGTGGAGCTTCGCCCCCGATCCCGCGGTACGCTCCAGACTCAGGCAGGGGCGCCCGAAAGCGGCGGCAACGATACGCGCGTGCAGGCTGCTGCCGACGAAACCCCGGCTGCCGGAAATCAGTCCCGCGATCCGCCAGACGTCGAGCGATTCGAAGAGCGATACCGGTACCCGCAGGCGCTGCGCGAGCCGGGCATAGACCGCCAGGTCGTCGTGCCAGGGCGCCGCCCCGGCCCGGAACAGCACGACGGGCAGGGCGCTGCGTTCGAGACCGCGGGCGATGGCGGCGAGGCTGCGGTCGTCGCCGAATTCGGCCGCGAACTGGACCGCGAGATAGGGGGCGTTCACCGGCGCTGCGGGCGCAATGCGGGCCCCGAAGGCCGCGGCGATCCGCGACACGGGGTCGGGTTCGAGCACTGCCGCGATGCCTTCGCCCGCCAGGAATTCCTGCGTCACCCGATCGCGGACGCCGAGCGCATCCGCCTGCCGCAGGGCGTCCAGCACTTCGTCGCGAAACGCCTTGCCCCGGCGCGCCAGACCGACCCCGCCGAGCGCCCGGAAGACCGTGCGCGAGCCGGCCGGCAGGCGATTGCGCGCAATCACGTAGGGCGCCCGTCGCGGCCAGCGCAGGGCGCTGTCGCCGAGCATCCAGGCCGCTTCCGCGGCATCGCAGTCGAGCAGTTCGCCGCCGACGTGGATCAGCGTCACCGGCGTCGTGATGGCGTCGACCGGCGTCACGCGAAAACCGCCGCAGGCGCTGAGATCGCATTCCGCCAGCCCGGCGCAGCGCGGCGCGGCGACCCCCGCGTCGTGGATGGCCATGTGGCCGAGCAGGATGTCGCCGAAGTTGTGACGGTCGAAGGCGCCGAAAAAGAGCGGCGGCGGGCCGGGTGGGGCAGCTAATCCGGCTTTCATGGCGGCAGGCTGGTTCATCGCGCCAAGTCTAGCCCAGCGCCGCCCCGCCGGGTTTCCGCTACACCGCCAGCGCCTCGCGCACCCCATCCTGCGGCATCGTTTCGCCGCGGCCGCGCATGATGAACTCGCCGCGTTCCATCAGCAGGTACTGGTCGGCCAGCGATTCGGCGAAGTCGTAGTACTGCTCGACGAGCAGGATGGCCATTTCGCCGGTTTCGGCGAGCGTGCGGATGGCGCGTTCGATGTCCTTGATGATCGATGGCTGGATGCCCTCGGTCGGCTCGTCGAGGATCAGCAACTTCGGCCCCATCGCCAGCGCGCGGCCGATGGCGAGCTGCTGCTGCTGGCCACCGGAGAGGTCGCCGCCGCGGCGGTGCATCATCTGCTTGAGGACCGGGAACATTTCGAAGATGCGCGGCGGAATCTTCGTGCTGCCGGGTTTGGTGGCCAGCCCCATCAGCAGGTTCTCCTCGACCGTCAGGCGCGGGAAGATCTCGCGGCCCTGCGGCACGTAGCCGATGCCGGCCTTCACCCGCTCGTGCGGGGGCAGGTGGGTGATGTCCTGGCCGTCGAAGGTGATGCTGCCGGATTTCGTTTTCACCAGGCCCATCAGCGACTTGAGCAGTGTCGTCTTGCCGACGCCGTTGCGACCGAGGAGGGTGGTGACTTCGCCGGTTTTGACTTCGAAGGAGAGGCCACGGAGGATGTGGGAGCCGCCGTAGGCTTGGTGGAGGTTGTCGATTTTGAGCATTCTCGATAATCCTTTTTTGCGTTTAGCGCCGGGTTCCGCGCCTGACGCGCGTCTTACTTTCTTCTTGGGTCGCCAAGAAGAAAGTAAGCAAAGAAGAAGGCGACCCTGGGTCGGTGCCGGCTGCGCCGGTACCCTGCGCTACTCGCCTTGTGCGGGGGCTGCGCAACTCGGGGCTAAAGCCCCTCAGACAGTGCTCGCCCTTTTTCCGCCCAAGCCTGCGTTGCTCGGCACCTCCCAAGGGGCCCGGAAAACCGACCCG
>WBZM01002871.1_pt1 | contig 14053 bp, 16 predicted proteins | sample 5204271 | NCBI WGS metagenome assembly WBZM01 (sample SAMN12344346, study PRJNA552823) | activated sludge metagenome | biome: Activated sludge suspended growth; feature: Nitrification reactor; material: Wastewater; isolation source: activated sludge from nitrification reactor of wastewater...
CCTCCCGCCGTCAGCGGCCGGTGGCGGCGAACAACTGGGGCACCATCCACGCCGCGAGTTCGACGAGCGCCGGCCCGGCGAGATGCAACCCGTCGGGGCGGTCGGCCTTGGTCGTGCCGCGGGCCGCGATCCATCCGCCCACGTCGAGCACGGTCGAGCCCGTTAGCGCCGCGGCGGCGCGGAGGTCCTCGTTCCACCTGGCGAGCCACGCCGGATCGCAGTTGGAGTCCGTAGCGTCGCCGTCGCAGAAGAACAGCCCGTTGGGCCGTAGCGGAACGGCGGGTGCCTCGAAGACGACGGCCGCGCCCTGCGCCGACAGCAGCTTCGTCGCCTCGGCGAACTGGTCGGTGCGAACGAGCGCCGCCTCGTCGGAGAGGAAGGGCGCGTCGTCGACGCCCTGGAAATCCGACACCACGTTGTCGTAGACGAGCACCACGTCGGGATCGATCTCCGCGACGGCCGCCGACCAGCGCTCCCGCCAGCTCGGACAGTCCTCGTCGCCGAACGAACAGCCGAGCACGGTGCGATCCCACAGTTTGACCAAGGGGTTGCCGAGCGCCGCGAGCCCGTTGGCGGCGCCGCGACCGGTGGAATCCCCAACCACCAGCACCTTCAGTTCCGCTCCGCACTCGCCGGTGGGATCGGCGATCTCGCCGACCGTTGCCGGGTCGAACCCGCCGGTCGCCGCGTAGACGGTGGTTGTCGGAGCGGCGGTCACGCACGGCGGCGCGGTCGAGGGGGGAGGGGCTGGTGTCTCGTCGCCGGATCCTTCCGACGCCGTGGTCGAGGGAGCGCTGGCGGAGGCCGTGTCGTCGGGGTCGGGCACGGCGCCGAGCGATGCCTCGACCTGCTCGGTCGGGGTCGGCCCGTCGGGGACGGCCACGACCAGCGCGATGATCGCAGCCGCCGCGACCGCGGTGCCGACGGGAATCCAACGACGTGGCCGCACTGTGCGTCGGATGAGCGGGAGCTCCACGAAGTGGTGCAGCACGACGGCGAGGACGGTTCCTCCGCCGAGCCCCACGAGGAGGCGCAGCCAGGTGCTGCGACCGGGGCCGAGCGCGACCATCAGCGGCCAGTGCGTGAGGTAGAGCGCGTAGGAGGCACGGCCGAGGGAGGCCATCGGCCGAGCGCCGAGGACGGCGCCCAGTGTCGGCAACGTCAGCGTGGCGGCGATCACGCCGCACCCGGCGATCGCGATCAGGGCGAACCCGCCGCGTGCCAGCCGGTCGTCGTCGGCATGTAGCCACGCTGCGGCGACCGCGAGCACGATGGCCCCACCGGCGCCCCACACGACGATCGCTCGTCGCCAGCGTTGCGTGGACGGGCCGGCCATCGGGGTGCGCCGCCATGCCCACGCCAGCGCGGCGCCGATCGCGAGCGCCACCATCCGCACATCGGTACCGAGGTAGGCGCGGTCGGCGGTAGCCGTCGAGTCGGGGCGCACCGCCCAGCCCCGTGCCACCGCGATGGCGACGATCGCCGCGATGCCCGAGGGCACCGCCCACCGCCGGAAGCGAGCGTCACGCAGGAGGAGGACGAGTACGAGTGGCCAGACGACGTAGAACTGCTCCTCGATCGCGAGGCTCCAGAAGTGGCGGATCGGCGACGGCGCGGCGAACGAGCTGACGTACCCGCCGTGGCCGACCTGGTACCAGTTGGCCACCTGTGCGAACGCGGCGCCGATCTCGGCGGGGAGTGTTCGTTGGCGGTCGGCCCCCCAGACGCCGAGGACCGAGGCGACGGCGATGGCGGCGAGGGTGCACCAGGCCAGTGGCCACAGTCGTCGGGCTCGGCGCCCCCAGAACGCCCGGAGCGAGACCCGTCCCGACCGGTCGTGTTCGCCGATCAGCAGCGTGGTGATGAGGTAGCCGGAGAGGACGAAGAAGAGGTCGACCCCGACGAAGCCGCCGGGGAGGACGTCGGGGTCGGCGTGGTAGACGACGACGGCGAGCACAGCGATCGCTCGGAGGCCGTCCAGCCCCGGCCGGCGCGTCGCCGGCTCGACGATCGGGGTGTCGACGGCGGTCGACTCCGTCGGCTCGGCCACGATCCCCATGAGGGCACGCTACCGACGGTCGGCCGGAAGGGTGACGTCAGAGGAACGGCGGCAGCTCGATGACCTGACCGGAGAACACGAGGTCGGGATTGTCGGGGTCGATGAGCGATTCCCGGTTCAAGGCCACGAGGCGGCGCCAGTAGCCGTCGATCTCGTGGTTGGCGACCGGGCGCCCGAGGTGCTTGGTCATCGCTACCTCGGCGACACGCCACAGGTGGTCGCCCGGGCCCATCACCCAGAGGTTGGGGAGGTCGTCGGTCGGAGTCGAGGCCTGGGGCGTGGGGACGGGGTCGGTCGTCCCGATCGTCGTCGACTCGGTGGGAATCGCGGCTTCGGCCGCCGGTGGAGCGTGGTCGCTGGTCGGCTCCGTGGTGGTGGTCGTCGTCGTCGTCGTGGACGTGCTGGTCGTGGTGGGCATCGTGGACGTGCTGGTCGTGGTGGACGCCGGAGCGGCCGCGATGGTGACGCGCTCGGAGGTGGCGCCGGGACCGGTTGCGACGCTCGCCATCACCCCCAACCCGATCAGACCGACGAGCGCCCGGCGGAGACGGGGCGGCGCCATGTTGGTCACCAGCCGTTCGACGTCGCCACGGCGGGTCAGGATCGCGGCCAGCGTCGCGGCGAAGAGCGCGATGCCGTACACGCAGGCGGCGAAGGCGGTGACTCGCACGATGTTCAGCGCGGCCAACAGCGCCGGCGGGAGATCACCGAGGCGACGCACGGTCGAGACGTCGCCGTCGAGCCCGAGCGGTCCGCCGACCCATCGGAGGAACACCACGCCGCCGAAGAGCACGGCGAGACCCGCCGTCGCCACGAGTGCTCCGCGCCACGACCGCCGCTGCGGGAGTACGGCCGACGCACGGGTCGTGTCGTCACGTCGGAGACGAGCCCGAGCCCGGTCCGATGGTCGAGTCGTCGACGGATCGGTCCGGGTGCCGGCCACGGCCACCGATCCACTGAGTCGCGTCAGTGAGACACGGAGGCGTTCGACCGATGCCGGCGAGCGGTCGTCTCCGGCGGCGGCCAGCGCTGCGTGGAGCTGTCGGAGTCGGTGCCGTGCCGTCCGGTCGGTCGGCGCAGGGACGCGCTCGGCGAGCATCGAGATGATCTGGACCGCGTCACCGATCTCGGCGCCTCGTCGGGGGTCGCGTGGTTCGATGCGGTGGGCGGCCCCGAGGGCGCAGAGGGTGAGGCGCCCGTCGTCGCCGACGATGCAGTGCTCGGCTCGGAGGCGGCCGTGGATCCACCCCATCGAGTGCAGTTCGCCGACGACGGTGAGGAGTGCGGCTCCAGTACGGGCGACGTCGGCGGCGTCGCCGGGGCGTTCCTGCTCCAGGGTGGTCGGGCCGGCGTACTGGGTGACGATCGTCGCGCTGCCGTCGCCGTGTTCGGCGCGGACGAGGTCGACGACATTGGGGTGGCGGAGTTGCCCCAGCACCAGCGCTTCGCGTTCGACGGCGACGATCGCGGCTGGGTTGGTGCCGGTCTTGCGGGCCACTAGCTCGTCGAGGTGCGTGCCGACGACGACGCGCACCGTGCGCTGGCGGCCAAAGGCCGCGCCGTCGGACGTGGGGGATTCGACGTGGTTGGGATCGGGTCGGAGGGCCATGGAGACCACGACGATGACGAATCCGGCCCAGCGTGGCCAGAGGTAATTTGTCTCGCTCGGAGATTTCTCGAATCGACGGCCGATCCAGTGCGGGTAATTCGATTCACTGAGCGCCAGTTCCTGACAGACTCGTCGGCATGCGGGGACAGCAGCTCGAGATCGCCGCCCTCACCAAGCGGTACGGCGGGCGCTGTGTGCTCGACGACGTGACGTTCGACGTCCGGCCGGGCGAGATCTGCGGCCTGCTCGGTCCGAACGGTGCCGGCAAGACCACGCTCGTGTCGATCATCAGCGGGTTGCGTGTGGCCGACTCGGGCACCGTCCACATCGGCGGGCGGGACGTCGCGGTCGGCGGGCGGGACACCCGTGGCCTGGTGGGTCTCGCCGGCCAGGAGACCGGGGTGTACCCGACGGTGACGGTGCAGGAGAACCTCGATCTGTTCGCCGGGCTGGCCGGACTGGGCCGGGTTGAGCGGCGCGGCCGCATCGACGAGGTCGCCGAGATCTTCGACCTCACGGCGCTCCGCGACCGCCTCGCCCGCAACCTGTCCGGCGGCGAGAAGCGTCGGTTGCACACCGCCATGGCACTGCTCCATCGTCCGGCGGTGTTGCTGTTGGACGAGCCGACGACGGGCGTCGACGTGGGCTCGAGGACACGACTGCTCGAGGCGGTGCGCCGGCTGGCCGAGCTCGACGGCTGCGCCGTCGTCTACTCGACGCACTACCTGCCCGAGATCGAGGAGCTCGATGCTTCGGTCGTGATCCTCGACCGTGGTGTGGTCGTGACCCGTGGAGCCCTGTCCGATCTCATCGCCCGCTACGGCCAGGGGTCGGTGTCGATCTCCTTCGACGGCGAGGCCCCGAACGTCGACGGTGCGACGAGCGACGGGGCCGTGCTCACGAGGGACACCGACGACGGTGGCGTCGCCCTCGCCGAGATCATCGCCCATCTCGGGGAGCACGCCGAGCGGGTGCGGTCGGTCGACATCACCTCGGCCAACCTCGAGAGCGTCTTCAAGACCCTCACGGGCCGGACGTTCAGCGCCGACGACGATATCGAGGAGGTCGCGTCGTGAGCGGTGCCCGCACCCGTATCGCTGCGGTCGTCATGAACGATCTGCGTATCCTCCGGCGTGATCCGGCGTTCGTGGTGATCTTCACCCTCATGCCGCTCGCGTTCATGGCGTTCACGAAGGGGGCGTTCGCCGCCGGCCTCGCCCTCGAGTACCCGGGCCGGGGGTTCAACGGTGCCGAGCAGGTGGTGCCGGGCTCGGCGGTGGTGTTCAGCGGCTTCCTCGTCGGCAACCTGGGGTTCGCCATCTTCCGTGAACACAGCTGGGCCACGTGGGACCGCCTTCGGGCCAGTCAGTTGAGCGCGGTCGAGCTGATGGCGGGCAAGGCCGTGGGCCCGGTGCTCGTGCTTGCGTTGCAGCTGACGGTGATGCTCGGCGGTGGTGCGGCGCTGTTCGGGCTGAACCTCACCGGTTCGCTCGTGGCGTTCGTGCTGGTCGCCGTTGCGCTCGCTGTCATGGAGGTGAGCCTCGGTTTTATGCTGCTGGCGATCTGCCGGTCGGTGCTGCAGCTCAACGCGGTCACCAACCTCGGGGCGATGATGCTCGGCGGGATCGGGGGTGCGGTGACACCGCTGTTCCTCTTGCCGACGTGGGCGCAGACGATCGCTCCGCTCACACCGGCGTACTGGGCCATGTCGGGGTTCACGAAGGTCACGATCGATGGAGGTGGCATCGCCGACGTGGGCCGGCCCGTGCTCGTGCTGCTGGCGTACTCGGCCGGGTTCCTGGCAATCGCGGCGTGGCGGTTCCGCACCGAGGACGCCAAGATCGGTTGGGCGTAGTCGCCCGGGGATCAGCCGGCGTCGAGGAGTCGTCCGCTGGTGTGCACGGTGACGAGCTGGGCGCCGCGGCCCACCACCCGTCCGAACACCGGGTCGACGGACATCGTCACCGTGACCTCGACGGTGCCGGTCGCATCGTCGACGTTCACCTGCGGTGGGCCGACGAGCCGTCCCGGCAGTCGCGCTGCGGCGAGCTCGAATCTCACGACGCGTTCGGCGGCGGCGGGGTCGATGTGGGCGTCACCGGTGCGGTGCGCTGCCGCCCGGTCGATCATCGCCGCGGCGTCGTCCGCCGCTTGAGAGGCAGAACGGTGCAGCTCGCGGCGGGCGAGGTGGAGCGACGACATGTCGACGGCGATGGCGGCGAGCAGCATCAGGACCAGGACTGCGGCCGGGAACAAGAGGAGGGTCGTGCCGCGTTCCCTCGCGTGCACTCGTGGTTTCGGTTCAGCCATCGCACGGGGAGGGGGTCGCGAAGATCGTCTCGTCCCGGGCATCGCCGTACGGCTGGACGAGTTCGGTCTCGGTGGCCGTGACCGCCGTCGTGCCGATCGAACCGATGAACGGCGCCCGGATGGCGGGAACCTCGAGTCGGAGTTCGACGGTGGCCGGCCGGCATGGACCGAACGGCTCGTCGGGGGCCGTGATCTCGACCCCGCGTCCGCTCGCCCGTGCGCCCATGCTGGCCAGGGCGGCCTCCCGACCCGCAGCTCGGCCGAGTGCCGATGTGGACGACGAGGTGTAGGCGCGCAAGTAGTCACGCGCTGCGGTGTCGAGGGCGGCCCGGGTGTCGACGACCGCCCACACGTTCACCACCAACAGCAACCCGCCGATGAACACGAGGATGCCGAACGGGATGGTCTCGATCCCCGCTGCCTGACCCGACTCCGTTCCGCGGGCACGATGCGCGCGTCGCCAGCGCTCGATCACCGTCGTTCCTCGTCGGGTCGCTCGCGGTGCACGACGATCCGACGGTCGAGGCCGCCGATGCCCGCAAGGTCGGCGACCGCTCGGGGCAGGAGCGTGAGCTCGGGTGCCACCACGTGCAGCACGACCTGGTCGCTCGCTCCGGGTTCGAACGCCATCCGCACTCGGTCCCCGTACTCGCCGAGGTCCGCACGGGCGCGCGCGATCGCCTGCGCCTGCACGCTGGGGAGCTCGACGTCTCCCGCGCCGGACGACGCGACGTCGGTCGCCGCATCATGGGCGACGGCATCGACGGAGCTCATCAGCCACAGGTTGAGGAGCAGGTGTGCGCAGAACATGAGCAGGATCAGGAACACCCCGACGCCGAACACGGTCGACAACGTGCCGCTGCCCCGCTCGTCGCGTCGACCACCGGTCGCCGCGCCCTGGAGGGGTGCGGTCACGTCATTTCCCGATCAGCTGGACCTGTTCGCTGGTGGTGTCGGCGGCGTCGCTGAAGATGGTGTTGAAGCCGGCCCACATGGCGACGCCGAGGAACGCGATGATCAGCACGGCGATCGCCGTCGAGATGACGCCTTCGCCGCGTTCGCCCCGGAAGCGTCGGCCTCGTGTTGTGGATTCGGTTGTCATGCTGGTCTCCCTCTGGTCGGGTTGTATTCGAGATGTGGCGGTGGGGCCGACGTCAGCGGCCGGTGAGCTTCCCCATGGCGTCGATGAACGGGACGGCCATGAAGATCACGCCCGGGAGGAGCGTCGCGACCGTGACGGGAATCCACACCTGCTGGGCTCGTTTCTCGATGATCTCGATCTCTGCCCGCTGCACCTCGCGGCGCACGGAACGGGCCTCGGCCGAGATCAACGCCCCCAGATCGCTCGCCTCCCAGTTGAGGGCGAGGACGCCGACCAGCCGGTCGATGGCCGCGACGTCGGCGTGTGTTGCCCACTCCCGGAGCGCGTCGATCTCGGACACCCCTTGGCGGATGCGAGTGCTGACGCGGAGCAGTTCGGTGGCGCAGAGTCCGCGGCCGCGGCGACCGAGTCGGGTGATCGCCGACCCGAGCGAGTAGCCCGACGACAGGAGCATGCCGAGCTGCTCGATCACGACCGGCAACTCGAGCGTGATCCGCTGCTGCCACTGCGTCGACGCGGTCGACACGCGCTGCTCGAGTACGAGGAACGTGAGGATCGGTGCTCCGACGACGAGCGTGGTTGCGAGCGCCGCGGGCGGGGACACGACGACCGCGATCGCTGCGGTACCGAGCATCGTGCCCGCCGACCAACCGGCCTGGCGGAGGCGGAACGAGTTGGTGTCGAGCGTTGAGCCGCTCCGGGCGAGTCGCGCCGCGAGCTCGTCGTTGATGCCGAGCAGCCGGGAGACCCGGTTGCCGATCCCGGCGGCGATGGGCCCGATCACGTCGCGCATCGAGTCGGCCGACAGGAGGCCGTGACGCGGGCCGTGTGCGAGGGAGGCCGGGCCGTAGGGGCGCAGTCGTTCCACGAGGGGTGGGACGCGGAACCAGGTCAGGCGTGACAACAGGAGCGTCGACCCGAGCCAGAGCGTCAGGCCGAACCAGAGGATCCAGCGGGGCATCAGTCGAACACCCGGTTCTGCTGGGGGAGCCGCAGCATCGATCCGGACCAGGCCCAGCACGCTGCGACCAACGCCAGTCCGACCGCGACGAGGAGCTGGCCGCCGGGCGTCTGGTACGCGGCGCGCCCGTCGCCGAGCGACATTCCGGCGACCGCCATGCCGAACGGCACGGCGATCACGAATCGTCGAGCGAACCGGACGCCGGCCTGTTTCGATCGAGCGTCCTTGCGGCCGAGGTTGTCGACGCGCCGGTCCTCGGCCAGCTCGGCGAGCCGGCGATCGAGGTCGGCGCCCCCGACCTCGTGCGCGACGAGGAGCGTTTCACACGTCGCGTCGGCGGTCGGGTCGGCGAGCAGGTCGCGGATCACGGCGACCGTGCGCTCGAAATCGGTCGACAAGACCCATTCGCGCTGCGCGGTGACGAAGGCGCTCCGCAGCTCGACCGGTCCGCGCAGTCCTACCTCGAGGAGCGCTTGGGGGATCGATCGGCCGGCGGCGCCGGTGAGCACGCGGATCTCCTCGATCATGTGGGGCCACGCGTCGTGCGCGGCTGCCATTCGGGTCGTCCGGCGGACTCGGTACGTGGCGATCGGTGTGGTCGCGCAGAAGAGGGCGACGCCGAGCGCGGGGAGGACACCTCCGAACAACGCGGCCCCGATCCCGCCGCCGACCAGCGCGAGCAGCGCCGAGACGCCGATGAACTCGCTCGGGCGGACGTCTCCCAGTCCGGCCTGTCGCATCCAGCGTTCGAGTCGGACCGCCGGGCTCGTGCGGGGACCGGTCCGACGGCGCGGCACCGGACGGAGGCCCGACCAGCCGAACGCCCCGGCGCTGAACACCAGGAACGTGCCGTAAGCACCGAGGATGGCGAGTGCGAGCCCGGACATGCAGATGATGTGTAACGATATTTCAGTACATGTCGATCAATCCGGGAACCATTGCCCAACGGTGTCGAGCCGGGCGTTTCTGGTCGCGATCAGGGCTGCCGGACCGCCCCGGCGTAAGCGAAGTCGCGGATGTCGACGAGGTACACCGCGTCGCGTCGGACGTTGGCGACGATCGGAGCTTGAAGGACGGCAAGACACGTGCCGCCGCGATGTCGCACCGACGGGTACCGGACCCCACCGCGCTGTTCGGCGCGGAGTTGTGCCCCGAGCGCTTGGCCGGCGGCATACGAATCGGGATCGAGGCAGGCACGCGTCTGGCGTGTGTCGTCGTCGAGCAGCGCGACGTCCTGGGCGTGGACGTCGGCGAGGAACAAGCGGTAGGGGATCGCCGGTTCGTCGGGCTGATCGGTTTCGCGGAGGTGGGCGATCCGGTGGTACGCGACCTCGGCGAGGCACGTCTCGACGTCGAGGGCGCAGTACCAAACGCCTTTGGGGCCGGGTGGATGAAATCGAGCCCCTTGGCCGCCGTACGCGAACGCACCGTTGACGATCTTGCTGTAGGGAACGCCGAAGACCAGATCGGCTCGCCCCAGCCCGGCGGGATGGCGGTCCTCCTGTGCGAGCAGCCGGCTGTTCGTCGCCGCGGCGAGACGGATCAGGTCGTCGAGCTCGGCGTCGGTGTCGGCGAGGTCGGCCAAGGTGTGTTCGGCGTCCTGCGCGTACTGGCCGGGGATGAGCCGGCAGGTGTCGTTCTCCGCGACCGTGCCGAACCTGGGCCAACGGCTCACAGGCCGCCGCGTCGCCCGTCGAGGAGTGACCGCACCTCCAGCATCGCCGGAATGCCGCCCGCCAACAGTGCTTGGAGCGGGGAGCGGCCGCCGAAGAGGGCGTTGCTGTTGGGGCGGCGAGGCCAGTCGTCGGCCAGGGCGCCCGGATGCAGGACGTGCAACGCCGTGTAGATGCCGAGGAGAAACGACACCCGGGTGAGCTGGTCGGTCGTCATCGCCGACGGAGCGCGGTGTTGCCAGGAATGCCAGCTGCTCTCGGACAGTCCGCCGAGGAGCTGGCACGTCTCGGTGACGGTGAGCTGCCAGCGGTCGGCGAGCCGCGTGATGGCCTTGAGCGCCGCGGGTGTGAGGGACTCCCGGGTGTCGCGCTCGCGCAGATCCGGCCATTCGCCGACCTCGAGCGGGGCGGCCGGCGTTCTCGTGTCGAGCATCGTCATGAGTGTTCCTCTCTGGTTCTGGAGACATAATACTCCGGAAGTGGTGCTTCCGTCCCGGGAGTCGTGATGTGGCCGTTCGTCTCGGAGCGCGCCGGCAGCACCGGGACGTGCCGGGTCGTGCCGGAGTCGCGCGGTCAGTGCTGGCAGCGCGCCCGGTCGGCGGCGCGGCGGGGTTACCCGGTGTTGAAGAGTTGGTCTTGGCCGGCTTGTCGGGCCCGCCACTCGGCGTCCTTGGCCCGGATCCGAGCGAGCCGGGCGGCGAGATCGGCGATCCGGGCGTCGGACCCCGACCGTGCCACCGGCTCCGCCTCGACCGACACGCCGCACGATTCGAGGTCGTTCACCACGATCGGGACCACCGGTTCAGGTGTCGCCTCCGGCACAGAGTTGGGATGGCGCCGGTCGGTCGGTGGCACCATCGGCCGCCGTCCGCTCCCGGGAACCAGCGCCCACTTCTCGAGGGTCTTCAGATCGTGGTGGTGATCACACAACAGGTCGAGGTTCGCCAACTCGGTGACCTTGACCCGAGCCCAATCGGTGCGATGGTCGAACTCCAACCGCACCGCCCGATCACACCCCTGCGCGGTGCAACAAGCGTCGGCGAACAGCTTGGCGATCATCTGCGCGACGGTCGGTTTGCGACCGAGGTTCACGACGTCGATGACTGCTTCGCCGTTGGTGAGGACCAGTTGCATGATCGATTCGCCCAACAGGCGGCGGAGTTCGGTGACCGACACCGCGATGCCGCCGATCTCACACACCTCGCCATCGCTGACGCTCCCACGGAGCAACGCTGCGAGATCGACCCGGATCAGCGTGAGCCGGGTCAATGGCGCCCGCCGGGCCCGGCCACCCGACCCGGTCGCGCTCGCGGCGGGTTCGGGTGTGCCGGGCTGACCACCGGCGGTGCGGGCGAGGTCGATGAGTGCGTCGAACGCGTAGTTGTCTCGCGACTCCCGGCTGGCCGCGTCACGGTTGGCCCGGAACTTCCGGTCGACCTCACGCTGCAGGAGCGCTTCGAGTTCTTTCAACACATCGACCGGACCCGTGGCGTGGAGGTTGCCGGCACCGTTCCCGAACCAGAACCGCAGACTCCGGTCCTTCCGCACCCGTTCCTCACGCTGACGCTTCTCGTCCTCCGTGCGTGCCTCGGCCTTCCGGCGCTCGGCTTCTCGACGGGTCCGCTTCAGCGATTCACGCTGCGCCAGGTCCAACAGATCGTCCTCCGCGCCAGGGTTCGCGGCCGCCGCGTCAGCCACCGCACCCGCTTCCTCGGGTGAGAGTCTCCCGGCACGAACTGCATCCGCGGTCGCCTCCAGATCAGCCAACCGCTCCGACGTCTCCAGATCAGCGCGGGCCCGCCCTGGTGTCGTGCCTTGCTGGGCCGCCAGCCAGTCCGCCGCGGACGCATATCGCTGGCGTTCCCACTCCCGCGCCTCCGCCGCTCGGGCGGTCATCAACACCCGACCCGACTCGGCCACCCGTTGCACCTCAGCGAACGCCGCCCATACCTCCGGAGCGAACGGCAACGGCACACCCTTCGGTTCCAACCCCGACACCAACCCACGCAAGGTCGACCCAACGGCGATGATGTCGGCCGCGAGTTGACTCTTCGACCCTCCGCCGGAGTGCGAACTGGTGTTCGTAGCCATGGGTTCATTCAAGCACGGACCCCTGACACTCAGATCAGGATGGGTCGAATCCGGGAAGCAATGCGAGTGCTCGGCGCGGCGTTCAGGCCGTCGTCGACCGAGGGCTCAACTCAGTCGACGGTCACCGGAGGTAGTCGCTCATGTCGAGGCCGGCGCGTTCGCACAGGGCGGAGTCGTCACGGCACGGACCCGGTTGTCGCTCACGATCCAAGGCGCGATGCTGGGCGCGACCACCGGTGCGGGCATCGGGGCCATCGTCGGCTGTCTCGCGACGGCAGTGGTCGGGTGCATCCCTGGTGCGGTCGGCGGTGCCGGCCAAGGGGTTGGCATAGGTGGCGTCGTCGGTGCGGGTGGATGGTTCATACTGAGCTTCTTCGTCGGAGAGAAGGCCGGATGACATGATCGCCCTGTTGCTCTTCGTCGCCGGGTCGGGCGTCGGCGCTGTGTGGACGTACACGATGTTCGTCCAGTCCCCGACGTCCCGGTTCGTTCGTCGCGCGCGGTGGGCGCTGGCGTTCTGCTGGAGTGGTCCGGCGGTACTCAATGTCCTTGACGAGCACCGGGTCGGCGTGGTGATCCCGATCTACGCAGTGACCGCCGCCGCGTGGCTCCTCGTGTCGATGGCTGCGATCGCGAACGGTCGGGCCGCCTGGGCCGCGGCATCTCTGTCGGCCGAGACGAGGGATCGCGTGCAGTAGGCCGCGATCCGCCGGCCGGTCACTCCGGCGATCAGTTCTCTCGCGAACGCGCCTGCGGGTGCTGACGGGACCCCGTCGCATCCGTGCGTGACGTGGCGTCCAAGGGGGACTGCAGCGCGGCAAGGTGACAACTTGATCTGTGGGTGGGGTCGCCGGGCGCACACGCGGCCCGGCGCCGGTCGGACTCACCCGCCCTCGATCAAGCGAAACGGCAGGCCGGCGTCCCGCTGGGTCTGGAGTTGACCCAGCTATTCTTTTCGAGGCGATCGGCAGTTGAATTCAGCCCGCGATCATCGCGGTCGCCGGCTGAGCGAACGACCTGGTAGCTAGGGCACTGGGCTCAACATTCCAGGTCTCCGGCTTCGACCACCGTGCCCGTGTTGTCGATGAGCATCGGATACTCGGGCAAGGGCGAGACTGCGTTGGTCGATCTGCCGCTGGGGTTCTTGTCTCCCCTGGACAGTTTCAGTCTCACCTCGAACGTGCTCGGCCGCGCCGGCGTCGTGATCGTCGAATCCAGCTCCGACGGCAACGCGACGAGCGACACGTCTGCTTCGGTCTTCAGCACCTCGAGATCGACGGAGGTGCCGTCGCTCGCGCCATCGAGGGTGACGAGCCGGACCACTTCGACATCCAGGTCACAGGCGTGGACCGCGAACGCCGCGTGCTGCTGCCCGTCGGCTTGAACCGCTGTCCAATACATGTCGAAGTCGTACGACTCCTCAGCACATGAGGTCAGCGGAGCAAGGAGCAGGACGACGCCCACCGCCACTCCTGCGATCTGGAATCTTGCGTTCCTAGCCAAAGATCGTGTGTCCTTCCTTGAGCCCCGGCGAGGTACGGTCCTTGCACATTCGAATCGTCCACGCATGCTAGGCGAGGGTCTTGTTGAAGTTTGGTTCGGGGTTCTTCGATGTTGTGAAGTTCGAATGACCATTGATCCAGTTCACCGAACACGAACTGATCTCAAGCGGGAAATATGGGGTCGGTGTCGTGGGGCCATTGTTGGGGGTGCAATGGGACGAATGGAGTGTGACTGGAGGCCCGGGACGATGCATCAGGCACTCTTCCTCAAAGAGCACATTTCGTGGTTCGTCTGGGACACCGTCGATGCGGCCGAGGACTTCGCTCAAAGCCCGAACGAGGTGCTCGCCGTCGAAGGGCCTCGCCGGCGCCTGCGAAGAGAGATCGCACACCTGTCACGTGGTGGTACGCGCTGAGGCGTACAACCACCTCCTGATGATCGGTTCGGGAAGGGAGTTCGTTGGGGCGAACACCAAGTTCAGAGGAAGCAAGGACGGGTCATGCAGCCCAGTTTGATGAGGTCGTGTCGATGAACAAGCGGTCCGTCGCCGGACGGGTCGAGGTTGCCGGAGGGTGCCACCTCGATCAGTCGATCATGTTGTGGAAGGTGACGGTTGGTCGCGCTGACGAACCGACGCCATCCGACACGCTCACGCTGAGCGGGATGGTGGGAACCGCTAGCCGAGGGTCGACGACGCGCCATTACCGCGAGGATTTGAGCGCTCATTGTCGTCTCGGATTCATGG
>WBZM01002872.1_pt1 | contig 14051 bp, 30 predicted proteins | sample 5204271 | NCBI WGS metagenome assembly WBZM01 (sample SAMN12344346, study PRJNA552823) | activated sludge metagenome | biome: Activated sludge suspended growth; feature: Nitrification reactor; material: Wastewater; isolation source: activated sludge from nitrification reactor of wastewater...
GAATTTAATCCACCTCACAACAAACATAACTATTAACTTCATCCTTAATTTTCCCAATTTTCCTTAACAAATCAATTTCTTCTGGATCCAAATCCTTTGTCAATGCTATTCTCAGTGTGATTCTACCGCTTTTTAGACTTAGAAGATCCTTCACAAGATAATAATTATAGCAATTTAGAACTATATCCGTCGCAACCTCCTCCACAGGATAATCATTATCCTTTAAATAAACTGTAAGATGTACAGTTACGATTCCTTTATAATAATCACAATATAAAACAGCATCTGGATTCTTTTCAATAATCCTTTTCACAGGAACTTTGTTGAGAAAATTAGCAATACTTCTATATTTAATTATGAGATCATCAATCATTGTGGAATTCTCAAATTATAACTATGAACACGAGAAAGAGAATAGACAGGACGCAATTTTAGTCTTTCTTGAGGTTCCCATTCTAAAGAATTAAACTCGACATCTGTAAGTTTGCAGATTGCTTTTCTGTCTTTATCTGTGGCATATTTTTCAAAAATACTTCTGCTTACCAAAAGACTAGGATTACCTCCCCAGAACATAAACTTATTAATTGCATTAATCTTATCGATTTTCATTTTTAAACCTCTTAATTTCATCTAAAAGTTCTTTATGAAGAATTTCTACACAGGCTTCTTGAATATCATAGGCTTTAGTATGAGGAGCAAGATCGGCCAATTTTATTAAAGCATTCTTATAGTTTTGTTCAGCAATTTCGATTCTTTTAAATTTGTACTCAAGTTCACTTACTTTCATTTTTGTTCAAAACCTATACAATAGAAATCTTTAGTTGTAAATAGAATACTTTGATTATAATTATCTGTGGATTCAATCCAAAAGCTTTTTTCTTTTGTAATATCAGTTCCCCAATCTTTTTGTTCAGCCTTACTGCAATCATTAGAATAATATTTAGCCCAATACTTACAATTCTGACACTTCATCTTCCTGTTCCATATATTCAATAAAATGTTTTAATGGCATTATTTGATGATCTGAAATATCTTGTATCTTAACATAATCATCTTGAATACCAATAACCTTATATTTTCTTTTCCTTTCTTTATGCATCCAAATAGAGCCTATGGATGGTTGAATTTTAAACAAAACAGAAACTAAAGATTTTAATGTTTCAAGACATTCTGTTTTTCCTACTTCATTATAATCAAAAGGACAACAAAAAGCTTCAGGTAAATTAAAAAGATTCCAATATTTATCACTAAATTTTTGATAAAAACGCCCTTTATTTGTATGAACGAATATAATAAATCCATTATTTGCAAATAAATTCTTTTCAACATCTCTTCGAGATTTATGTGCAATTACTTCAGGATTATTCGAAAGGCTTGCAAGCAAATAAATATTTGCTTTATACATATAATCTAAGTTTAAAAAATCTGTTTTCATTATTCTTCCCAAATATTTACTGAATCAATGTGAAATTTTAAAATTTCTGAATTTACAAATTTTTCTTTAAATTTTCTTCTTGCTTCCTCTTTTGTTTCTGCTTCGATTATTTCATCAGACATATCTGTATCAATATATTCTGGATCCAGCCAATATTGTGTATAACATACGATATATTTTTTCATTTTTAAATACTCCAGATATATTCATATTCTCCCGGTTTTTCTTTCCATCCATATTGTGAGTACCATTCATAATTTTTTAATAACAATTGAGAACGGTGTCCTTGATGAAATCTCTCATTTCCTATAATAGGTGGAAGTCCTGTATCTTCTTCTTTTTCAGCGATCTCTACATAAAAATCAATCCATTTTGGATAATCTTTTCCTCTTCTACTTAATTCCTCTAGACCATATAGACAATACTCCGATAATGCTTTTTTATGATTTATCCAAATTTTACTTGCAGGATGATTCTTCCATTTTCCTTGAATTAAACAGTAACCTTCATTATAAATTTGATTTCCTAATCTTTTTGAATCAAGTAAAGTTATACTTTCTAAATTTTTAAATGGAAGAAACACTTGCATCTTTTACTTCCTTAATATTATGAAATTTATAGTAGTATTCATTTGTTCTTGGATATTTTTTATGAAATAAAAAGATAGCATGATTTTCATTCCATGCTTCAATCTCTGTAGTATTATATAAAATATTAGGCCAAGGATGATGGAAAAATCTTTGACTATAACTTATCTTAAATTTCATCTTAAAATTAGTGGTTCTTTAGAATATGAATAGTGATTCTTAAGCTTCAATGTCTGTTCATGATATTGATTCCAAGGCATACAGGTGTAATAAAGACCCATTGATTTTTGTATATCAACCAGCGTCCTTGGATATTTATCAACTACAGGATTAATTGCAAAGGAATAAGCAACAGGACCTGTCACCTTTAACGTTGCACCTGCTCCTGTTTCAGAATTATCATAATTTTGAATATTATGCAAAACTTTATTTATTACCAATTCAAGGAAGGGATGTCCTGGACGACACAAAATAAACCATTGTTGATATTCCCCAAAGAACATCCCTGCCATAAGCAATTCTTTCCACATTCCTGCATATGGCTTTTCTTCATATGGTTTATTTCTCCAATGTGAAAGAAAATACTCATCAGAATCTTTTAATAAAAGATCTAAAGGAATTTTACTAACACTTTTCAAATCTAAATACAAACCACCTTGAGCATACATTAAAAGATATCGGAAAAAATCTGCTTTAGCTGCACCATAAGTAGGATTTATTGTATGATAACATTTCAACATTTGATTACCATAAACTGTAAGAATAAATCTTTCAATTTCTTTATCATCATAAAATCTATATTGCCAAGTCTTATTTATGTAATTTGTTTCTTGTATTGCCTTTTGGAATTCCTCTGGAATATCTTCTTCAGATATATATGTTCGATGAATTATTTTTGGAATCATTTTAATATTAATGGTTCATTAACTTCAGTATAATGCTTTTTATCATAAAATTTTCCATGAGAAAAATCCCCTAAAAAAGGAGAATAGTGGATTCCTAACTCTCTTTCGATATTTATAATTCTATTTGGATATTTTGTTCTTAAAGGATCTATTGTATTTGAATATACGATTGGTCCTGTATTTGCATAAATATTGAATTTTCCTAAATATTCAAATTTATCATCATAATTCTTTATATTGTCTAAAACTTTATTGATTAGAATTAAGAGAAAAGGATGCTTTGGTTCACAAATAATAAACCATTGCATGAATTCTCCAAATTCCCACATTGAAGAGTTTTTAGACCAAAATCCTTTATGTATAGTATCTTCTCCAGGATATAAGGTTTTGTCCCAATAAGATAGAATATATGAATCAGATTTCTGAAGGACTTCTGAAAATGGAAAATCACAACCTGACTTAATATCTAAATAAATACCTCCTTCGCGATACATTAAAAGATACCTAAAGAAATCTGCTCTTGCCGCTCCATAATTTGGATTAATAGATAACCAAGCTTTAGAGTATTCGTGTCCATAATATGTTTCTATATATCTATAGCAATCTCCATCATCATAAAAACAATATTCGTGATCCTTATTTAAATAGACAATATTATTTGAAGCAACAAAAAATTTATGATCACTTTTTAAATATGTCTGATGAATTTTTTTTGGAATCATCTTCTTTCTAAGATAATTAGTCCGTTATTATTTTTGAATTCTTTTCTTTGTTTCCAGTTAGTGTCTTTTGCAAGAAAAGTAAAAATAGCATTCAAGAGACCTGGACCGTCATCTTCTCCTTTAAATCCAAAAAGCTCAGTATTATGTATAATTATATATTTCATTACATTTTCTGAATGTTTGTTTAAAAGTTGAGATAATTTGTCATAAGTTTTAGCATTGTTTATAAACAACAAATCTGTCACTTCAATCTTTTCAGGCTCTAGATTAAAAAATTCTATCTTTACATTTAAATTCTTATAAACTTCAATTAAGTTATAAATAAATGGTCTAAAAATAGGATCATAAGTATATATTGTATTACCAGAAGCAACAAAAGCTCTTAAAGCTACTCCAGTATTTGTATTTAACTCTGTTATATGATTACACTCTATTGAGTATTCTAGAAGAGTGTCTATATGTTCATTTATTTCACTTTTTTCATACCTTGCAAAGTTATACTCTTTAAGAATATATGGACCTCCATAAACTTTAGAACCTCCAAATAATTCATAATAGGTTTCTTTTCCCGGAACATCTCCCCATTTTAATTTATAATTTAAAGTATTTAATCCAAATAAAGCATTTAAAGATGGATCTTTATCACAAGTCTTATGTCTTACATCTTCAACTGGATTAAAAAAGCTATCTTTAATTATTGGAACATTTGCAAGTAAAGATCTAAATTTATAATCATCATCTTCATAATACATAGGATAAAATAAAACATCAAATTTTCCTACTTTCTTATAATGCTTAATATTTGATAAAAATACATCAAAAGTAACAGCTGCTGTATAGAATTGATTTGGTTCTACTTGAATAAAATTGAAAATTTCTTCAGGTGTTTTATTAAAAATAATATCATCATTTAAAATTAAGAAATGAGTACAATCTTTTTTTATCAGTTCATCAATTAAAAGATTCCAAGATCTCGCAACTCCATAATTCCAATCAGTTTCAATAACATCATACCAATCTGTTCTAGGTATGTCTTGATGGCCATTGTCTATAATAATAAAAGGATATCTTTTATAAATCTTTTCATATTCTACTAAAGCTTCTTTTAATAAATCATAACGATTGATCGTAGGAATTCCAATGCCTAATTTCATATTTTTTATTTCTCGGATGTATGCGGTATGAACAATCAGGATGATAAGGAGGTCTTATGTCTAACTCCCAGTCCATCCATATATTTATAACTTCATCATAATATTGAATTATATAACCTTTTTCGAAGGCTTTCAAAATTAGGTCGAAGTCATATCTTTTCATATCTCTTTAATTATCTCAGACTGAACTCCTATTTTTATGCCTAACTCAAAGATTTTATGAATCTTCTTGTTAGGCAAAATTTCTTTGAAAAATTTTCTTATTTCTTTCTCTGAAGGTGCTTCAAGAATTGATTGAAACACTTGAGCATTATTTTCTACAGAATTTGAATAGGTAATTAGATATTTCATTTCTTATAAAATGTATGTTTACCAACTTTCTGTGTTTTTCGTAATTTCCATTTAGGCCTTACAGTGGAATTATGGAAATGTGTGGCTCCTTTTGTCGGATCTCTCACTTTTTTGGAAAGAACCTTACGTGCAACTTCCTTTGATTCTTTCCAGGCCTTAGACTTTTTGTCTTTTACAGGCTTCGTGTAATATTGTGCAGGTTGATATACCACATTACAAATCGGCTTATTCATTTGTTCAGCACGATTTATTACAGTATATGCAACAGCTTTTTTACCTAGCTCTGGTTCCCCTCGGGCTTCATTATGAATAACCAGTGCGAGGCATAGTAATGTTTTAGACATACTATGTCTCCTACAAAATTAATTGATGTAGCTCCTCTTTATGCTTTTGATAACCCTCAGAGAAAGCTCGATTCCAATGCTCTTCTAGCATTTTTTCAAATTGTTTTAAATTTAAATAGTAAATTACCTTATAATAAAATATATTCTTTATTTTGTTTAAAAATTCTTCCGGACGCATATGATGAAAATGATCCTTAATAAACATATAAACATCATGGCCCATAAGGCTTTCCTTTTCAAAAACAATAGCTAAATGCTTATCCTCGTATTTATAATCATTTTCACTTTCTGAAAGTGTTTTATCGAAATAAGTCTTTATAATTTTATATGAAATATCTTTTTCTTCTTCAAACTGAATTCTAAACATTTTAGGCTTCCATTGCAGTCTCTTTTTGTAACTTACGTAATTTTCGCTTCAGTTCAAGAATTTCAGCTTCTTTCTCTTTAAGCATTTCTTGAATATACTTGAAGACCTCTTGATCAATTTCACCCTGAACTAATTCAAGATATTCTGCTGTTTTCATCTTTAATACCTGTGTAAAGAAATAATGGGCCAGGCCAGATTCGAACTGACACTCCAGAGATTATGAGTCACTTGCTTTACCTTTAAGCTACTGGCCCTCAGTCTTGCTATCTTCACAGTTTTACTGGATAGCGCAGCGTTTTAAAGTACTGTGATAACTGTTATAACAGTGTTGCAAAGGAGTAAACACTTTATAACTGTCGGTGTTAAAGGAGATTACTCCCATCAGCATCACTACCGACTAACGTGCTGATGCCCACTACCACCTAGAGGAAATGATTTAACTTTTAAATCTTTACAAAAATTTCTTAAATGACTAAAATTCAAAAAAATAATGGATCTTCCAACATACTGGAATTTATCCCCATTGCAAACCAATGGAAATAAAAGCCAGTATGCTGAATTATTTTCTGTCTTGATTCGCTTTTCATATAGTGCTATGTCCAGCACCTTCTCGCCAGACAAAAAAGATTTTAATTCAGTATCGTTACCGTATTTTGTTTCCATTTGTTTACCTATTAATTAATTTACTGTCTTCTATAATTTAGCTGGACAGTGCAGCATTTTAAGGTTTATAGAAACCTATTACAGCTATGTGGTGGAGGTGTTCCTCACATACAGTAATTGACAGGGTTAAATGACTACCTTCCACACAAAAAGACACTCACTGTCTAATTCTTTTTGTGCCAATTAATTGGCATGCTAGACTGGACTCGAACCAGTGACCTACAGCTTAGAAGGCTGTTGTTCTATCCAACTGCTAGCACAAAATTGGTGCTTGAGACGGGAGTTGAACCCGTATGCCAAAAGGCGACAGATTTTAAGTCTGTTGTGTATACCAATTCCACCACTCAAGCTTAACTATCTCTTACATTCTTCCGGGATAGCGCCAGATTTTTTCAGTATGTAAGTATTGGTCATATCTGCTATAATTCCATGAGAAACGGTATAACAATATAACTGTCGGTGTTACTAGGAACAATGGATCCTGCCAGAGACACTACCGACTAACTCTTTGGCTTATTTGAAAATCAATAGAGATCCTTTCCAAGAAGCTTTCTTGCGATCCTCCGCTTAAGAGGATCATTCAAGATTGTGGAAAAATAGACAACCATAAAAACTACACTCAAGAATTCAAATGTATTCATGGTAAAATGAAAAAATAATTGTGAGAGAACCCTGGGCCGAAGCCCAGGGAATAATAAGAGATCAGCGCCTATATTGGCGCCTAATCTCTCGGATATTTTCTAACTTCCTTGTCAAAAGAACCCACAGTCCGCTCTGTGGAACAGCTCGAGAACGCATCCTTGCTGTTCTAACTTCCATGTATTTAAGCTCTTCCATGAGCTCTTCAATCCGAAGATTCGTTTCTTGGAGGGTCATCTCTAATCCTCCATAATCGAAAAGTAAATGGCATCTTGCCAATTTCTCACATCCTCCATGCTGTTATTACTCTTTAGAAGCCAACCATGGCCATCCCATCCTTGGAATGGGATTGAGCGTCCTTGCTCAATTTTTTCTCCCACTTCCTTTGGAGAGAGTGGGCACGATGCCCCTCCCTCCGAAAGCTTTATAATGGAATCAAACAACATCTTTCTAATCTCCTCTTGGAGTTTGCGACTGGACCCCGTCGCCAGGTGGAGCCGGATATCGGAATCGAACCGATGTCACTGGGTTACAAATCCAGTGCACTACCATTGTGCTAATCCGGCTTAATTCTTTACCAATTATATTTATCGGCCAGAAGGCCGATAATTACCAACAAACCCAACAGTGAAAACATGATGATCATGTCCATCATTTATCTCCATCAACAGCACCCCAGCTGGTGCTTTCATATAAGATACTCAAATTGGCGCAATTAACGTTCGATACAATATCCTTTATATCGATTATATCCTGATGGACAATCATCTCCTTGACGTTGAATTGCATTATGAGAACTACTTCCGTAGGGAACACAATACCCTCCTTGGCGATTGTAACCCGAGGGACAATCTTCTCCTGATCTTCCGATTGCTCCTGAGTAATTACTAGAATAAGGTTCGCAATAACTACCTCGAATCATATAACCTGTTGGACAATCGTTTCCAACCTTCGGAATAGGTTGAGCAACAGCAATGGCAGGGATAAGAGTAATAAACAAAAATAAATTATTCATCAGTTTCCTCTTTCACATAGACTGTTTCAAGAAATGTAGATTTTACCTGTTCTAACCATCCAATTGCGGCAAAATTATGATCACAATATCTAATATAGAATCCTTCATGACCATTTCTGTCAAAGGCAATGAAGATACCTTGAGTGTAGCCTTCTTTTTCAATCTTCTCTTTACATTGCTCAAGACGTTGAAGAAGGTTTTCTTGTTCTTGTTTATCCTTGTTAAAGTCAATTACTTTCATTGTAGATCTCTCCAAGAGTATTTATTCTTCTTTCCAACTCTCCAATTATCATAGAGAGTATAGATTACAAAATACAAGCTAAACAGGATAAGTAAAGAAAGAAATATTACACACAAACTAATTGTCATTTTCGTTAATCGCTACACAAAAGACAATATTGTTTTTGACTACAATATCAATTTTGACTGGGACGTCTGAAGTGTAGTAGATAGACGCCTTATTTTTTTCTTCATTTCCACAGGTGGAGATCCAAGCATTTCCATGTTTAGATTCAACCAGTGTTGAATAAAGTTCCATGACTTGTTTATACCTTTATGGTTGAGGTTGCAATTTGAGCAGTCTTTTCTTTCGATTCCATAGCGATCGATAAATATCTGATATGGTCCTGGACATGACATAAAAACCAAAGGGCAATAACAGAAAAGACAATTAAATTCATCTTCTGGAGTATCTTTATGACATGGAAAGAATTCACATTCTTTATTTGTGAAACCTTTAAAATGGTTTCCTTGAACTAAAAATTCAGCTTCTCTTTTCATTTTTCTTCTCCAGGCGCTAAAATCCTGATATAATAGTGTTCTTTATAACTCTATACTTTCTTCATTTTTCCCGCAAACTCGGCATAATATTTTTGAACTCACATTTATCACAATTTATTTTTTTTTTTTGTTTTCTTCATAGCTAATAAGTAAATTCCAACAAAACGAAAGAATACCACGATGCTCCTCATATGTTTTTAACGAGCAACATTCAGGGATATTCTCTCTATATAGCTCTCTATCTTTTAGTAATTTAATCTTAGAAAGCTCCATTGATTTTTAGCTCTTTTGTAAGATTATCTCGATAACCAACACCTTGTTTAATCAAGGCTTCTTCTACACTTTCTATACCATTATAATAACCAGTATGGTAAGAAATAATCAAAACAATAATAAGAATAATTAGTCCAATAACAGGGTTTGGTTTTTCTTTATCCATTTTATGTCTTTACACCTTAGATAAAAAATGCCCCTCTATAGCAACAAACTACATGCTATAGAAGGGCACCGAAGCTCTCTTTAAAAATTGTCGAAAGCTTCTAGATTGGGTAACTTAATGGCTTACCCTGCCAATCGATCACTCAGCAGCTTCAGCTGCAGCAGCCTTTTCCGCAGCCTTGCGGGCACGGTAAGCAGCCAACGCATCCATCGCCTTCTCAGAGGGAGGACGCTTCTCAATACCAGCCTCGTAACCAGCCAGTACTTCGGCACGATTATCCATGATCCACTGAACGAGCTGTTCATTGGTCTCAGGAATTGCGCTCAGTGCGATTCGAATTGCTTCATTCTTCTCATCATCGTTCAATCGCTTTTGCGTTGGCCAACGGAAGCTTTCCATCACAGCCTGACTGTTTTCGAATAAGAACTCAGCGCCTGCAACGCCTTCAAGAGCGCTAAGAGCCTTTTCAAGCTTGGCCTTATCACCTTTTGAAACACGACGAATTGTGCCTGTTTCAAAAGAATCACTAACTGCATCCTGATTATTAATCAGCCATTCGGTTAGCTCTTCATCTTTTGTGATAGGAAATAGTGCCGCCTTAATTTTTGGACGACGAATGTAATCCTGGGCCTCTGCCTTAGTTTCGAAAATCTTTCCATCAACGATAAAGGCTTGCTTGACATCGGACATGACATGTACCTATATAAAAAATTTGACAAACTGCAGTTCGTGTAATTAGGTTAATTTAACATTCTTACTTTTATAGCGGAAATTTGGCAAATCACCATTTTTACTTAAAAATCAACGAGTTACTTTTCCTACTCCCTGGAGGACAACTTCCGTCGATTTCACTTCCGAGTTGTGTCCAGTTCTCCCGGAGGGCACCGGACTGCCCCGCGCTGCACCCCGCCAGCTTCGCCCCTAGCTACCCTATGGCACTCTTGCGGCCACCCCACAGCCCCGCTCTGGAGCCGAGAGAGGGACGTCGCTAACTCCCTGAAAATTCTCAAATTTTTATCCCTTGACTAAATCGAAGTCATGGGAAAAACCGTCTCCGATATGCTTTCCATTCTCATTAAATTTAAGTAAAACCTTTTTAGAATTCATTCCAAGTACTGGATGAGTTCCTGGAAGATTATTTCTCAACACAACAATCTCTTCCCCTTTTCTAGTCTTATATGATTTCCCTTCATAAAAATTGATTCGCTTAAAATCTTCACTCACAACCATACCTCGCTTTAATCTTTAAATCGGAAAGAATCTCATTAATATCATCAGATTTCCTATTTTTGTATTTTTCTTCGATTTCCTTGATGAGATCTAGGAGAATCTGTCTCTTAATGATTTTGATCAAATTGAATTCAATATCATCTAATTTAAGAATCATTGAAATAACTCATCAATTAAATTAATGATACGATCCTCTGTTATGTCTTTCTCATTTTCTAACCGACAAATCAATCTATCGATATATTGTACATCGACACCATTTAATTGATCTTTCAATTGTTTGAAATCAGTATAATCTAGCTTTGACAACTGCATTGAAAGTTTTGTAAGTTGTCCGATAGAGATATTCCAACCTCTAAGAAGGAATTTACGTAATCTAAAAAAAGAAGAAAGAGGATATGCTCCAGGTAAATATAGCAATTCATTTAAAATTAATGAATTCTTTGCCTTATCTGAAATCTTTACTCCTGTCTCATAAGTAAATCTGCTCCAGTACATTTGAGTATGAGCAAAATCAAATTTACTTATAATTGATTCAGGATCACCTGTATATCGCATTATAAGTTGAAATCCATTACTTAGTGTAATTGCATTTGGAGATACAAATATAGGACATAAACCATCTTCTTTTGGAATACTATAGTTTGTTTCTGTCAGATAAATTCGATCTTCTTTTGTACCAAGAATATCATAGAACTCTCTAACTATTGGATAAAACTTAAAGTGTTTCGCAGCTAATAATGCTGTTTCTTGATTTCTAAAATAAATATCGATGTCATTAGGCTCTTCTCCTCGTAAGAGGGAAAGAATCGCACCACCTGCGACAAAAGTATTACTTGCAAAATGAAACTTCAAACTTTGAGGAAGTTGATCAATGAGGTCATTAGATATTTTTAGTAACCGATCATTTACGGTGTTTAAAAGCATGACTTAGCTCCTAGGCATATTATCTGCAATTTCTTTGTCAAAACGTCTTTCGACGAATCGTGGCAAATATAAAGAAGAATTGTTTTTGTTTTTGGAATTGATCAATGAATTATATTTTACAGACACAATAGAACCAATCCAATCTTCTTTTTCTTCCCAGATTTTCTTTCTATCTTCATCTGTAAAACCTGAAACTTTTACCTCCAACATACCATCTTCTGTTGTACACAAAATAGAACCGAAGGTGTCTGAATTCTTTCCTGTACCTTCGATAAAGTCTACAACTCTCAGATCAATTTCTTTTGTTGGTTTTAATTTAATTTGCATTCTGGAAGTTCCATCTTGCCAGATTGCTTGAGGGTCTTTAATAATAACTCCTTCTTCTCCTTTAAATACAGCTTCTGAGAAATGTTCTGTAGCTTCCTCTATACTATGAACAATCTTTGTTTCAATTAATTTGATAGGACTCTTTGAAAGCATATCTTCCAATTGCTTGTAACGAGTATTATATGGAGAATAATATTTTCCCTTCTCTTTTATCATATCTAGAGGAACAAAATCCCATAGCTCTACAGCTATACTATATCCTTCAGGAAGCTTACCTCCTTTTAGAATAGAGTTTAAGATTCCATTGCCCTTCTTACGTTCTAAATATCTCTCATTAGGGTCTACAACTAATAATTCACCATGATATTGAGAACCTTCTCTTAAGTCTCTTTCTAATATGCTTCTAAAATCAGATAAGACTTCCATATCAAATGGATTACCAAGTCGAGTATTTACCTTAGCTCCATATGGTGTCATAGAGATATTGGCAAACATACCATCTGCTTTAATCTGAGAAAAGACACCTTGTTTCCAATTTAGAGAATCTAAATGAACATCATCAAGCGTACTACATCTCATATAAGGAAATACTTTAATTAATCCTTTCCATGCTGTATTTATTGATTTTGTATTAATTCCAACTCCGAGATCTTTCTTTAGAATTTGTCTAAAGATTTTTTGAGATTCTAGGTCAAGCCGCTCTAATTCTTTACGAACGGCTCTTTTACCCTCCTCTCCGCTTAAACGTCTTGTAGCTAGATTATCCAACAAAGCGAATGTCCAATCATTAAACATCCCTGTGCCTATCGGTGTTTGTGTTATTACCTTTATATAATAATTCTTGAAAGGATCATAGGCATATAACACAATATTTCTAAAGAGTTCATCATAAAGAAACTCTTTTAAGAGATTTATCTTCTCTGTTCTACTTGTTTCTTCCTGGATACATTGAAGCAGATAAAAAGCTTCATTACTAGTCATGGAATATTACCAATTTTTATTTTGTTCTCAGAATAATTACATTTCTAAGATTTCCTGCAGATTCTTCTGGATGAATCCAAGAATGATCCACAGTTTCCATTGTCGCTGTGTCAATCGACCTCATAATTCCTTTGTCACACATGATCACTTCGAGTTCCGGATCTAAGTCCTGTAATTTCCTAATTAATTCAAATGTCTTCATTCTTACTCCACTCATTTAGTGAATTCTTTACTTTTTGAATCTTCATTAAAGAGTCTTGAGAGAGTTCTTTAATTTTAAGATCAACAGTTTTAAGATTTATTTTGATTAAGTTATGCTCAATCTTTGTGAGCAATTCATTATTTTCGATCAAATCGGTCTGATGTAATGTGAACATTACTTCTCCTAACAAATTAAAAAAATAACAGTTGAGAAACCCTGGGCCGAAGCCCAGGGATAAATTATTTGATTTCTGTAAGTAAGTTCATTTTGAGCACCTCATTGGTTCTTTCATATAAGATACCCAAAAATCCGCAGTTATCTTATTGGACAATGTCCGCCAGCACATTCATCATTAGGATCAAACTCTAATGGAACATCAATAGCAGTTATTGGTGTAGTCTTATTAAGCAATTCTTCATACTGTTCCTTAGTTACTTCTTCAAATGGAGCTTGAATAAAACCATGATCTGAATGAAGTAAGAAAGATAAAGTCTTGTGATGATCTTTATAATACTTACGAAGATACTCTTTTATTTCAGGAAGTTCTTCTTTTTTATAATAGACTGTACAAGATACTGCATTATCTGACCATACTTGTTGTAGTTTACGAACTTCTGTTAGCTGATCTATTGCAGTCATATCCCTTGCCAGTTTAGTTCCATCTGGATATCTAAATGGGAAAGTAATAACTACTGTATTATAATCTTCAGAATTATCAAAATTTCTTTGATATTCTACAGGATACCCATGCTTTCTACATGTTTCGACCAGAGGATGATTTGAAGCAATCCTTATACGTCTAAACATATACTGGGCATAACCAGGATGTACACCGGATGTAACTCCAGGGAGTAAGGAAAGTGTATTATGAGAGATATAAGAATTTGCAATATAAGTATTTCTTTCAGGAACTTCAATATCGTAGGTTTCACATTTACTATCTATGATACTAACAATTTTATCAGTACTACAATTATAAAATC
>WBZM01002873.1_pt1 | contig 14045 bp, 11 predicted proteins | sample 5204271 | NCBI WGS metagenome assembly WBZM01 (sample SAMN12344346, study PRJNA552823) | activated sludge metagenome | biome: Activated sludge suspended growth; feature: Nitrification reactor; material: Wastewater; isolation source: activated sludge from nitrification reactor of wastewater...
GGCCTCCGGCCCGCAAAAACACCGTTTAAATCTCTTTTTCGGCGGCGAAGCCGCCGAAAAAGAGATTTAGGTTGGTTTATCGGCAACTTGCGTTAAACTACTTTTTCATGTTAAGAAACCTTATTGGCTTTGCTATTCACCACCCCACTTTTAAATGGCCTGATAGCCAAAGATGTGGTAAAATTAGAGCGTAAAAAAAAGCGAAATGAAACAATGTGGCGAACGGTTCATATCCTGGGGTGGGTGGTAGAAATCCTGTGGCGAGCGGTAAAATTTGTAATGGAACGGGCGCCTGAATTTTGTGCAAAGGTTTCGGGGGCGCACAAAGCCACCCAGCCCCTAACCCACCATCCAATCTTTCAGCGGGCGAACCAGATGGGGATTATTTTGTTGCAAAATACGCTTGACATGCTTATTTGACTAATTTTGCTTTTTTCCCTGTTGGAACATAAAAGCCCATTTCAGATGATTCGACCTAAAGCCTTAACACCTTTTATCAGCTGTATCCTTTTCCTTTCCTTCACCCTGCTTGCACAGAACCCTGTGGACAGCCTTCGCAAAGTCATACAAAAAACTACTGAACCAGCCGAAAAGGTGGAACAATACTACGCCCTGCTAAAACAGCTTTCCACGACCAATGACGCCCGGATAAAAGCTTATGCAGAAGAACTGTATGCCTACGCCCAAAAGGAGGGACTCCCCAAGGGCTTAGGCTATGGCAGCAGCTTCTTGGGTTTTTACAACCTAAGCCAGAAGGGTGACTTTCAGGCAGCGGCAGAACATTATAAGGACGCCCGTGAGCAGTTTGTCAAAGCCAATGACATACCCTCGGCAGTGAAGGCGTTGACCAACCTGGGTATTGCCTACGAGCGGCTGGGGAAAGGGGAGCAATTGAAGCAGGCATACGACGAGGCCGTGCAACTTGCGGAGCAAAGCGGAAACCCTGCTGCCCTGCAAATGGCTTACAAGGCCAAAGGGGAGAACCTGGGATATGCGGGGCAGCTAAAAGATGCCATTCTGTATTTTGACAAAGCACTTGATGCCAATAAAAAATTAGACGACCCCAAGAGCCGTGCCCAGATACTTTTTGGGCAGGGCAAGATATTGTCACAATCTGCGCCCCAAAAGGCCGTGGCAGCCCTGGAGGAAGCCGAACAAATTGGACAAGATATTGGTGACCCTTATTTCGTGCTGTACGTCCGGCAATCGCTTACCCATGTTTACCAGAACATTGGTGATTTCCGCAAAGCCATCGAAGTGGCCACCGCAAGGCTGCGTGATGCGGAAAGCATGGGCGATATAGGCCAAGTGGTACAAGCTTATAACGATTTGGGGCCTATTTATGCCAATTTGGATGATGATGAAATGGCCTTAGAACAATATCAAAAAGCCCTTGAAATATTGGACACATTGGATTTTGCCGACGGGAAGATGGTCACATTTGGAAATTTAGGCCAATTCTATTCGAAAAAAGGCGACCACGAAAAAGCCCTTCTCTATTTTGAAAAATCCATGTCCATTGCCGACAGCACGGGCAATGACCTTGTAAAGCTGAGCATCCTGAACGAAACAGGGTACAGTTATATCAACACGGGGGCCTTGGAAAAAGGAAAACAATGTTTCGAGGAAACCCTTTCCCTGAACGCCGGACAAGGTGGCTCCAGGGACCAGCATGCATACCTGGGCCTGGGTATGTACTATTTTGAAGTAAAAAATTACCAAAAATCCATTGATTACCTACTGCCCGTACAAGCTTATGCCAAAGCAAACCAAGACTTCTTTCTGCTAAAAGGTGCTTCAAACTACCTACGGAAAAGCTATAGCAGCCTCGGCAATTACAAAGAAGCCTTAGCTTGGACAGAGACCTTTATGGCAATGACGGACTCTATTGGCAAAGAAGAGAACTTGCGCAAAATAACCACCCTAAGATTGACCGCCGACTTCGAAAAAGAAAAAGAACTCATCGCACTCGAACAACAACAAAAAGAAGCCCTGCTCAAGGCACAGGCCCGGCAGACCCTCATCATTGCCATAAGTGTGGGAGTCATGGCCCTACTGGCCTTCGGCTTTTTGTGGAATGCCCGCCGAAAAAACAAGGTGATAGCCACGCAAAACCAGCAACTCGAACAACTCAACCAAACCAAGGACCGCATCTTCTCCATCATCGGCCACGACCTGCGAAAGCCGGCCATCGCCTTCCGGGGCATTACCCAAAAAGTGAACTATTTATTGAAAAAGCAGGACTATGCCACGCTGGAGCGCTTCGGCAATGAAATAGAAAGCGATGCCCTGGCCCTGAACCAACTCACCGACAACTTGCTCAGTTGGGCGCTGACACAAAAGGACATCATGCCCTACAACCCGCAGACCGTGGGAGTAGCGCAGATAGTGGCAGACGAGATGTCCATTTTCAATAAAACAGCCGCTGAGAAACGAATTGAACTTGTTTCGGAAGTGCCCGTGGATTTGTCGGTCTTCGCAGATGCCAATGCCTTGCGCACCATCATCCGCAACCTGCTGGACAATGCCATCAAATATACCCCCGAAGGTGGCCGAGTGGAAATGGCAGCAGTGGAAGGAGCAGGCGGCGTGAAAATCGTCATCAGCGATACAGGAATAGGGATTCCTGATGAGAAAATAAAAGACATTTTCTTGTTGAGGGGAGGGAAGAGCGAAAAGGGCACAGCCAACGAAAAAGGTGCCGGATTGGGACTGCACTTGGTCAATGAGCTGGTAAGGTTGAACAAGGGAACCATCGAAGTAGCCAGCCAATTGGAGCATGGAACGAAGTTCGAAGTGGTGATGCCAACCTCGCCAAAAAGCAACATGAATGGTTTTCGCCCCAAGGTCGCTACCGCTCACCACGGTATCCTTGCCGAAGACCCTATTTCATAATTATTCTCTTTGCTCAATTTACTTTTGCGAAAACAACTACAAACACGTTTCATGGAACCATTCAAATTAAATGTCCTGATTGTTGAGGACAACCTCTCCTTTGCCCTCGAACTTGCCATGCTGGTAGAAGAAATCGGGTATAATGTAATCGGCCCTGTGGACAATTCGGCGGAAGCACTGGAATTGATTTTGAGCAAGAAGCCCGAAGTAATCCTGATGGACCATCAACTCAAAGGGGAAATGACGGGCATCGAATTGGGCGAGAAAATCAAGCACCTGCACATTCCGATTTTGTATATCACTTCATTTGGTACAGATGAACATTATAGCCAAGCAAAAAAATCAAACATGGTTGGCTACCTCGTTAAACCAGTTGAAAAAATTACCCTCTACTCGGCGCTTGAACTCACCCTCCAAAACGCCTACTTGAAGCAAAAAGACCAACGGCAAACAATTAGCCCTGAAATAGACCATTTCCTTTCAAACGAGTGCCTATTCATCAAGAAGAAGGGCATTTTCCACAAATTGGCGAAATCCGCCATTGCCTATATTGGCTCCGACGACAACTATGTGAAGATCGTGACCACCGACAAGGAGGAATTTGTCACACGTACCCCTTTGAACAAAATAGAAGAAATGCTGCCAGCCAAAGATTTCATGCGCACCCACCGCCAGTACATTGTCGGGCTGGACAAGATTCAGGCATTTGACATGAATGAAGGAACCCTGACAGTGGCCGGGCAGAAAATCCCCATCAGTCGTGTCAAAAGGAGGGAAATATCCGATTTGATAAGGATGCTGAATTGACAATTATAGGCAGGCGCAATATCTCAACTGAAAAGCCTGACGCCACCTTTACTCTCATGCTCGATGGAAGACCTTGACAGTGGTTGTGAATGAAGGGGCAGGAAAACGCTCACCGCCCAACATGATAGGCGGAATTGACTTCACACAAAACGCAATAGCTGCCCAACGCATTAGGGAAACAAGATTATGTCCTTGCCATTTGCAAAACATTTCACCACCACTACTTTTGCCCCTAAATTCAAAACGAAATGAAATACTTCCTCACTGGCGGCACTGGATTTGTTGGTGGTTATTTGGCCAAATTATTAAGGAAAGAAGGTCACGAAGTCATCGCATTGGTGCGCAACCCTTCCAAGGCCAATGACTTGGCCGCCATCAGCTGCACCTTGGTCAAAGGCGACGTTACCGAAAAGGAAAGCATGAAGGCGGCCATGGCTGGCTGCGATGGCGTTTTCCATGTGGCTGGCTGGTACAAGGTCGGCACAAGAACCCGGAAACAAAGGCAGGAAGGCAACCGCATCAATATTGACGGGACCCGCAACGTGCTTGAACTCATGCGGGACTTGGGCATCAAAAAAGGCGTTTATACCAGCACCCTCGCCGTCAATTCCGATACCAAGGGCGAATTGGTGGATGAAAATTACCACTTCGAAGGCAACCACATCAGCCATTACGACTATACCAAGGCCGAGGCCCATAAGATTGCACTTGACTTCATCCAAAAAGGCCTTCCGCTCGTCGTGGTCATGCCCGGCCTCATCTATGGCCCCGGCGACACGAGCAGCGTCCGCACCACACTGATTCAATATTTGAAAGGAAAACTGCCCATGATTCCTCGGAAAACAGCCTATAGTTGGGCGCACGTCGAGGATATTGCGAAAGCACACTACGATGCTATGCTAAAAGGGAATGCAGGTGATAAATACATTATCGCTGGCCCAACACATACCCTGGTTGACGCAATGGGCATTGCGCATCGGATAACAGGCAAGCGCCCGCCACGAGCAGTCAATCCCGGCCTTTTGAGGTTCCTTTCCAATTTCATGAAACTGTTCAATTGGCTACCCCTTCCTGCCGACTACACGCCAGAAAACCTTCGGATATTGGCCGGGGCGACCTATATCGGCGATAACTCTAAAGCAAAAGCAGATTTAGGCTACGAACCGAGGCCCTTGAGCGAGGGCATGTCCACCACCCTGTGGCATGAAATGCGGTTGCTGGGGATGGTGAAGTGAGAGGGTGAGAGGGTGAGAAAGAGAGAGGGTGAGAGACGAGGCTTCCTCTCACGCTCTCACACTCTTATATCGGTTCTGCTTCCAGCAATACGTAGGTCATTTGGTTCAAATTGCTCCTGTTCATTTGCAGGATGCCCTTGAAGGTCTTGCGCTCGTCAATTTTGTAGCGTTTCAGCGCAGAGGGCTTCAACCGAAGCTCAATGACGGTTTCAGGGCCAGCACCACCGCAGAAGAAGCAGGTGGCATTGGGGTTTCGGGAAAGCACATAAGAGACACCCATTCCATCCAGCGGTATGATATAGCCGCTGATTTTCACCTCCTTACCATTTAAAGGCAATAGCCAGCGGCCAAATGTCGCCTCATCATAGTTCAGGCCGATTTCCTCTGAAAATTTCTGTGTGAACTTCACGTCGGCGAGGGTCGCCCAATCAATTTGGGTCTGGCCATATACAGATTGGAATGCGACGAAAAGGAAGAGGATGCTTGGGATTAGCTTTTTTTTCATTGCTTATTTCAGTGGTGACTGGTTATTGGTAACTGGTGATTGGAAGAGAATGTCCGGCATCCCCTGCTACCTTCCAATCACCAGTTACCAGTCACAAATCACCAATTATACCAATTTCTTCACTGCTTCCGCAATGCGCCCGATGGCATTGCGCAGTGATGCCTCGCTGGCAGCGTAAGAGATACGGAAGCAGTCTGGCGCACCAAACGAATCGCCGCCGACCGTGCCGACATGGGCATTCAGCAGTAGGAACTCACAGAAATCATCGGCTGTGTGGATGGTCATGTTGCCGTCCGATTTGCCAAAGTAGTGGCTGATGTCCGGGAACACATAGAATGCTCCTTCCGGCCTGTTCACGATGAAGCCAGGTATTTTCTCCAAAAGCTCAATGACGATGTTTCGACGCTGGAGAAACTCGTCCCGCATTTTGTGAGTCGGCGTCATATCAGCTTCGAGGGCAAAGGCCGCTGCTTTCTGGCTGAATGCATTGGCGCCGCTGGTGAACTGACCCTGGATTTTTGCGCAAGCAGCCGCCAAGTAGGCCGGGCCGCCCATGTAGCCGAGGCGCCAGCCCGTCATGGCATAGCCCTTGGCGAAGCCATTCACGGTGACAGTGCGGTTTTTCACACTCGGCACAGCGCCAATGCTGGCATGCTTGCCCGTGAAATTGATGTATTCGTAAATCTCGTCAGAAATGATGACGATTTGTTCGTGCGGTGCAATGACCTCGGCAATGGCCTCTAATTCTTCCTTGCCGTAAACCGAACCGGTTGGGTTGCAGGGCGAACTGAACAATACAATCTTCGTCTTGTCGGTGATGGCAGCGGCTACCTGCTCGGCACTCACCTTGAAGTCTTGCTCGATGCCAGCGCCAACTTCCACGGGCACGGCCTGGCACATCCGCACGATTTCAGCGTAGCTGACCCAATATGGCGCAAAAATGATGACCTCGTCGCCGGGGTCGAGGATGGCGAGGCAAAGGTTGGCAATGGTCTGCTTGGCGCCGTTCGACACCACAATCTGGTTGAGTCCAAACTCCAACCCATTGTCCCGCTTGAATTTGTTGACGATGGCCTGCCGTAATTCCACGAGGCCGGGCACTGGGGTGTATTTGGTAAAACCCGCATCCAATGCCTGCTTGGCTGCCTCTTTGATATGGGCTGGCGTATCGAAATCGGGTTCGCCGAGGCTGAGGTCAATCACATCGTGGCCTTTTGCCTTGAGGTCACGGGCCATTTGCGCCATTTTGATGGTGGCGCTCTCGTTCATCTCCAAAACCAACCGGGAAAGCGGTTGCGCTGCTACTACTGACATGCTGATTTTTTTAAATGGTGATGTTTATGAAATCTGATGATAAACGGCAGGGCTGATTTTCAGTTGCAAAGATAGGGTTTTGGTGATTGGTGATTAGAGAGCCCAGAGGAATCACCCAATCACCATTCACCAATCACCAATTACTTAATACGGCTTCAATCACCTTCTCCTCCGCCTTTTTGGGGTCTTTGGAAAACTCGCCGGTGATGCGGTTGGCGATGATGGCATTGCATGCCGTGGCTTGGTGGCCGAGCATCCTCGCCAAACCAGCAATAGCTGAGGTCTCCATCTCAAAATTGGTGACACGAAGGCCCTCGAAGCTGAACTGCGGGATTGCCTCGAAAAAACCTTGCTCGATGGTGCTGCCCAAACGGAGCCGCCTGCCTTGCGGCCCATAGAACCCAGGGCAGGTGAGCGTGATGCCCTTGTGCATCACCCGCTCAAACCGACGCACCAGCCCATGGTCGGCCTCGGCGGCGATGGGGTTCAGGTTGGTTCCGATGCCTGCGGCAAAGGCGGTGAATGCCTGTCGCAGCATCTCTTCCCTTGGCGAAGCCGGATAATCGTAATAATACAAGAGGTTATCCAGCCCCAAGCCAAAGGCCGAAACAACAAGGCTATCTGGCGGTATTTCTGGGGACAGGCTGCCGCTAGTCCCGATTCGGATGATTTTCAGCGAGGTGAGGGTGTCCTTCACCATGCGGTTTTCCAAGTCAATATTGACCAGTGCATCCAGTTCATTCACCACAATATCAATATTGTCGGTTCCAATGCCAGTTGACAGGACGGAAAGCCGACGACCACCCAACTCGCCTGTGTGGGTCACGAACTCCCGTTTCTGCACCTTGTGGTCTATGCGGTCAAAATGCTTGGAAACCTTGGGCACCCGGTCGGGGTCGCCCACGAAGAAGATGGTATGGGCAATCTGCTCCGGCACCAGGTTCAGGTGGTAGATACTGCCGTTCGGGTTGATGATTAGTTCTGATGGTGCGAGTTTCATGATGCTGCTTGCCACTTTGAGGGATGATGGATGCTGGCTTGCCCCTTTGAAAGGCTCGAAGCTTTTAGGAATATCCTTCGGCAAAGGTAATGTTCATTGGCTTGTGAATATTACCCTTTGAATTTTGAACTGAATTATTTGATAGTTGTTTGCTCCAAGCGTTTCTAAAACTACGACTAGAAAATAAGTTTTTGTGATTTCGACGAATAAGTATCCATTTAACATCATTCTAATCACCACCGGAAGAGGCAACCAGCATCATGAAAAAAGTTTACCTACTCAACAACTGTGGAACCTGTCAGCGCATCATGGGCGACCTGTGCGAATTGCCGGGCTTCGAGCGCCAGAACATCAAAGAACAGAATATCGAACCGGAAGTCTTGGACTGGCTGAAGGAAAAAGCTGGCTCCTATGAAATCCTGTTCAGCAAACAGGCCATGAAATATAAATCAATGGGCCTGAAGGACAAAAACCTGACAGAGCAGGATTTCAGGAACCTTATTTTGGAAGAATACACTTTCCTGCGAAGGCCCGTCATCATTGATGGCGAGGAGGTTTGGTTTGGAAATGCGCCGAAGACCGTGGAGGCGGCGAAGGCAGCTTTGGTGAAACCATAAATGCAAAACGGCAGCTTTCTATCTGAAAACTGCCGTTTTACATTTATGAAGACCTTGTCCCTACCGCTCCACCACTACCCTACTCACGCTATTGCCAACTGCGGTTTCCACCATTATCAGGTAAACGCCATTGACAAAGTTAGTGAGGCTGACGGGCAGCGATTCATTGCCGACAATTTCTTTTCGATAGATTTCTCGGCCAGTGGCGTCAAAAACCCTCAACATATCTGCCCTCACTTTGATGTTAACGACCACTTCGCCGGAGGTAGGATTTGGGCTGACGCTCACCTGGCTGTTAGCTTTGGTTGCCTCGCCACTGACTGAAATGCTCACCGTTACGCCAACTCTTTCAGAGACGCATTCCACACTTGGCTTTTGTATTTGCCAGTTGTAAAAATAGTAGTAGTATTCGTTGCCAAGGAAGTCGTCCGTGATTTCGCCCACCGTGCCGATGGAGTAAGGGAATTGAGTGGCGGCAGAAGTATTCCTGAACAGTCCATGCTCCAGGCAGCGGAGGGAAAGGTTGTTGCCGACAGGCACCTGAAAATTCAATGGAAGCACGTGCGTACCAGCAGCATCCAACATGAAACTAGCTTCTTGGAGAATGTTGTTGCTGCTATCATAGAGCCTAATGGTGCGCTGTCCGGTCGGCGCAGTCGTTGGAAGATAGACCGTCACTTCATTTATCGTGAAAGGCTCCCATGCATCAAAGAGATTGTAGGATCCTGTGGAGGGCACACCGCCTTGGCCAGCATTGTCCGCTTTTCCACCCGTTTGCAGGTCACCCGGATATAGGTGCACAGCTTCCACATAATAAGTGGTGGTCTGGTCGAGCATGGGGGTCTGAAATGAGCTACCAGTGGCAAGCAAGTTACCACCTACAGCGGCATTGTACCAAGCGAGGTTTTCACCAACGGCAGTCAACAGCACCGAATCGCCAGAGGCGATAGTGGCCCCTGTGACGATGGGCGGGTCGCTATCAAGGACTTCCACCACCACCGAAACCGAAGTGATGGGGTCGTCATCGCAAACAGCATCCGTCGAGACGTTGTATTCTCCAGATGTGCTGACCGTGATGCTCGTGCCCGTTTCGCCGGTTGACCAAACAGGGTTAGGGCCTCCTGTCATGTTCAAGACCACCTCGCCGCCTTCGCAGAACTTCGTAAGGCTTTGTGCTTCAATAAAAGGCACAATTTCCTCTACTTCCAGCACGGTAACGGAATTGGTGAAAGAGATGCAGCCAGTATCGTCGGTCAGGATGGCATTGTAGGAGCCTGGCAGGTTGACGGTCAAGACATTGCTGGTAGCACCAGTGTTCCATACAACAGTGGTCTCTGTCGAACTTGGTACCGAAAGCTCCAGGGTCTCATTTGGGCAAAGCTGAAGGTCGCCGTTGGCAGTAATTTCGGTTTGCGGTAGCAAACAACTGGCCTCTGGCATGTTCAAAATCGCATTGATGGCAGGGTTTACGACCACTGTTCGGATACCGGAGGGCCATTCCACCACCACTGAATCAATTTCCGTGGCATTGCCAAGCCCGAAATGGGTGTTCAATGAACTCATTGGGCTAAACCCTCCGCTGGAGCGCACCTCCCGAATTTGCCTACCCCAAGCACCGTAAACTTCTATTCTTGAGCCAATGCCGTTTCGGTTGCTAACTGTGCCGCTGGTGTTGACTTTCAACCAATTGCTGCCAGTCGTCGTGTTAAAATAAATGGTGTTGTTATCCAGCACGTCCAAGTATCCATCGTTGTTCAGGTCGCCGATACCGCCTCCATCCACGGGCAGGTTTTGGCCAGTGAAGGTAAGGTTGCCTTTGTTCAGGTATAGCTGCTTCGACATTTCGGAGATGATGTCCACCCAGCCGTCGTTGTTGAAATCACCTGCGGCGTTTTCCCATGCACCGAGGTCGTTGGGCAGGATGCCTGTGGTGGCAATGATGTCGGTGAAGGTGCCATTGCCATTGTTGAGGAAAAATCGGTTGGCAAAATCGTGGTTGACGATGAAGGCATCGAAGTCGCCATCGTTGTCAAAATCTTCAAAAACGGTGGTCCAGGACTGTGCGTTGTCATTTATCCCCGCCTCAACGCCTGATTCGGTGAACGTTCCGTCACCATTGTTTTTGTACAATAAATTGGTTCGGTTGATGTCGCCAGGGGCTGACCCTCCCACGCATTTGGTAATGTATAGGTCGTCGTCACCGTCGTTATCGTAGTCCGTCCAAATGGCAGCGTAGTTCCCGGGGCGGTCGGCAGTGGGTATGAGGGTTTGGTCGAGCACCATCGTGCCAGCCCCATCGTTCCGGTAAGGGTGCGATTGGTCAACATCATGGCAGACGAAAGCGTCCAAGTCTCCGTCATTGTCTATATCGGCAAGGGTGGAACGTTGGCTGAAGATGAACTCCGGCATCGCCTTTTCCGTGTAGGCCGTTCCAGTGGAATTCGCCATCACGAACGAGACTGCATCACCATCGCCAAACAACAGGTCATTGTAGCCATTGTTGTCAATGTCGCCCGCACAGATGCTCCAGGATGGGAGGCTTTGGAAGGAATTTGGGAAAAAACTCTGCTGAAATCCCCCGCCAATTTTTTGGTAATCAATGTAGAGGCCATTTTCCGTGGCACGTACTACGTCATCAAGTTGGTCGTTGTTCATGTCCACCACGCAATTGGCATAGTTGAACCCAGTTATCGGGTTCAAAATGCTGTTGTTCGGCGTCATGGTGACGGGGACTTGGGCGCTAAGGGCAAAGCAAAAAGCTATGTTGAAAAGACCTGCAATTTGGATTTTCATAATCGTTTTATTTTTCGAAATGCTAATGTAGCGCCAAGGCAAAATGCCCTACGATTTACGTGAGTATTTTGTCGTAAGACATGCAAAAAAATGAAAGTTAGGTATCAATCATCCAATTGCTCATCCCATTTAGCTTCCCCCTCCCATCGTGCCATCACAGCCGTAGCGAGGCAGTTGCCAATGAGGTTGACGGAGGTACGGCCCATGTCCATGAGTACGTCCACGCCAAGAATAAGGGCAATGGGCCAGTCCGGTAGGTCGAATTGGGCGCAAGTACCTGCAAGGATGACCAACGAAGCCCTACTCACCCCGGCCACGCCTTTGCTCGTGAGCATGAGCGTCAGCACGATAACGATTTGTTGCCCTATGCTTAAATCTATCTCAGCAGCCTGCGCCACAAAAATGGTGGCCAGCGATAGATAGAGCGTCGAACCATCAAGGTTGAAGCTGTAACCAGTCGGCAGCACGAACGCAACTATTTTGCGGGGCACGCCGAATTTTTCCATGTTCTTCAATGCCAAAGGCAAGGCCGATTCACTGCTGCTGGTAGCAAATGCCAGGGTGGCGGGTTCGCTCACATGGTTGATGAAACGCTTTATCGGGATTTTCAACCAGACCATCAGCGGCACGAATACGAGGAGGATGAAAACCAGTAAGGCCCCATACAAGGTCAGCACCAAAATGCCGAGGTTCTTCAGTACATCTATGCCCTTGTCCCCAACAGTATGTGCAATTGCGCCTCCCACGGCAATGGGGGCGAGCTTCATCACAAAATTGGTGAACTGGAACATGACATGTGCGAGCGAATCGCAGAAATCAATCATGGTGGCCTTGTGCTTGTCCTCCACGAACATCAGCCCCATTGCAAAAAGGATGGAAAATACCACGATTTGAAGTACTTGGCCTTCTGCCACCGATTTGGCGATATTGGATGGGAAAATGTGCAGCACTATGTCCTTCCAGCCTTCTTTTTTCTTGGACGAAATGAATTCCACATCCTTGTTGCCGTACTTGGCGGTCAGTTTCCCATTCGAACCGGCTGTGTCCAGTTTCATGGTCAGGTCTGCTGCACTGACGGTCAGTTTCTCTGCAACGGCCTCTTTCTTGATTCCGATACCGGCCTTTGTCAAGTTGATGGCACCAAGCCCAACAAACAGTGCAACCGTGGTCACTATTTCAAAATAGAGGATGGTTTTGAGGCCAAGCCGCCCCATGTCACGCAGGTTGGCATGGCCCGCTATGCCTATCACCAGCGTGGCAAAGAGCAAGGGGGCTATGATGGTTTTGATGAGTTGTATGAAAATACTGGAAAAGATATCCAACTCCTTTCCGAATGCCGGGAAATCATAGCCGATTTCTACCCCGGCCACCATGCTGAAAAGTATCCAAACCGTGAGGTTGCCACGTTGCCAGCATAAAGCGAATAGCAACACAATGGCCACCCACCGTGCCACAGTCGGCACAATGGCAGGCAAGGCAACCAGGTCCATCCCGTTGGCGGCTGTGAGCAAGAGGGCAAGCGTGCTGATGAGCCAAGCGCCCATCCTGAGGTTGGCATTTACAAGTGAGGGAGTTTTTTTCTTGGTCATACTGAACAGTTGGTTTTCAACAAAACTAAGTACATCATTTTAAAAGTTCTTTGAAATAATGGTTTTAGATTTGGGTTCACTAAAATTTCTACTATGGGCAGACCACACCAATTTATCCAACTTACGCCACAGGAAAAAGACTTCCTGTCAGAACTTGTACGAAAGGGCGAATCCAAGGCGAAGGAAATCAACCGTGCCCGGATGCTGCTTTGGAACGACTCGAAAAAGCAGGCGAGCGAGATAGCCCCCCTGCTTGGCATGAGCTACACAACGGTTACGCAGACCCTGAAGTGCTACCGTGACGAGGGACTTGAAAGCGCCCTGTACGATGCGCACCGCAGCGGCGCTCCCCGCAAGGTCACGCCCGAGCTGGAGGCCTACGTCACGGCCATCGCCTGCAGCGACTGCCCCGGTGGGCAGGCCAAGTGGACGATAGACATGCTCAAGGACGAGGTCGTGCGCCTCCAAGTGGCCGAAAAGATAAGCAGGAGCAGCGTGTACAGCGTTTTAAAAAAAGCGAGCTCAAGCCTTGGCAAGAACGGATGTGGTGCATAGGCAAAATCGATGAGGAGTACGTGGCCTGCATGGAGGACGTACTCTCCCTGTACGGGGAGCCCGTGGACGCCGCCCGCCCACGCCTGTGCTTTGACGAGCGCCCCTGCCTGTTGGTCGGCGACGTGGCAGCACCGTTGCCCATGCGGCCCGGGCAGCCCAAGCGCCCGGACTACGAGTACAAAAGGCTGGAGCCCGCCGTCCTGCTCTTGGCCTACAACATGGACACCGGGCAAAGGCACGTAGCCCTTAGCAGCACCAAGACCAAAGTGGACTATGCCCAGTTCCTGGCCAGTGTCATATCAGGGCACTATGCCCATGCGGACAAGGTCCGATTGGTGCAGGACAACCTCGGCACCCACACAAAGGGCAGTTTCTACAAAGCTTTCCCGCCAGTGGCAGCTAGGGAGCTCGCCGGGAAGCTGGAGTTCCACTTCACCCCAAAGCACGCCTCTTGGCTGAACATGGCAGAAATCGAGTTCTCAGCCATTTCAAGGCAATGCCTTGATAGGCGATTTGAATCCTTGGAGAAGCTTGAAAAAGAAGTGCTTGCCTGGGAAGCACGAAGGAACCGGGATGCCATAAAAATCCATTGGTCGTTTACAGTAAATGACGCAAGGGCGAAACTAACAAGGCACTATCCCGCTGTTCCAAATTGACTGAACCTTAAATCCAAAAACATTATTTCAAAGAACTTTTTAAATAGAATACTCAGGAATTTATCGAAAAAAAAGGTTG
>WBZM01002874.1_pt1 | contig 14040 bp, 11 predicted proteins | sample 5204271 | NCBI WGS metagenome assembly WBZM01 (sample SAMN12344346, study PRJNA552823) | activated sludge metagenome | biome: Activated sludge suspended growth; feature: Nitrification reactor; material: Wastewater; isolation source: activated sludge from nitrification reactor of wastewater...
GATACCGCACTCTTCCAGCGCCTTGGCCATGGCCTCCAGGCGCTGGTCGAGCAGATGAATGTGGTCCAGCATGCAGTTGACCGCATGCGCCACCGGGTCCGGGGTATCACGGGTGGCGCCGTAGGCATCGAAGCCAATCCGCTTCGCGGTGTTCATGCGGCGCTCCTCCGCGGCGCTGCCGGGCCGCTCCACCAGTCGCCCGGGGACGCCGACGACCGTAGCCCCCGCCTTGACGGATTTGTTGACCACGGCGTTGGAGCCGATCCGGGCGCCGTCACCGATCTCGATAGGCCCCAGGACCTTGGCGCCGGCACCGACCACGACGTCGTTACCCAGGGTCGGGTGGCGCTTGCCCTTCTCCCAACTGGTTCCGCCCAGGGTGACGCCATGATAAAGGGTGCAGTCGTCCCCGATGATCGCCGTCTCGCCGATCACCACACCCATGCCGTGATCGATGAAAAAGCGCCGGCCAATCTCGGCCCCGGGATGGATCTCGATCCCGGTGAAAAGGCGGGCGACGTTGGCCACCACCCGCGCCAGCCATTTGAAATTGGCCCGCCACAGGCGGCGTGAAAGGCGATGGGCGATGACGGCGTGGAGACCGGGGTAGGTGGTCAGGATCTCAAAGGCGTTACGCGCCGCCGGATCGCGGTCGAGGATACAGGCAATGTCTTCTTTTATCCGTGCAAACACGGGTGAGTTCCCTCCAAAATCTTGGCCCGCCGCGTCAGGGGCGGGCACTGGCAAAGCGGGTCATGTCGAGCCCGGGCAGCGCTTTGGGCGACTGGCTCTAAGAGCCAGCTTAGTTACTAACCGATTGATTAAGTTGATACGGGATGGGATTCCAGCCAGCTCACATCGACTGGAGGCCGGTTCCGCACCGAGTTCTTCATGACAGTGATAGGTCACCTCCTTGACAGTCTCTAAGGCGACCCCTCCTCTGTCCGCTCGCGACGACGAAAGCGTGCCGGGTCCTTGCGGCCCTGGGCGGCGCTGAGGATACCGCGCAGGATATTGATCTCGGTCCAGTCCGGGCGGGCGCGGAGAAACAGCCGCCGCAGCCGGCGGCTCAGCTTCCCGGACTGCTCGGGGTCGGCAAAGCCAATCTCCACCAGGGTCCGGGTCAGGTGATCGTGGAAGGCCGCCAGGGCCTCGGCCGTGGCCAGGTCGCGGTCCTCCCGGGGCAGGGTCTCCCCTTGTCCGGCACGGAAGGCCTGGCGGATCTCATAGGCAAAGACCTGGGCCGCCGCCGCCAGGTTGAGGGAGCTGAACCCGGGATGGGTCGGGATATGGACCAGATAGTGGCAAAGCGCCAGTTCTTCATTGGTAAGCCCCGAGCGCTCCCGCCCCAGTACCAGGGCCACCTCCCCCGTCCGGGCCGCCGCTAGCAGGTGTCGGGCGCATTCAGGCGGCTCCAGCAGGGGCCACTCCACCGCCCGCAACCGGGCGCTGGAACCGATCACCAACTGGCACCCGGCCAGGGCATCGACCAGCCGGTCGTGAAGCGTGGCATTGGCGAGCAGGTCATCGGCGCCGGAGGCCCGCGCCAGGGCCTCCGCGTCCGGTAGCGACTTGGGCCGGACCAGGTGCAACCGGCTCAGGCCCATGGTCTTCATGGCCCGCGCCGTCGCGCCGAGATTGCCGGTATGGGTGGTCTCCACCAGCACGAAGCGGATGCGATCCAGCAGTGTTGAGTTGGCCCCGTTCATAGCCGTGCCACTTCAGAAGAAGTTGGCCAACTTGTCAAGCCAGGATGAGTGCCGCGACCCAAGAAGTGCCATGTTCCGGGGAGTGGCCCGTCCCGGGCAGCACCCTATTCGGGGGAGTGGCATGATCTGGGTAGTGACGCATCCCGGGGAGTCCCACGATCCTGGGAGCGCCGTGTCCAGGGGGAGTGCCATATTCGGCGGAGAGCCACGTCCCGGGGAGCGCCAAGACCCAGGTCCGGCCAGGCTGGCAGGGCGCACCCGACCTTTCCAGTCGCCAGGCTTTCCGGTATCGTGCGCGGCCATGCAACCGACCCTCACCATCGCTACCCGCGCGGCTCGCGCGGCCGGGCGCCTCATCCTGCGCTACTTCGAGCGCGTGGACCAGGTGCAGATTCATGTCAAGACCCGCAATGACTTCGTCAGCGAGGTCGATCGGGCGGCCGAGGACACCATCATCCAGGAACTGCGTTCCAAATATCCCGACCATGCCTTCCTGGCGGAAGAGAGCGGCGCCCGGGGCCGGAGCGATTTCGAGTGGGTCATCGATCCCCTGGATGGCACCACCAATTACCTGCACGGTTTCCCGCAATTCTCCATCTCCATCGCCCTGCGCCACCGTGGGCGCCTGGAGTGCGGTCTGGTCTACGACCCCCTGCGCGAGGAGATGTTCACCGCGGAGCGCGGCGGCGGCGCCCTGCTCAACGACCGGCGCATTCGCGTTGCCAATCAGACGGGACTGGACGGGGCCCTGATCGGCACCGGCTTCCCCTTCCGTGACCAGCGCTTTCTGGACAGCTACCTGGCCATGTTCCGGACCATCCTGGAAAATACCGCGGGCATCCGCCGTCCGGGCTCGGCGGCCCTGGACCTGGCCTATGTCGCTTGTGGACGCACCGATGGCTTCTGGGAACTCGGGCTGTCGGAATGGGACATGGCCGCCGGCGCCCTGCTGGTCAGCGAGGCCGGAGGTCGGGTCAGTGACCTGCGGGGCGGTGACCGTTTCTTCGAGACCGGCAATATCATTGGCGGGAATCTCAAGGTTCACCGGGCCCTGTTACAGGCCTTGCAGCCCCATCTCAACGAATCCCTTTCCGCCTGAACTTCCCCGGCCTGGTTTCCAGGCCCTTTGCCGCGCCCCCCTCACCCTGCCACGGCAATCAATCATCCCTCGGGGATGATAAGCACCTCCCCAATGCGCAGTTTGTTGGCATCCACCGTATTGGCACTACGCAGGGCGTTGAGACTGATGGCGTATTGCTGGGCGATTCGTTCCAGGGTATCGCCCTTGCTGACCACATGCTGACGGCCGGCGGTCGCCGCCTCGGCGGCCGAGGCGCTTTTTTTCGGCCCCGGACCAGCGCCCTTTTTCGCCCAACGGGTGTCCGGGGGCGGATAGGCCGTGAAGTAGGCCTTGATACCACTGAGTAGCGCGCCCGCCAGCTTGGCCTGATAGTCGCCGCTGGTCAGGTGTTTCTCCTCTTCGGGATTACTGATGAAGGCCGACTCCACCAGCAGGGAGGGGATGGTGGGCACCTTCAACACCGCAAACCCCGCCTTTTGCACTTGGGCGTGATGCACGGCCCCGACCCGGCGCAGATGATTGAGGACCGCCGTGGCCGCCAGATTGCTGTGCTCCTGGGTCCCTCGCTGGGCCATCTCCCACAAGGTCTTGGACAAGGACGGGGTCTTGTCGGTGAGATCGATACCGCCGATGCGGTCGGCGCTGTTCTCCCGCTCCGCCAACCAATCGGCCTGCCGGCTGGTGGCGCCGTCACTGGCGAGGATGAAGACCGAGGAGCCACTCGCCTCCTGGTCCACGAAGGCATCCGCGTGGATGGAGACAAAAAGGTCGGCATCCTGCTCCAGGCTGAGCTCTATCCGCTTGTTGAGACTCAAATAGTAATCGCCATCGCGAATGAGCAGGGCGCGCATGCCAGACTCCCGATTGACCAGATTGGCCAACTTGCGGCCAATGGCGAGTGTCACGTCCTTCTCCAGGGTTCCGCCGGCCCCGATGGCCCCGGGGTCCTCCCCGCCATGCCCAGGATCGATGGCGATGATCAGGTCCCGGGGTCCCTGGCGACCACCGGCAACGGGCTTGGATCCCGTTTGACCCTTACCCGTGCGGGGCTGGTCGGTCTTGGGCGCCATGTCCACCACCAGCCGATGTCCATAGCGTTCGTTCGGTTCAAGGACGAAACTCTTGGCCCGCACCGCTTGCTTGAGATCGATGACGATACGCAACTGACCATTGTCCAGCACGCCGCTGCGCACGCCCTTGACCAGCGCATCCGCGGGTTCGGCCAGGGGCAACTTGCCCGTGACCCGGGCATCGGGGATATCGATGATCAGGCGGTTGGGGGCCGAGACGGGAAAGACCTTGTGCGCCAGGGGGGCGCTGGCGTCGATCACCAGTTGGGTTTGATCAGGAGCGATCCAGAGGCGGGCGCCACTGATCTCCGCCGGCCCCGCCACCGCCAGCAGGGGGAGGAAGAAGAGCGTGAAGAGCGCGAAAATTTGGGTCATCAGGACGTGAGAATGAGGGACTCCGAGGGATTGACGTGGAGGAAGATAACACTTCAATTTTTCCTTATCCAGAAAAATCAAGTCAATGCCTCCGCACCTCCCGGTGTGATTTGGCTGCGTCGACCGACTCCTCCGCCGGATGCCTGGCGAGTGCCGCCACCAGGGCCGAACCCGCCGGGCTGTGGGGGACGAATTCCAGGACCCGGGCGTCGGCCTGGTAAGCGAGCCGGATCTCCAGGTCCGGCTGCGGCAGGTCGAGGCCACCCCGCTGGGGCCACTCGACGATCAGGACGCTGTCCTGGTCGAGGAGATCCCGCAAGCCCAGGTAGTCCAACTCCTCCGGATCCACAAGCCGATAGAGGTCGAGATGGAAGAGTCGCCAGCGGTCCAGGTCGTAGGGTTCCAGCAAGGTAAAGGTGGGACTGCGTACCGGGCCCCGGTGCCCCAGGCCACGCAGGATACCGCGGGTCAGGGTGGTCTTCCCCGTACCCAGATCACCCTCCAGGTACAGGATCAGTGGCGGCCGGAGCAGGCCGGCCAGTTGCCGGCCGAGGGCCTCCTGGGCCGGCTCGCCCCGCAGTTTGAGTTTCATGGCTGGGCCTCCACCTGATTTAGGGTGGGGCGGATGGCCGCGATCAGGTCCGAGGCCAGCATGCCCTGTTCCCCCGCCCGCGCCGCGGCATCGCCCGCGGCGGCATGGAGGCATACCGCCACCTCCGCGGCGTCCTCCGCCGCCAGGCCCCGGGCCAGAAAGGCGGCGACCATGCCGGTCAGGACATCGCCACTGCCGCCCGAGGCCATGCCGGGATTTCCCTGGCTACAGATCCCCGGGGGACGCCGGCCCGCACCCATGACCAGGGTCCCGGCGCCCTTGAGTATCAGGGTGCCGCCAAACTCATCCCGTAACCGGCGGGCGGCGCTGAAGCGGTCCGCCTGCACCTCCGCCGGGGTGCAGCCCAGGAGGCGCGCCGCCTCCCCGGGATGGGGGGTCAGGACCCAGTCCTCCCGGCGCAGGGGGTGCCGGGCCAGCCAGTTAAGGGCATCGGCATCGAGCACCAGGGGCTTGCCAGAGGCCAGGACTGGGGTCAGCAATTCCCGCCCCCAGGGGTCCTGCCCCAGGCCCGGGCCGATGGCGACGGCGGTGGCCCGGGCCAGCAGGGGCGCCAGGTCCGCGGTTGTGGTGACCGCGGCCACCATGAGTTCCGGCCGCCCCAGGTTGAGCACGGCGGCATGGGCGGGATGGGTCGCCACCGAGACCAGACCCGCCCCCGCCCGCAGGGCCCCCTCCCCCGCCAGACGCGCGGCACCGCTGAAGCCCGGCGCGCCCCCGACCACCAGTACATGCCCCAGGTCGCCCTTGTGGGCATCCCGCGGACGCCGCGGCAGCTGGCTGGCGATCTTCGCCCAGTCCAGCCGGCGGGCCGCCAGGATCTCCCGCCCATAGAGGCTCGCCGGTATCCCCAGGCCTGCGAAATGGATCTCGCCGCAGTATTCGGGACCGGCGCCGGTGAAGAGCCCCTGCTTGAGGCCGATGAAACTGAGGGTGGCCGTCGCCCGAACGGCGCAACCGAGCACCCGGCCCGTGTCGGCATGGAGGCCGGAGGGGATATCGATGGCCAGGACCGGGGCGCGCTGGGCATTGATCGCCTGGACGGCGCTGGCCCAGTTCCCGGCCAGGGGGCGCTCCAGCCCGATGCCCAGCAGGGCATCGACGATCAGATCCGTGTTCCGGGGCAGCTCGCGAAAGCCCTCGCAATCGCCCCCCGCCTGGCGCCAGGCCTCGCGCATCTGGGTCGCTTCCGGACTCAGATGCCCCTCATCCCCGAGTTGGAGGAGATGCACCTCCAGGCCATCCCCCCGGGCGAGGCGTGCCACCACGTAACCATCACCGCCATTGTTACCCGGCCCACACAACACCGTCAGTCGTCGGGCCCCGGGCCAGTGTTGGCGCAGCAAGTCATAGGCGGCCTGACCGGCACGCTGCATCAATTCCGCCCCGGGGCAATGACTAGCGATGGCCGCCTGATCGAGGGCCCTGACCTGGGCGGCGGTATAGAGGGCATAGGGGAGTTGCTCGCGATGGGGGATAGGCCGGGGCGTCATGATATGGGGTGAACTGCCAAAATGATTTGGGTTGAACTGCCAAAGTGGTGGAAGCGGGCGGGAGATGCTTGACCGGCCAGGTGATTGGGTTTCCAATGCCGGGCCATGATCATCGCCGCGCTTGTCGTACTGCTTGCCTACCTGCTGGGTTCCGTCTCCAGCGCCATTATCGTCTGCCGGGTGATGGGCCTGCCAGACCCCCGCACCCAGGGCTCGAACAACCCCGGCGCCACCAATGTCCTGCGCATCGGCGGCAAGAAGGCCGCCGCCATCACCCTGGTGGGTGACAGCCTCAAGGGGCTGATCCCCCTGCTCCTGGCCCATGGCCTGGACCTGGGGACCGCCGGGCTGGCCGCCACGGGCCTGGCGGCCTTTTTGGGCCACCTCTACCCGGTCTTCTTTGGCTTCCAGGGTGGTAAAGGGGTGGCCACGGCCCTGGGCGTCCAGTTCGGCCTCTACTGGGCCCTGGGCCTGAGCGTGGCGGCCATCTGGTTGTTCATGGCCAAGGTGATCCGGATTTCCTCCCTTTCCGCCCTGGTCTCCATGGGGCTCGCCCCTTTTCTACTCTGGTGGCTCTGGGATGACCCCTGGCTGATCGGCATGCAGGTCGTCATCAGCCTCATCCTCTTCTGGCGCCACAGAAGCAATATCCGCAACCTCCTCACCGGGGCCGAGGGACGCATCGGCGTGGATCGGCCTGACTCAGACGGCGGGTAAGCTTGCCAGGTCCCAGCGAGCCCGGGGGGCGAAAGACAGGGCATCCCGCTGTCCTGCCCGCAGGCGGTGCCAGCCAGCGAAAGCGATCATGGCCCCATTGTCGGTACAAAAGGCCGGACGGGGATAGAAGACCCGCGCCCCCTCCTTGGCCAGGGCCTCGTCCATGCCCGCCCGCAGGCGCCGGTTGGCACTGACCCCCCCCGCCAGGACCAGCCGCGGATATCCCACCTGGCGCACCGCCCGGCGGCACTTGATGATCAGGGTCTCCACCACCGCCTCCTCGAAGGCGCGGGCGATGTCGGCCCGGGCCTGATCCGGATCGGTCCGGACCGCCACCTCCTCGTGCAGGGTGTTCAGGGCGAAGGTCTTGAGCCCACTGAAACTGAAGTCCAGACCCGGCCGGTCGGTCATGGGCCGTGGGAAGCGGTAGCGCCCCGGTTCACCCCGTTCCGCCAGGGCGGCCAGGGCCGGCCCGCCGGGATAGGGCAGACCCAGTAGCTTGGCGGTCTTGTCGAAGGCCTCGCCGGCGGCATCGTCCAGGGATTCCCCCAGCAGTTGGTAGCGGCCGATGCCCGCCACCGCCACCAATTGGGTATGACCACCGGAGACCAGTAGGGCGACGAAGGGGAAGTCCGGCACCGGCTCCTCCAGGAGCGGGGCCAGCAGATGCCCCTCCATGTGGTGGATGCCGATCGCCGGCACGCCCCAGGCCCAGGCCAGGGAGCGGCCCAGGGCGGCGCCCACCAGCAGGGCACCCACCAGGCCGGGGCCGGCGGTGTAGGCGACACCCTCTAGGTCCCGCGCAGTTAGCCCGGCCTCAGCCATGACCTGACGGATCATCGGCAGGGTCTTACGCACATGATCCCGGGAGGCCAGTTCCGGCACCACGCCACCATAACAGGCATGGATTTCGATCTGACTGTAGACGGCATGGGCGAGCATACCGCGGCCGCCGGCATAGACGGCGACGCCGGTTTCGTCGCAGGAGGTTTCGATGCCCAGGACGCGCATGGCGCTAAAATACCCCTTGTTCGCGGATCAGCAGGGCCGCCATGGTAATGGCATTGCCCCACGCCGTGAATCTGCTTTGCATGCGCTAGCCAGCTTGGTTAGAATTCCGCTTCTTTAGCCCCACTTGCGCCATCGCCGCGCTCCATCATCGAACGACAGGATAGATCATTTATGCCCAGCGTCCGCGTCAAGGAAAACGAACCCTTTGAAGTCGCCATGCGCCGCTTCAAGCGCTCTTGCGAGAAGGCCGGCGTCCTGGCCGAAGTCCGGCGCCGCGAGTTCTACGAGAAGCCCACCGCCGAGCGCAAGCGCCGCAAGGCCGCGGCGGTCAAGCGTCATCACAAGAAGCTCCAGCGCGAGACCCGCCGCTGGGAGCGCACCTACTGAGATCACCCGCTGATCCCTCGCCCGGCGGCATGCCGTCCGGGCTCGGGGATCACCGCCGCGCTGCCCCCCGGCCCTCCCCATCATGATCAAGACCCGGCTCACCGAAGACATGAAGGCCGCCATGAAGGCAGGCGAGAAACGTCGTTTGGGTATCATCCGGCTCATTAACGCCGCTATCAAACAGCGCGAGGTTGACGAGCGTATCCAGTTGGATGACGCCCAGGTGCTCGCGGTGCTGGACAAGATGATCAAGCAGCGCCGGGATTCCGTGGCCCAGTACGAGGCCGCCGGGCGCGAGGATCTCGCCGAGCAGGAACGCTACGAGATTGGCGTATGCCAGGATTATCTACCCTCGGCCCTCAGCGAGCTTGAGATCGGGGTCTTGATCGAGGCGGCCATGGCCGCTTCCGGTGCCACCGCCATGAAGGACATGGGCAAGGTCATGGCCCTCCTCAAGCCCCAGGTCCAGGGGCGCGCCGACGTGGGCGCCGTCAGCGCCCTGGTCAAGCAACGCCTGAGCCCCTGAAGACACCGGCCGTCTTTCCTCCCCTGGCTGACCGGGGCGGCCTTTCGGCCGCTGTCGCCTCATTCTGACCCCGATGGCCAGCAGAATCCCGGCCCAGTTCATCGACGAACTTATCGCCCGCACCGATATCGTCGAGGTCATCAACCGGCGGGTGCCCTTACGCAAGGCCGGTAAGGACTTTCAGGCCTGTTGCCCCTTCCACGACGAGAAGTCGCCCTCCTTTACCGTCAGCCCCGATAAGCAGTTCTACCACTGTTTCGGCTGTGGCGCCCATGGCACCGCCATCGGTTTTCTCATGGAATTCGAACGGCAGGAATTCCGTGACGCCGTGGAGGAATTGGCCCGTGCTGCCGGTCTGACGGTACCGAAGGAGGATGAAGCCACTCCCAAAGGCCCCGACACTCGCCCCCTCTACGCCCTGCTCGAAGCGGCCGCCCAACTCTACCAGCGGGAGTTGCGCCAGCACCCCCAAGCCGTGCGTGCGATTGACTACCTCAAGGGACGCGGACTGAGCGGCCAGATCGCCGCCAGCTTCGGCCTCGGCTACGCCCCCCCTGGGTGGGATTTCCTCATCGGTCAACTGGGGCGCACCGAACAAGACCTGAGGCATCTGATCCAGGCTGGCCTGGTGGTCGAGCAGGACGGCAAGCACTACGACCGCTTTCGCGACCGCATCCTCTTCCCGATCCGGGACCGTCGGGGTCGGGTCATCGGCTTTGGCGGTCGCCTCCTCGGCGACGGCAAGCCCAAATACCTCAATTCCCCCGAGACGCCCCTCTTTCACAAGGGCCGGGAGCTCTATGGTCTCCACCAGGTCCTCAAGGCACACCGAGCCCCTAAGCGGCTGCTGGTGGTCGAGGGTTATATGGACGTCATCTCTCTGGCGCAGTTCGGCATCGACTATGCCGTGGCGACCTTGGGCACGGCGACCACCCCGGATCACCTGCGTCTCCTTCTCCCCCAGGCGCCGGAACTGATCTTCTGCTTCGATGGCGATCAGGCCGGGCGCAACGCCGCCTGGAAAGCCCTGGAAACCTGTCTACCCCTGGCCACCGGTCAGCAGGAGATCCGCTTCCTCTTCCTGCCCGAGGGCGAGGACCCGGATACCCTGATCCGCCAGGAAGGCGTCATCGCCTTCGAGGAACGCCTGCGCCAGGCCAAGACCCTGTCCGATTTCCTGCTCGAACACCTGGCCATCGGTATCGACCTCCATTCCATGGATGGCCGGGCCCGCCTTGGCTCCCGGGTCGCCCCCCATCTGGAGCGTCTGCCCGCCGGGCTCTTGCGTGACCTGTTACGGGATCGCCTGTCCAAACTGGTCGGTGTGGCCCTGCCCAACCCGCCCCCAGCCCGTCGCCCCGGGGCCCACCGCCGGCCATCGGCCCCGCCACCCCACCAGCCGGCCGCCACCCCCCTGCGCCTGGCCATTGCCATCCTCGTCCAATATCCCGAACTGGCGGCCCTGGTGAGGGATCTGGACGAAGACTGGCGCCAGCTCAACAGCCCGGGCATTCCCCTTCTGACTGAGCTCCTCGGCACCCTTGCCTCTCACCCCGGCCTGGGCAGCGCCGCCCTCCTCGAACGCTGGCGGGAGATGGAGGGTTTCGCCGTCCTGCGGCGGCTGGCGGACCCGGGCTTGCTGGCCCACGTCCCCGCCGAGGGCCTGGCCCATGAATTGGCTGGCGCCATTCAGCGGCTCAACCAGGAGGCCCTGGCGGCCAGAAGCAGCACCCTGTTCAACCGCGCCAGTACCGCCGAATGGACCGAGGAAGAGAAGGACGCCTTGCGTCAGGCCATTCAGGCCAGCCGCACGGGGTCGACTTCATGACCCGCCGTCTCTGGCGCCGAACCTGCCCGCCCACGAGCTGATTTACCGGACGGCCGACGCTCCAGCATCCCATTCCCTGGCCGCTTATTCCCCGGCGCCTCTATTCCCTTGCAGCTCATACCCCAGCGCCCTTATTCCCCTGCAGCTCATACCCCACCACCCAATTTCCCATTCCCTAGCCCCTCTCCCCCAGCAAATTATTTCCACCTGCCGACTTGGAATTCCGTCTCGACTGGCTACTTTATAGTTAATGTCGACCGGCTCTGTCCACCCGCATGCCAACATGCACCGGCGGATGACTTGTTGCTCCTCCGGTTTTTACCCTCCCGGAGTTCTGATATCATGCCCGGCTGACCTTTTGGCCATCCCCCGACCCTAATTCTTTCAGCCAGCAACTCCAGGGTGCCCGCATGGATCAACAGCAGCAACAGTCCCAGCTGAAGCAACTGATCACCAAAGGCAAAGAGCAGGGCTACCTGACCTACACCGAGGTCAACGATCATCTGCCCGAGGGTATCGTCGAGCCCGAACAGATCGAAGACATCGTTCGGATGATCAACGACATGGGGATCGAGGTCCACGAGACCGCCCCCGCGGAGCTCGACTCGACCCTCAGCGATACGGCCGTTTCCGATGATGAGGCCGCCGAGGCCGCCGCGGCCGCCCTGGCCAGCGTCGATTCCGAGTTTGGTCGCACCACCGACCCGGTGCGCATGTACATGCGCGAAATGGGCACGGTGGAACTCCTCACCCGGGAAGGTGAACTCAAGATCGCCAAGCGCATCGAGGAAGGGCTGAACCAGGTTCTCGCCGCGCTCTCCATGTATCCGCGCAGCATCGAGCGTTTGCTGGAGATCTTCGACCGGGTGGAAAAGGACGAGATGCGGCTCTCCGACGCCATCTCCGGCTTCACCGACGCCGAAGAACACCTGCCCGTCCCGCCCGCCGCCATCATCGCCGCCACACCAGTCGAAGAGGCCGCGGCCGACGACGAACACCCCGAGGTCGTCGATGAGCATGTCGAAGAGGAGGCCGAGGAGGTTGCCGCCACCGATTCGGGTCCGGACCCCGAGGAGGTAGCCCGGCGGGTTCAGCTCATGCGCGACCGCTATGCACACCTCAAGGAATGCCTGGATCTTTATGGTCGACTGGATGACCGCACGCGGCAGGCCATGGATGATGTCTCCGAGGTCTTTCTGCAATTCAAGTTGGTCGCCAATGTCTTCCAGGAACTGGCCGAGACCCTGCGCCTCACCATCGAACGGATTCGCACCCAGGAACGGGTCATCATGGGGCTGGCCGTGGACAGCGCCGGTATGCCGCGCAAGACCTTCATCAACACCTTCCCGGCCAACGAGACCAACCCCGACTGGCTGGACAGCCAGATCGCCAGTGGTGGACTCTTTGCCCCGGCTCTGGCCAGCCATGCCCAGGACATTCGCCGCGCCCAACGCCGCCTTCAGGAAGTCGAGCGTGAAAATTATCTGACCGTTGGCGAGATCAAGGACGTCAACCGGCGGATGTCCATCGGCGAGGCTAAGGCGCGCCGCGCCAAAAAGGAAATGGTCGAGGCCAACCTGCGCCTGGTCATCTCCATCGCCAAGAAATACACCAACCGCGGCCTCCAGTTCCTGGATCTGATTCAGGAAGGCAACATCGGCCTAATGAAGGCGGTGGACAAATTCGAATACCGCCGCGGCTACAAGTTTTCCACCTATGCCACTTGGTGGATTCGCCAGGCCATCACCCGCTCCATCGCCGATCAGGCCCGCACCATCCGTATCCCGGTGCACATGATCGAGACGATCAACAAGCTCAATCGCGTCTCGCGGCAGATGGTGCAGGAAATGGGCCGGGAGGCCACCCCGGAGGAACTGGCGGTGCGCATGGAGATGCCCGAGGACAAGGTGCGCAAGGTCCTCAAGATCGCCAAGGAACCCATATCCATGGAGACCCCCATCGGCGACGACGAGGATTCGCATCTCGGAGATTTCATTGAGGATTCGGGCGTCATCTCCCCGGTGGAATCCGCCACCATCGAGGGTCTGCGCGAAGCGACGCAGAACATGCTTGCCAGCCTCACCTCCCGTGAGGCCAAGGTCCTGCGGATGCGCTTCGGCATCGACATGAATACCGATCACACCCTGGAAGAGGTCGGCAAACAATTCGACGTCACCCGCGAGCGCATCCGTCAGATCGAGGCCAAGGCCCTGCGCAAACTGCGCCACCCCACTCGGTCAGATAAGCTACGCAGCTTTCTCGATACCGAATAACGCCTGGATCATGGCATCATCCCGTCCTTGGGTGACAACAATTTTGGGCCGTTAGCTCAGCGGTTAGAGCAGGGGACTCATAATCCCTTGGTCCGGGGTTCAAATCCCTGACGGCCCACCATAAAAACAAGCAGTTAGGCCAGGTTAAACCCCTGGCCTTTCCTTTTCTGGTCTCCGTTCGCCGTTGGTTCGCCGTTAGGGGAAACCCCCCCCTTCTCCCCTACCCCCCCTAAAAAAAGGACTTCAAGCAGATTCTGCGCATTTGGGCATGCTTCTATGCACAACCAGAAGGGCAGAGACCTTCGGAAGGGGATTCTGGGCTGTGGATATCGACTTCACAGGGATGAGCAAGAGGTCACCTTCATGCACCTCTGCCCTACCCTACTTACGTCAAGGGCCAAAGTAATGAGCAATGGTGTACCCAACCCCAACAACAAGAACAGGCCAGACAGGCTGGGTGATCTCAACTAACAGATAATCGGGCCAGATAATCATGTGCGGTCGCTTTGCTCTCGCCCGTAGTCCAGACGAAATCACGCGCATCTTCAACCTGTCCGAGTGCGCCGATTTTAGCCCGCGTTACAACATCGCCCCCAGTACCGCCATTCCCACCATCCGCCGTTCACCCCAAGGTGATTCGGTACTGCATCTGTTGCACTGGGGTTTGGTACCGCATTGGAGCCAGGACCCCACCATCGGCAACCGTCTGATCAATGCCCGCGCCGAAACCCTGACCGAAAAGCCTAGCTTCCGTAGCGCTTTTCTCAAACGGCGCTGTCTTCTTCCCGCTGATGGCTTCTATGAATGGGATCATCGGGGAGGCACCAAACAGCCCTACTACTTCACTGATACCAACGGTGATCTCCTGGCCTTCGGGGGACTGTGGGAATCCTGGCAGGCCCCAGATGGGACTCTGTTACGTAGTACCTGCATCATCACCACCAGTGCCACCGACGAAGT
>WBZM01002875.1_pt1 | contig 14040 bp, 10 predicted proteins | sample 5204271 | NCBI WGS metagenome assembly WBZM01 (sample SAMN12344346, study PRJNA552823) | activated sludge metagenome | biome: Activated sludge suspended growth; feature: Nitrification reactor; material: Wastewater; isolation source: activated sludge from nitrification reactor of wastewater...
TTTGGCACCTCGATGTCGGCTCATCTCATCCTGGGGCTGTAGCCGGTCCCAAGGGTATGGCTGTTCGCCATTTAAAGAGGTACGTGAGCTGGGTTTAAAACGTCGTGAGACAGTTTGGTCCCTATCTTCCGTGGGCGCTGCAGATTTGAGGAAGCCTGCTCCTAGTACGAGAGGACCGGAGTGGACACACCTCTGGTGTATCGGTTGTCACGCCAGTGGCATTGCCGAGTAGCTAAGTGTGGAAGAGATAACCGCTGAAAGCATCTAAGCGGGAAACTCGTTTCAAGATGAGATCTGCCGGGGCCTTGAGCCCCCTGAAGAGTCGTTCAAGACCAGGACGTTGATAGGCTGGGTGTGGAAGCGCAGTAATGCGTTAAGCTAACCAGTACTAATTGCTCGTGCGGCTTGACCCTATAACTTTGATCGCTCGATCAAGGAAGTTATGCCAAGTGACGCAGTCAAAACCAAAAAAGCTGATTGACTCTATGAATTCGTTGTCCTGACCTCGTCAGTACAACAACAAGTTATGCCTGATGACCATAGCGAGGTGGTCCCACTCCTTCCCATCCCGAACAGGACAGTGAAACGCCTCCGCGCCGATGATAGTGCGGGTTCCCGTGTGAAAGTAGGTCATCGTCAGGCTACTATGCCAAAACGCCCAGTCAGCCGACTGGGCGTTTTACTTTTTGGGCGCTCAGACGTACCGAAGCTGGCTACTTCGCATGCCGCAACTCACGGCGAAGGATTTTCCCGACATTGGACTTCGGAAGCTCGTCGCGGAACTCGATGTACTTCGGCCGTTTGTACCCGGTCAACTGCTCGTGGCAATACCTCGAAACATCGTCTTCCGAAAGCAGTGGATCGTTCTTCACAACGAACACCTTGATGGCTTCTCCCTGTTTGGCGTCCGGCACACCAATGGCCGCGCATTCGACCACACCGGGGCACAGCGAGATCACGTTTTCCAACTCGTTGGGGAAGACGTTGAATCCGCTGACAATGATCATGTCCTTCTTGCGGTCGATGATCCGGGTGTAGCCCTTGGCGTCCATGACGCCGATGTCGCCGGTCTTCATGAATCCGTCCGAGGTAAACGCGGCCGAGGTTTCGGCAGGTTGCCGGTAGTAGCCGGTCATCACATTCGGGCCTTTGATGCAAATCTCACCGTGTTCGCCCGGCGGCAGGGAAAGGCCCTGCTCGTCCTTGATTGCAATCTCGATCCCGGGGAGTGGCAGCCCAATCGAACCGGTGAACTCGGAGTTGGTGACCGGGTTGTTCGTGCCGATGGCGCAGGTCTCACTCATGCCCCAGCCTTCGATCATCGGGCAACCCGTTGCCCTGAACCAATGGCGAGCCGTCCCTTCGGAGGCAGCCATACCACCCGCCTGCGACACGCAGAGGTGTGAAAAATCGACCGATTTGAACTGCGGATGGGTAAGAAGGGAATTGAACAGGGTGTTGACCGCTGGCAGCATGTGAAATGGTCGCTTTTTCAACACGCCGATAAAAGCCGAAAGATCCCGCGGATTCGGAATCAAGGTCATGTGCGCTCCCCACCGGATGGACAGGAAGCACAGGGTCAGCGCGAAGATGTGGTACAGGGGCAAGGCGGCAATGTTGTTGGTCTTGCTGACGTCTCCGACCTTTTTGAGCGCCGGCGTGAACCAAGCCTCGGCCTGGAGGATGGCTGCCACCACATTGCGGTGGGTCAAGACGGCACCTTTGGACAGACCCGTGGTTCCGCCCGTGTACTGCAGGAACGCGATCGAGTCCATGTTGGCGGCGCTCGGCTGGAGTTTCCGCGAGGCGCCGTCCGCAATCGCCCGTCGAAACAGGGTGACGTCGCGCTCATCGTTCAAGGGTAATTTGAAGGCCGGAACCATCTTCGCAAGATGCCGAACTGCAAACGTGATCCATTTCCCGTACCAGAAGCCCAGCAGATCGCCCATCGCGGTCAGGACGACGTGCTTGACGGCAGTGGTCTCGATAACTTCCTCCAGGGTGGTTGCGAAGTTCTCGAGGATCACGATCGCCGTTGCGCCTGAATCCCTGAGCTGGTGCTCCAACTCCCGCGCGGTGTACAGCGGGTTGACGTTGACACAGGTGTAGCCGGCGCGCAAGACGGCAGCCATCGTGACCGCGAACTGCGGCACGTTGGGTAGCATGATCGCAACCCGGGCGCCACGTTCCAAGCCGCGGCTTTGCAGCCAGGCTCCCAGTGCGGCCGACAGCTCATCGAGTTGCCCATAGGACATCCACTCGTCCATGCAGACCGAAAAAGGACGGGCGGCGTTCTTGCGGAACGACTCCTCAAGCAGTTGCGTCAACGACCCGTACTGATCGGGGTCGATGTCATGCGGGACGCCTGCAGGGTAACTTTTCAGCCAGAACTTGTCCATGTGAACTCCTTGGATCCATTCTGACGGCGGTACGCCAAAGGAATTACCGGACTTGTCCTAGGATGGCATCCAGTTTGGTCGCGCAGGCGACAGGGCTTTCATCGAACAGGGTATCGATCAACCCGGCCTCCCTTTGTTCGATGGTGGAGAGGAAGATGTCGACCCCTTGGGCATGGCGGGTCATGGAGGCAAAGGTGTCGAAGCCAGCCTCCAGGAAATCTTGCAATGAACCCAGCCCGGCGGCATGGGCCGGTTTGCGCATCATCCTGAGTACCAGGCGAAGCCCTGGTAGTCGGGTCAGTCGGGCCAGGTCGCGTCCAATCTGGAGCACGGTCTCCAGCTGCCGATCCCGGTCGCTGCGCCGGCCCACCGAGCGCCAGGCCAACGCATAGCGCGCGGTCGAAGACGCCGGCGCAACGGGTTCCGCGTTGATCCAGGCGCGCGCCATGGCGTGGTCCAGCTCTTCGGTCAGCAGGTGCAGTTGCGCCAGAGAGACGGCCGTTGCCACGGCATGCTGGGTGAAAAGGGCCTGCAGGCCGCCGGCAATGCGACCGAACTGGGCATCACGCTCGGAATAGTCCTTGTCGCTGTAAAGTTCGACCAGAAAGAATCGTGCTGCGTCGCGGTACCGGTCGTCCGCCAGGAGGTCTGCGTAAGTGCCGGCAAAGCGGCTGGCCTGAAAGCCCTTGATGGCGGCGACGCCGCGTGAGAGGGCCGGATCATCGTTGCATTGCCGTCGAAAACCAGCGACACGGGCAACAGCGTCCCGGATGATTTGGGCAGGTTCCATGATGGAACGAGTCTACACAGCACGGTTGTCCGAAGTGGTGTGCAGACTCTATCCCCACGGCTGGAGGGTTCGGTACCCTTGACGGAGCGCGTACCGGCTTCAGGCCGGTTTTGGGCGTTCAATCGTTGGTGAATGGCTTGGTCCGGAGGGCGGTCGTGTTGGCGTGGATGTTGCGCGGGATCTGGGGCTTGCTGGCCTTGACGGCGGGAACCTGTTGGTGGTGGTTCCGTGCGGAGCGGCCGGGGTTGGCGCTGGCTGGAGTCTGGGCCCCGGCACTGGTGTACGCGGCCGTCCTCGCTGCGGAATGCGCGATGGCCGCCGTCGTCAACCGGGACGACCCATCCCCGCGTGCCAGTTTCATGGCATGGATTCGCGCCTGGTTTCGGGAAACCAAGGTCTCGTTGAAGGTGTTCGGCTGGCTGCAACCGGTGCAAGCTGGAGCGGTCGCGGATCGGTTGGCATGCATGGGCACCGCGACAACCGGCGTGGTGTTCATTCACGGGTTCATGTGCAACCGGGGTGTCTGGACGCCCTGGATGAAGGCATTGAACGCCGAGGGCAGGGTATTCGCGGCGGTCACGCTGGAACCGGTCTGGGGACCGATCGATGCCTACGCGGCGACCATTGAGGAAGCCGTCAACCGCGTGAGCGCCGCCACAGGGCGGGCACCGATCCTGGTGTGCCACAGCATGGGCGGGCTCGCCGCCCGAGCCTGGCTGCGCGCCGGCGGCACCGGGGCGGCCATGCGGGTCCACCACATCGTCACCCTGGGAACGCCCCACCATGGCACCTGGCTGGCGCGTTTTGCCCGGGCGCCCAACGGCCGGCAGATGCGCCGCGCGAGCCCGTGGCTGCAAGCGCTATCAGCCGGTGAACCGCGGGGGCTCGCAACCCGGTTCACCTGCTTGTACAGCAACTGCGACAACATCGTCTTTCCGGCCAGCACGGCGACCCTCAAAGGTGCCGACAACCGGTTGGTGTCGGGCCTGGGTCATGTCGAACTGACGGCCAACCAGCAGGTGATGGATATCTGTCTGGACCTGATTCGGGCATCATGAGGCTTTTACAGCGCTGGGGAGCCGCGCACCGATCGGGTGGGTTGATGGTGATGACCGTCGTAGTGGCCATGCGGGCAAAGGAACAGGACGTCGAATGGCATTGATTGTGGTGATGGAGGACGACGCGGGCACGCGCACGCTCATTGCGTCTGTTCTTCGAAAGGAGGGCCACGAGGTGGTTTCCGCCGAGGACGCTGCAAAAGGGCTGGCCCTGCTCGAGTCGCGGCCGCCAGACCTGATCATCAGCGATGTCCAGATGCCGGGTATCAACGGGTTTGAAATGCTCGCATCCGTGCGCCGCCATCCACGGCTTTCGGGCGTCCCAGTGATTCTGCTCACATCCCTGCATGAACGCGTGCACATGCGTATCGGCATGACCGCGGGAGCGGACGATTTCATCACCAAGCCGTTCCGGCCGGCGGAGCTGCGGGAAGCGGTCAATGCGCAACTGCGCAAACGCGACATCCATGCGGCGTCGAAAGACCTCGCGGTTGACGAGGCCGTGCGGACCGCCCTTGAAACGCAGACGCGTGAACTGTCAAAACTGTATGAACGACGCCTGGCCAAGGCTCTGAGCGAACGTTGGCCTTCCGCCAGCGGCAGCGATGCGGACGAGCGGTTTGCCGAGGCGACGGTGCTGTTCGTGGACATCCCGAACTACGCCGCCGTGTCGGAGCGCTTGAACAGCCAGGAGCTGGCCGAACTGGTGAAGCGCTTTTATGGCAGCGCCGGCGACACGGTCTACCTGTTTGGCGCGCGCCACATGCAGTTCGTCGGCGAGGGCTTGCTGGCCATCTATGTGGACGCGGCCGACACCCGCTCGGTCAGCCACGGCCTGCGCGCCGCGCGCGCGGCGCTCGGTCTGGCCGATTCGGCGCGCGGCATCCGCCAGTACCTGGACGAACGTTACCCCGAACGCCAGCTCCCGCGTTTCGAAGTCAACGTGGCCTTGCACAGCGGCCCGGTCACGCTCGCCAGGCTCCAGGATCCCTTGCACGACGCAGCGCCGCAGACCTTGCCTGTCGGCGACGTGGTGACCGCCACCATGCTGCTGCAGAAGCAGGCCTGCTCCATGGGCTGGCCCATTGCCGCGAGTCTGGCCATGCTGCGCGGGATCACGGGCGGGGTGCAGGTCGGCCGGCGCGCGCTGTTGTCCTTGCCGGGACGCTCAGGCGCGTTGGATTCGGCGGAGTTGCTGGCACTGGGGCACTGAAGCTCGGACGCCTTCTTTTTCCGCCGCCTTTGTGGCCCGGTCACCGGCGTGCCCTCGCCGCATGGTTTGTGGTGCGGTGCTGTCGTCAGCCCTTCAGCACCCCACGTCGCATCTGGTCCAGTTCCATGGTCTCGAACAGGGCCTTGAAGTTGCCCTCGCCGAAACCCTCGTTGCCCTTGCGCTGGATGAACTCGAAGAAGATCGGCCCCAGCTGGTTCTCGCTGAAGATCTGCAGCAACAGCTCGCTCGGGGTGCCATCGACCAGGATGTTGCGCTGGCGCAGGGCTTCGAGGTCTTCGCCGTGGCCGGGAATGCGTTGGTCCAGCAGCTCGTAATAGGTGTCGCTGGTGGTCAGCAGCGTCATGCCGCCGAGCTGCAGTGCGTCCACCGTGTCGTACAGGTTCTCGGTGGCCAGCGCAATGTGCTGGATGCCCTCGCCGTGGTAGCGGTCCAGGTACTCCTGCACCTGGCCGGCCTTGTCGTTGCCCTCTTCGTTGATCGGGATGCGGATCTTGCCGCAAGGACTGGTCATGGCCTTGCTCTTGATGCCGGTCTGCTGGCCTTCCAGGTCAAAGTAGCGCACCTCGCGGAAGTTGAAGATGCGCTCGTAGAAGCTGGCCCACTCACCCATGCGGCCGCGGTGCACGTTGTGCGTCAGGTGGTCGATCACGGTCATGCCGAAACCCGCCGGGTTCAGCTCCGCACCGGGCAGGGGCTCGAAATCCACGTCGTAGAAACCGATGTTGCCGATGTCGCCGTCTTTGGCGCCGTTCTTGCCGCGCCAGCGGTCGATGAAGTAGATGATCGAGTCGCCAATGCCCTTGATCGCCGGAATGTTCAGCTCGCCCGGGCCCGCCTGCCCGGCGTAACCCCAGGCCCCCAGCGACAGCGCACGCTCGTAGGCCGCCTTGGCGTCCTGCACGCGGAACGCGATGGCGCAGATGCTGGGACCGTGCAGGCGCGCGAAACGCTGCGCGAACGAATCGGGCTCGGCGTTCAGGATGAAGTTGATGCCGCCCTGCCGGTACAGCGTCACGGCTTTGTGGCGGTGCTTCGCAATCGCCTTGAAGCCCATGCGCTCGAACAGCGCGCCCATGGCCACCGGGTCGGGCGCGGCGTACTCGATGAATTCGAAGCCGTCGGTGCCCATGGGGTTGTCCCAGACGGGAGGCGATCCGTTGGCATGTGAGGTGGTTGGCAGCATGGTTTGTCTCCGGTTTTGGTGGTCGACTGACTGTATCGGCGCATGCGATCACGTTTCATGCGAATTGAAGCGCATGTAGCGGTTGATGCGCAAGATTCATGCAAAATTGTCAAAATGGAAACACCTGACAAGCTCGACCGCCAGATCCTGGGCCACCTGCAGGCTGATGGCCGCGCCACCTACGACGACATCGCGGCATCGGTGGGCTTGTCGCCGAGCGCGGTGTTGCGCCGGGTGAAGCGGCTGGAGGCTGCCGGCGTGATCGACCGCTACGTGGCGCTGGTCAAGCCCGAATCCGTTGGCCTCGGTCTTACCGCCTACATCAACGTGCAGCTCGAAAAACGTGCCGAAAGCGCCAAACGCACGCCCATGGACCTGTTTCGCGCCAGCGTTCAGGCCTGGCCCGAGGTGGTGGAGTGCTCGGCACTCACCGGCGAGATGGACTTTCTGCTGCGCTTGGTGGTGGCCGACATGGCGGCGTATTCCCGGTTCATGATGGACACCCTGCTCAAACACCCGAGCGTGCAGGATTGCCGCACCAGTTTCGTGATGGAACGGGTCAAATCGACCACGGTCATGCCCTTGCCTTGATCTGGGCGAGGCGGGCGCCGGGCCCACTTGCGGCCTGAAAACCACACTTTTCGGCTGAACGACGACTGCAGCATCGATTGAAATGCTATTATTATGATAGCTGCTGGTGGCCTTTCGAAGCTGGCTTCAAGCTGATTCGACCGGATTTATTGGTCGAAAAACTCTCTGCCTCGGGTTCAGAGACGAGGCTGTGGAGTGCGGCACCTAGGGAAAACCCTTATATTGGTTTCATGGTTCAACCCAAAGCCCTCCTGAAGGCGTCGCTGGACGCCGGTCGCGAGCTGTTGCGCCCCATGGCGCCGGCCGGCGACGCTGCCGATGCGTCCCAGGCCAGCACAGGCCGCCACGCGCTGGCCCTGGTGCCGATCCGCTCGATTGGCCCATCAGAGCGTGAGCGCATGGTCGATCACCTGCTGGCGCTGGAGCGGCAGGATCGCTACCTGCGCTTCGGCTACGCAGCGTCCGACGAGCAGATCCGCCGCTACATCACCGGACTGGACTTTGAGCGCGACGATATCTTCGGCATCTACAACCGCAAGCTGGAGCTGATCGCCATGGCCCACCTGGCGTACGCCGTCGATCCGCAGCGCGCGTTCTGTGCCGAGTTCGGCGTCTCGGTGCTGCCCCATGCCCGCGGGCGTGGCTATGGCGCGCGCCTCTTCGATCGCGCCGTGATGCACGCACGCAACCAGGGCGTGACGGCGATCTTCATCCATGCCCTGACCGAAAACACCACCATGCTCGGCATCGCGCGCAAGGCAGGCGCCACTGTGATGCGTGATGGCGTGGAAAGCGAGGCGCACCTGAGCCTGCCGCCCGCCAACCTGGACACGCACGTTACGGAACTGGTCGAGCAGAACATCGCCGAAGCCGACTACCTGGTCAAGGCGCAGCGAAAACGCCTTCACGACTTCGTCACCCGACCCGTTCGGGGCGGCGAGGCCGGTCGCGAGGGCCCGCCGCCGCGCGCTGGTTAGAGGCGGACCGCCGGGTTGAACACGCGGCCGTCGCGGGCCCGTTGAAGCGCGGCTGCGGTTTCCGCTATCCTTGCGCTTTCGCAACCACCGCACGTCCTGCACCCCCCGGCTGTGTCTGATCCCCACCCTGCGCGTTCGGTCGGACGCGAAGACAAGCGCTCCTTTCTCCAGAAGGTGGCCGAATTCATCCACCCCGGACCGGATTCACCCGAGGAGCTGATCGAGACGCTGGTCGAGGCCGAGGACAACCACGTCATCAACGCCGAAAGCCGCGCCATGCTCGAAGGCGTGATCCGCATGGCCGACATGACGGCGGGCGACGTGATGGTGGCAGCGCCCCGCATGGACCTGATCGACATTGCCGCGTCGTTGGACGTGCTGTTGCATCTGGTGATCGACACCGCGCATTCGCGGTTTCCGGTGTTCGAGGGCGATCGCGAGAACATCATCGGCATCCTCATGGCCAAGGATTTGCTCAAGCTGCAGCGCGCGCCCGAACTCAACATCCGCACCCTGTTGCGCCCGGCGGTCTTCGTGCCGGAGAGCAAGGGGCTCAACGACCTGCTGCGCGACTTCCGTGGCAACCGCAACCATTTGGCCATCGTGATCGACGAATTCGGCCGTACCGCCGGCCTGATCACGATCGAAGACGTGCTGGAGCAGATCGTCGGCGAGATCGAGGACGAGTTCGATGTGGCCGAGGACGATGGCGATATCTTCGGTTTGCCCGACCGCAGTTTCCGCGTCAGCGGCAACACCGCCATCGAACGCGTCGAGCAAGCCTTTGGCGTGCGCATCGCCAGCACCGATCCGGACGAGGCGTTCGACACCATCGGCGGCCTGATCGCGCACGAGATGGGCCACGTGCCCAAGCGCGGCGAGCACCACGTGCTGGCCGGACTGGGCTTCACGGTGCAGCACACGCGTGGTGGCGCGGTGCGCTGGTTCAAGGTGTCGCCGGTGAGCCCTCCGGCCGCGCCGCGCTGACCCGGTCTGCGCCCGCATGCGTGCGCGGCTCCTGCCCACCGTGTCGGTGCTGCTGGCCGGGCTGGCCCAGGCGCTGGCTGTGGCGGTTCCGGGCAGTGGCCAGCCCCTTTGGTGGTTGCAGGTTCTGAGCCTGTCGGTGCTGGGCTGGCAGCTCCATGGCTGCGCGGGCAACCTGGCTTCGTGGAGCAGCAGCACCTGGAGCGACACGCGGCGACGGCCCGCCTGGCAATCGGATTGGCGTGGCGCGGCCCGGCTGGGCTGGGTGTTCGCCACCGCCTGGTTGTGCGGCACGTTCTGGTGGCTGTTCATCTCGATGCACACATACGGCGGCCTGGCCGCGCCGCTGGCAGCCTTGGCGGTGCTGGCACTTGCTGCGGCGCTCGCGCTGTACTACGCGGCGGCCTGTGCCGTGTTTTTCAGGCTTTTTCTGGCCATTCCCAGCGCCAGATGGTCATGGGCAGCTCTTGTTTTTGCAGTTGCATGGACCCTGGCCGAACTCGCTCGGGGGCGCTGGCTGACCGGTTTCCCCTGGGGCGCGGGCGGCTACGCGCACACCGTGGGACCGCTTGCTGGCTACGCACCGTGGGTGGGCGTCTACGGCATCGGTGCGGTGGCGGCCTGGGCGGCGTTCATGACGGTCGGGCTGGTGGCCAGCCCGCAGGGCCGGCTGCGGCGCGTGGCGGCTCTGGCGCTGGTGGTGCTGCTGGTGCCGATGGGCGCGCGGTGGGTTATGCCGTCGTTCACGCACAGCGCGGGCCACCTGGACGTGACCCTGTTGCAAGGCAACATCCCGCAGGATCAGAAGTTTGTGCCCGGTACCGGCGTGGACGACGCGCTGCGTTGGTACGGCGCGGCGCTGGTGGACAGTCGCTCCGCGCTGACGGTGGCGCCCGAGACAGCCTTGCCCGTGCTGCCCCGTCAGTTGCCGCCAGGTTATTGGGAGAGCCTGCAGGCGCACTTCCGCAGCCGGGATCGCGCCGCGCTGATCGGCATCCCGCTGGGCAATGCCCGCGACGGCTACACCAATTCGGTGGCCGGAATCAAGCCAGGTCAGGAAGAAGTCCAGCGCTACGACAAGCACCACCTGGTGCCCTTCGGCGAGTTCATCCCGCCGTTCTTCCAGTGGTTCCTGGACCTGATGAACATCCCGCTGGGCGAATTCCGGCGCGGCGGTCTGGCCCAGCCCTCGTTCGACTGGAAGGGGCAGCGGCTGGCGCCCAACATCTGTTACGAAGACCTGTTCGGCGAAGAGCTCGGTGCACGTTTCGCAGACCCCGGGCGCGCGCCCACGGTCATGGTCAACGTCAGCAACATCGCGTGGTTCGGCGACAGCGTGGCCATCGACCAGCACCTGCAGATCTCGCGCATGCGCGCGCTGGAGTTCCAGCGGCCGATGCTGCGCGCCACCAACACCGGCGCCACCGTGATCATCGACCACCATGGCGAGGTGGTCGCCAGCCTGCCACGGCTCACGCGCGGCGCAGTTGAGGGAAAAGTGGAAGGCCGCAGTGGCAACACCCCCTATGCGAGCTGGGTGTCGTGGCTGGGACTGGGGCCGCTCTGGGCGCTGGCGCTGGCGGTGCTGGCCGCCGCGGCGTGGCAGGCGCGCCGCGCACCGGACTGAGCACGAAATTCCGCATGCCGGCGAGCCGACCGCTACCGGGTCGCGCGCTCAGCCTGCGCGCCCTCGCGCCCCGTAAAATCAAGGGTTTTCGCGGCCTGCGACGTGAACGGGTCTGTCGCGCCGGATGCGGCAGGCCTCTGCCCTGGACCCTGTACCCATGCTCACCTTCCAACAAATCATCCTCAAGCTGCAGTCCTACTGGGACGCCCAGGGCTGCGCGCTGTTGCAGCCCTATGACATGGAGGTGGGCGCGGGAACCAGCCACACCGCCACCTTCCTGCGCGCCCTCGGCCCCGAGCCCTGGAAGGCCGCCTATGTGCAGCCCAGCCGCCGGCCCAAGGACGGCCGCTACGGCGAAAACCCCAACCGCCTGCAGCATTACTACCAGTACCAGGTGGTGCTGAAACCGGCGCCGAGCAACATCCTGGAGCTGTACCTCGGCAGCCTGGAGGCGCTCGGTTTCGACCTGAAGAAAAACGACATCCGCTTTGTGGAAGACGACTGGGAGAACCCCACGCTGGGCGCCTGGGGCCTGGGCTGGGAGGTCTGGCTCAACGGCATGGAGGTGACGCAGTTCACCTACTTCCAGCAGGTCGGCGGCATCGACTGCCGGCCGATCACCGGCGAGATCACCTACGGGCTGGAGCGCCTGGCCATGTACCTGCAGGGCGTGGACAACGTCTACAACCTGGTGTGGACGGAGACCGGATCGACGCCGGGCCGCTCCCAAACCGATCCAGCCCCCTCGGGGGGCAGCGAACCACGCGCAGCGGGCGAGCGTGGGGGCCAGATCCTTTACGGCGACGTCTACCTGCAGAACGAGCAGGAGCAGTCGGCCTACAACTTCGAGCATTCCGACGCCGACTTCCTGTTCACCGCGTTCGGCGCCCACGAAAAGCAGGCCAAACAACTGATGGAGCAGCAGCTCGCACTGCCGGCCTATGAACAGGTGCTCAAGGCCGCACACACCTTCAACCTGCTGGACGCGCGCGGCGCCATCAGCGTGACCGAACGCGCCGCCTACATCGGCCGCATCCGCAACCTGGCCCGCGCCGTGGCCCAGAGCTACTACGACAGCCGCGAACGCCTCGGTTTCCCGATGGCGCCGCGCGAGTGGGTGCAACAGATGAGCAAAAAGGCAGCGTGAGAACACCATGACAACCCAAAACCTGCTTGTTGAACTGTTTGTGGAAGAGCTGCCGCCCAAGGCCCTGAAAAAGCTGGGCGAATCGTTTGCCGGCGTGCTGGCCGACCAGCTCAAGGCCCAGGGGCTGACGTCCGGTGACACCGTGGTGACGCCGTTTGCCTCGCCGCGCCGTCTGGCAGCGCACATCAGCCACGTCTGGCTCAAGGCCGAGGACAAGGCGGTGCAACAGAAGCTGATGCCCGTGGCCGTCGGCCTGGACGCCGCCGGCCATCCGACCCCGGCGCTGCTCAAGAAGCTGGCTGCCTTGGGCGCCGATGTCTCCGACCCCGCGGCGCTGGCGGCCTCGCTCAAGCGTGCGCCCGACGGCAAGGCCGAGGCGCTGTTCTACGACAGCCTGGTCACCGGCGCCACGCTGGACACCGGCCTGCAGAAGGCGCTCGACGAAACAATCGCGAAGCTGCCCATCCCCAAGGTCATGAGCTACCAGCTGGAGACCGACTGCGAACTGCCCGGCTGGAGCAGCGTGAATTTCGTTCGCCCCGCGCACAGCCTGGTGGCCCTGCATGGCAGCACCGTGGTGCCGGTCAAGGCGCTGGGCCTGAGCGCCGGGCACACCACGCAAGGCCATCGCTTCGAGGCGGCGGTCTCGCCGGTGGTGATCGCCGACGCCGACGCCTACGCCGACACGCTGCGCCGTGACGGTGCGGTGATCGCGTCGTTCGCCGAGCGGCGCGCCGAGATCGCGCGCCAGCTCGCCGCGGCCGCCGAGCGCGTGGGCGGCGGCTGCCGCCCGATCGAGGACGAGGGCCTGCTGGACGAGGTGACCGCGCTGGTCGAGCGCCCGAACGTCCTGGTCTGCGAGTTCGAGCCGCAGTTCCTCGACGTGCCGCAGGAGTGCCTGATCCTCACGATGAAGGCCAACCAGAAATACTTCCCGCTGCTTGACGCGGCGGGCAAGCTGACCAACCGCTTCCTGGTGGTCAGCAACATCAACCCGCAGGATGCCAGTGCCGTGATCGGCGGCAACGAGCGCGTGGTGCGCCCGCGCCTGGCCGATGCCAAGTTCTTCTTCGACCAGGATCGCAAGAAGACGTTGGAGAGCCGTGTCGACGGCCTGACCAAGGTGGTCTACCACAACAAGCTGGGTACACAGGGCGAGCGCGTGGAGCGTGTGCGGGCGATTGCCCGCGGGATTGCCGGCCTGCTCGCGCAGTCGGGCCAGCAGCCCGGCGGCGACGTGCTGGCCCAGAGCGCCGACACCGCGGCGCGCCTGGCCAAGACCGACCTGCTGACCGACATGGTGGGCGAATTCCCCGAACTGCAGGGCATCATGGGCGGCTACTACGCGCGCCACGACGGCCTGTCCGAAGACATTGCCTTCGCGATCGAAGACCACTACAAGCCGCGCTTCGCGGGCGACGAGCTGCCGCGCAGCCAGGCAGGTGTGGTCGTGGCGCTGGCCGACAAGCTCGAAACGCTGGTCGGCATGTTCGGCATCGGCAACCTGCCCACCGGCGACAAGGACCCGTTTGCGCTGCGCCGCCATGCGCTGGGCCTGATCCGCATGCTGATCGAAAAGGACTTGCCGCTCGATCTCGCCCCCCTGGTGGCCGGTGCGGTTCCGGCGTTTGGCAACCGGATCAGCGACCCATCGGGCGCGCTGACCGATTTCATCTACGACCGCCTGGCCGGCGCCCTGCGCGAACAGGGCTATTCGGCGCAGGAAGTCGACGCGGTGCTGGCGCTGCGGCCGCAGCGGCTGGGCCAGGTGGCGCGCCTGCTGGCGGCGGTGCGCGCATTTGCCGCGCTGCCCGAGAGCCCGGCGCTGGCCGCGGCCAACAAACGCATCGGCAACATCCTGAAAAAGGCCGACGAGGTCGACGCCCATGTCAATCCGCAGCTGCTGAAAGAGCCTGCCGAGCAACAGTTGCACGCCGCGATGGCGCGTTTCGTGCCCGAGGCCAACGCGTTGTTCGACGCCGGCGACTACACGGCTTCGCTGCAGACCCTCGCCGCGCTGCATTCGGCGGTCGATGCCTTCTTTGACGAC
>WBZM01002876.1_pt1 | contig 14036 bp, 10 predicted proteins | sample 5204271 | NCBI WGS metagenome assembly WBZM01 (sample SAMN12344346, study PRJNA552823) | activated sludge metagenome | biome: Activated sludge suspended growth; feature: Nitrification reactor; material: Wastewater; isolation source: activated sludge from nitrification reactor of wastewater...
GTCGAAGGCGCGCCGCTCGGCGGCGTCGTAGAGCTGCCGCGCCCCCGGCGCGTGGTGCAGGTGGTCCACCGCGCCGAGGCCGCTGCCGCTGCGCCGCACGCCCCAGGCGTGGTGGGCGACGGCGGCGAGCTGCACCAGCACGGTGACGGCGGTGAGCCCCCAGGCGGCCGGCACCAGGCCGGCCAGGTGGTGGCCCGGCTCGAGGTGCGCGGCCACCGCCGGCACCACCAGGTGCTCCACCGGCAGGACGTTGGCCACGCCGAAGAGGGCGCAGCCGGCGGCGATGGCGATCATCGGCACCAGCATGGCGGCCGGCGCCTCCTTCACCGCGGCGAGGTCGGGCGCCCGCTCCGGCCCCTTGAAGGCGGCGTGGCCGAGCTTGAGGAAGGAGGCGGCGGTGAGGAAGGAGCCCAGGGCGGCGGCGGCGTAGAAGGTCCAGCCGCGCGAGAGGGCCCCGTCGTAGACCAGCTCCTTCGAGAAGAAGCCGTTGAAGGGCCAGACGCCGGAGATGGAGAGCGCCGCCACCACGAAGCAGCCGAAGGTCACCGGCATGCGCCGCGCCAGCCCGCCCAGCCTGGTCAGGTCCGTCGTGCCGGCCTGGGCCTCCACCGCGCCGCCGGTGAGGAAGAGCGTCCCCTTGTACATGGCGTGGTTCACCATGTGGAAGAGGCCGCCCACGATGCCTGGCGTGGTGCCGGTGCCGATGCCCAGGATCATGTAGCCGACCTGGCTGATGGCGTGGAAGGAGAGGAGCCGCTTGTAGTCCTTCTGGATCAGCGCCATGGCCACCGCGAGGACGATGGTGACGGCGCCCAGCGTCATCAGGGCCGTGGAGGCCCAGCCGGTGCCGATGGCGAAGAGGTCCAGCGAGACGCGGGCCAGCAGGTAGACGCCCAGCAGCTTCTCCAGCACGCCGGGCACCAGCGCCATGAAGGGCGCCGGGGCGTCGAGGGCGGCGTCGGGGATCCAGCTGTGGAAGGGCATGGAGCCGGCCTTGGAGGCGGCGCCCACGGCCATCAGGGCGAAGGCCAGGCCGGAGAGGCCGGCGGTGCCGAGGTGGACCTGCGACATCACCAGCGTGCCGGCCTCGGCGCGCACCAGGCCGATGCCGGCCATGAGGCAGAGGTCGGTGACGCCGCAGACGAAGAAGGCCTTCACCGCGGTGCGCCAGGCGCCGGGCCGCCCCACCGCGATCATCACCCAGAGCGGCACCATCATCGCCTCCCAGCAGATGAGGAGGGTGACGAGGTGGTCGGCCAGGGCGGCGCCGTTGAGGAGCGCCACCGAGAGCAGGAAGCTGGCGTGGAAGGCCGCCGCCCAGGGGCGGCTCGCCATGAAGCGGGCGGCGTAGACGCCGATGAGGAAGGCCAGCACCGCCGCCGCGGCGACGACGAAGGAGGAGAGGGCGTCCACCCGGAAGCCGAGCGCCAGCTCGAAGCCGCCCAGGGGCAGGGACCAGGCCAGGGGCGCCTTGTAGACCGCCGCCACCGCGGCCGCGTTGGCGGCCAGGCCGGCCACCAGCACGCCCCCGGCGGCGCGCGGGCGGCGCCAGGCGAGGAGGCAGCCCAGCGCGGCCAGGGCCGGGACGACGACGGGGAGCAGCACGCTGTCGGCGCTCATGGCACCAGCCTCACGATCTCCTGCGCGGTGTCCTGCGCCAGCGCCGCCGGCCAGCGGACCAGCAGGCCGGTGGCCAGCGAGAGGGCCGCCAGCGTGGCCACGCTCGCCACCATGCCGCGCGAGCCCTCCCGCGGCGGCGCGGCGTGGGCCCCCTCGGCGAAGCCGCCGCCGGCCACGGCCGGCTCACCCAGGAACACGGTGGTGAAGACCCGGAACAGGTAGAGGATGGTCAGGAAGGACCCGGCCACGAAGGTGAGCCCCACCGCCACCTGGCCGGCGCCGAGCGCGCCGCCGATGACCAGGTACTTGCCGAAGAAGCCGCCGAAGGGCGGGATGCCCATCACCGAGAGGGCGCAGAGGAGGAAGCTGGCCGCGGTGACCGGCATGGTCCGCGCCAGGCCGCCCAGCCGCCGGAGGTCCTTGGTGTGGGTCTGGTGCTCGACGATGCCGGCGCAGAGGAAGAGGCCGCCCTTGGCCACGCTGTGCACCAGGATGTAGAGGAGCCCGCCGCCCACCGCCATGCGGCTGCCGGTGGAGAGGCCGAGCAGGATGAAGCCGAGCTGGCTCACGGTGGAGTAGGCGATGATGCGCTTGAGGTCGGTGCTCACCAGCGCGGCGCCGGCCGAGACCAGGGCGCTCACCGCGGCGATGACCGGCACCACCTGGTGCCAGACCGCGTCGATGGTGAAGGTGGCCACCAGCAGCCGGGCGAAGACGTAGACGCCGATCTTCACCAGCACCGCCGCGTGGAGCAGCGCCGTCACCGGCGAGGGGGCCACGCCCGCGTCGGGCAGCCAGGTGTGGAGCGGCAGGGTGGCCGACTTGGAGAGGAGCCCCACCAGCACCAGCCCCACCGCCAGGTTGGAGATGGGCCGGCCGGAGAGCGCGCCCAGGTCGAAGGTGCCGGCCTCGGTGTAGATGGCCACGAACCCGAGGAGCATGGTCACCGCGCCGAAGACGGTGATGAGGAAGGCCTTGTCGGCCCGGCGCACGTGCTCCGGCTCGCGGAAGAAGCCGATGAGCCGCCAGCAGGCGACCGCGGTGATCTCCCAGAACAGGTAGAGGGCCAGCAGGTGGCGGGCGAAGACCAGGCCCATCATGGCGCCGAGGAAGAGCACCACCATCAGGTAGTACTCGGCCCGGTGGCCGTAGTGCTCGATGTAGCCCCACGAGTAGAAGACGATGACGGCGCCCACCGGCAGCGAGACCAGCGCCATGAAGACCGCCAGCCGGTCGGCGTGGAGCAGCGCCAGGCCGCCCGCCGAGGCGGTGAAGGTCGCCCCGCCCGCCACCGCGGGCAGCAGCGCCAGCACGCAGCCCAGCGAGGCCAGCACCAGGCCGAGGGCCAGGGCGTTGCGCACGCCCTCCCCGAGCCTCCCGGCCAGCGGCAGCAGCAGCGCGCCACAGAGCGGCACCAGCACCGCCGCCGACAACACGAGTTCACCCGACACGGCTCGTCCCCTTCCTCGTCTTCCCCGGTTTCCCCTGCGCCCCCGCGCCCCGGCGCCCCGCCGGCGCCACGGCCCGCTGCAGCACCCCCACCACCCGCGCCACGCCCCGGGCCACCGCGGGCGTGAGCGGCCGGAGCACGTCCTTCTGCGCCACCTGGATCCCCACCACCACGCTGCGGCAGCCGGTGGTGAGGCGCAGGTAGTCGAGGAAGAACGGCACCGGCAGCATGTGCGTCGAGAAGGCCAGGCCGCGGACCTCCTCCGGCGCGATGAGCCGCACCTCGCCCGGCGCGCCGCCGAGGTGCGCGGCGTCCACCAGCACCAGGCAGTCCGGCCTGAACCGCGAGATCACGCCGGTGAAGTTCTCCGGCGCGGCCCCGCCCACGAAGGCGGCCAGCCGGCGCGAGCGGGTGCGCCGGGCCCAGGCGGCCATCCGGGCCGCCACGCGCAGGCCGGCGGCGTCGTCGCCGCGCAGGTCCGAGCCCACGCCCACCACCGCCAGGCGCCGCGCGCCGGCCAGCGCCTCAGCCAGCGGCGACCGGGCCGGGCGGGGCGCCGGGCGCTTCGGGCGACGGCGCGGCGGGCGGGGCGGCGGGGGGCGGCGGGAGCGGAGGCGGGGCATCGAAGGTCACCTTGAGGGTGGCGCGGTCCAGCGTGGCCAGCTCGAACTCGGCGGTGGACTCCATCGCGTCCTTGTTGCAGGAGTCCACGCACTGCGCGCAGTAGATGCAGTGGTCGAGGAGGAAGACGGCGCGGAAGCGCTTCTTCGAGACCTCCTCGATGCGCAGCGCGTCGGCCGGGCAGTCCTTCTGGCAGAGCTTGCAGCCGACGCAGCGCTCGGCGATGAAGCGGATCTTGCCGCGAAAGGCGGCCGGCAGCCGCACCGGCTCCGCGGGGTAGAGCTGGGTGGCGGGGCGCTGGGTCGCCGCCCGCAGGACCTCCCCCACCATGCGTCCTGGCCTGGTCATGGCGCGAGCACCCCCGAGAGGATCACGTCGACGAGGAGCTGGAGCAGGGCGGCCGGGGCCACCCAGCGCCAGCAGAAGAGCACCATCTGGTCGAGGCGCATGCGGGTGAAGACGGTGCGGGCCAGCGTGAGCAGGCAGACCACCAGCAGGATCTTCAGCCCCTGGAGCGGCAGCACCGCCCACCACGGCAGCGCCATGCCCCAGGGCAGGAAGACCGCCGAGAGGAGCGCGGCGGTCACCACCGCCTCCACGTCGATGGTCATGCGCAGCAGCGCCAGCAGCTTGCCGGAGTACTCGGTGAAGGTGCCGCCGGCCAGCTCGGTCTCGGCCTCCGGGATGTCGAAGGGGGCCTTCTCCAGCTTGCCCAGCGTGGCCACGATGGCCACCGCCAGGCCCAGCAGGTTGAAGAGGGCCCGCTCCGGGTGGACCTGGAAGTAGGCCGAGATGCCGGAGAGCGACCAGGAGCCGGAGAGCACCGCCGGCCCCAGGAAGGCCATGAAGAGCGGCACCTCGTAGGCGAAGAGCGCGGTCAGGGTGCGCACCGAGCCGATGGCGGCGAAGAGCGAGGTGGAGAACCAGCCGCCCAGGAAGAAGCAGATGGTGGGGATGGTGAGCAGGTAGAGCACCACCACCAGGTCGCCCTCGAAGGCGTAGAGGGCCCGGGTGCCCCAGAGCGGCACGTAGAAGAAGGCGGTCACCGCGCCGGTCAGGGCCACCACCGGCACCAGCCGGAACATGCGCGGGTCGGCGCCCTCGGGGACCAGCGCCTCCTTGGTCATCAGCTTCAGCGAGTCGGCCAGCGGCTGGTACCAGGGCGGGCCGACGCGCCGCTGCAGGCGGGCGTAGACGCGCCGGTCCACCAGCTCGGCGGCCAGGCCGGCCGTCACCAGGCAGGCCGGCAGGGCCAGCACGTAGGCCAGCGAGAGGAGCCCGGCGTTCACGGCCGCCTCCCCAGCGGGCCGAGCTTCCTGGCCAGCGAGGCGTTGAGCGCGCCGAAGTCCACCCCGGCCTCGCGCCGGTAGAACTCGATGCCCTCGGCGCGCAGCTCGCGCCAGCTCCGCACCGGCTCGCCCTCCCCGCCCACCACCCGGATGGCCCGGTCGGTGCACGAGAAGCAGGGGTCGATGGCGGCCACGATGATGGGGACGTCGGCCAGGTAGTTCTTCTCCATCATGCGGGCCACCGAGGCGGTGTTGGCCAGGGTGGGCGCCCGCACCTTGACCCGCTCCGGCTTGTCGGTGCCGTTGCCGCGCACCACGTGGACGTTCTCGCCGCGCGGCGCCTCGTAGCGCACCAGCGCCTCGCCCACCGGCACCTTGCGCATGGCCTTCACGGTGAGCGGCCCCTCCGGCATGGAGGCCGCCACCTGGCGGATGATCCGGTAGCTCTGCATCAGCTCCCCGACGCGCACCAGGGTGCGGCCGAAGACGTCCTCCAGGTCGGAGGTCACCACGTCGAACTGCAGCTCGCCGTAGGCCAGGTAGGGGTCGTCGCGGCGCACGTCGCGGTCGATGCCGGAGGCGCGCCCGGTGGGGCCCACCGTGCCGAGCCGCTCGGCGTCGGCGCGGGAGAGGTGGCCCACGCCCACCAGCCGCTGCTTCAGCGCCGGGTCGGTGGCGGCCACCTCGGCGTAGTAGCGGGTCCGCTCCTCCAGCACGTCGATGGCCTTGAGCACCTCGCCGAGCTGCGCCGGCGTCACGTCGCGGCGCACGCCGCCGATGGTGTTGATGCCGTAGTTGACCCGGTTGCCGGTGAGCATCGCCAGCAGGTCCATGACCGGCTCGCGATCGCGCCAGGTGTACATGAGCAGCGTGTCGAAGCCGATCTCGTGGCCGGCCACGCCCAGCCAGAGCAGGTGGCTGTGGATGCGCTCCAGCTCCCCCACCAGCGTGCGGATCCAGAGGGCGCGCGGCGGGACCTTGAGGCCGGCCACCTCCTCCACCGCCATGCAGAAGGCGGTGGAGTGGGCGTGCGAGCAGATGCCGCAGACCCGCTCGATGAGGTGGATGTCCTGGGTGTAGGTGCGGGCCTCGGCGGCCTTCTCGATGCCGCGGTGGTTGTAGCCGAGCTTCACCTCGGCGGCGAAGATGCGCTCGCCCTCCAGGGTGATGTTGAAGCTCTCCGGCTCCTTGAGCGACGGGTGGGCCGGGCCGATGGGGATGGTGACGCGGGGCATCGCTAGTTCCCTTCCTTGCCGGCCGCGGCCTTCGCGCCGGCGCCCGGGGCCACCCAGTCCTTGCGCAGCGGCTTCGAGTCGAGCGGCCAGTCGTCCGGCAGCGGGTAGCGCTTGCCGGGCGGCAGCCCCTCCACCTCGAAGCCGAAGAGGTCCACCAGCTCGCGCTCGTAGTTGGCGGCGCCGGGGAAGCGGTCGGTCACGCTCCGGAGCACCGGCCGCTCCCGCGGCACCTGGGTGCGCAGCGAGAGCACCGTGCCGTCGGGGCGCGAGAGGGCGTAGCTGGCGGCGAAGGTGGTCCGCTCGTCGTAGCCGGTGACGGCGCAGAGCCGGTCGAAGCCCAGGGCCTCGACGGCGTGCTCCAGCACCTCGCGCACCACCTCCCGCGGGGCCAGGCAGGTGACGCGCCGGGCGCGGGGCGCGGCGATGGCGGGGGCCAGCGCGGGGAAGCGGGCGGCCAGGGCCTCGGCCACCGGGGTGGGCTCAGCCATGGGCCGCCTCGCCTTCCGCGGCCGAGGGGACCGTGGCGGCCGCCTTCGCGGCCGGCGGCTTCCCGTCGGCGTCGAGGGTGGCCAGCAGCTTCACCACGCCGTCGATGATGGCCTCGGGGCGCGCCGCGCAGCCGGGCACGTAGGCGGCCACCGGCACCACCGAGTCGATGCCGCCCTCCACGCAGTAACAGCCCTGGAACACGCCGCCGGAGCAGGCGCAGGTGCCCACCGCCACCACCAGCTTCGGCTCGGGCATCTGCTCGTAGATGCGGATCAGGCGGTCCTTCATCTGGTGCGTCACCGGCCCGGTGCAGACCAGCACGTCGGCGTGGCGCGGGGAGCCCTTGAGCTGCACGCCGAGCCGCTCCACGTCGAAGACCGGCGTGAGGGAGGCCACCGTCTCGATGTCGCAGGCGTTGCAGGCCCCGGAGTTGAAGTGCACGATCCAGGGCGACTTGCGGCGGGCCCAGGCGGCGATGCGGTTGCGCAGCGACTGGAAGGCCACGGTCACCTCCGGAAGAGCACCAGCAGGGAGACGGCGGCGCAGGCCAGGAAGCCCACCGCCATGGCGGCGCCGCTGGGCGAGCCCCGCGGCACCGTCGCCACCACCAGCGCCAGCACGTGCATCAGCGTGAAGAAGATGGCGAAGTGGAAGAACTGCGAGAAGTCGGGCTGGGCGCGGTGGTCGGGCACGTCCTCGCCCGAGGCGTAGGGCTTGCGCTGGCCCGGCTGGCCGGGGCGCGGGCCGGGCGGCCGCTTCACCACCAGCAGGTCCATGAGCCGGCTCTGCGCCAGCACCGCCACCAGCACCACCACGAAGCCGACCGGCGGTACCAGGTGGATGAAGGCCAGGTCGGTCATCGGGATCCCTCCGGTGCGGCGCCCTGCCGCGGGGCGATCCCGGGCGGCGAGGTGTTCTCGCGCTGCGTTCCGGGAAGAGCGAACCACCGTTCGGCGCAGGCCCCCCCTGCGATCCGGCGAGCGGCCTTGGCGGCAGCGCGAGCGGCCGCCCGGCCGTACCCACCGGCGATGATAGTCGACCGCTGGAGTCTATGGGCCCGGATCGGTATCCTGCGACCTCCTGCCCCACCCGGAGTTGCGCGTGATCCGAGCAGTCATCGTGGACGACGAGCCGCTGGCGCGGGAGGAGCTTCGACGCGCGCTGGACGAGGGTGGTCAGGTGCAGGTGGTGGCCGCCTGCGGCAACGCCCTGGAGGCCATCCAGGCCCTGCGCCGCGAGCGCCCCGAGGCCCTCTTCCTCGACGTGGAGATGCCCGACGTCTCCGGCTTCGAGCTGCTCGGCCTCCTCGACGAGGACCTCACGCCGGCGGTGGTCTTCGTCACCGCCCACGACGAGTTCGCCCTCAAGGCCTTCGACGAGAGCGCGGTGGACTACGTGCTCAAGCCCATCGAGCCCGACCGGCTGGCGCGCGCGGTGGAGCGGCTGCAGCGGGCCGTCTCGCGCGGCCCGGGGGCGGGCCAGGCCCAGGCGCTGCCGGTGCCGGAGATCACCCGCATCCCCTGCCTGGCCGGCCGGGCCATCAAGCTGGTGGCGGTGAGCGAGGTGGACCTGGTCAAGTCGGGCGAGGCGGGCGTCTTCGTGGTCACCGCCAAGGGCGAGTACTTCACCGAGCTGACGCTCTCGGTGCTGGAGAGCCGCGCCCGCCTGCTGCGCTGCCACAAGCAGTACCTGGTCAACGTCGATCGCATCGACGAGATCAACATGGGCGACAACTCGCTGGCGGTCATCACCACCAAGGCCCGCCACACCGTGCCGGTGAGCCGCCGCCACCTGTCGCACCTCCGCGAGGCCCTGGGGCTGTAGGCCCCCGGCCGCCGCCCAGGCCCCCCGCCCGCCCGGCGCCGCCGGTCGTCCCCGGATTCCGACCGGAGGGCGCCGGATCCGCCCGCTCGCCCGGAATCCGCCGGCCCCGCCGCCGCGCCGGGCCAGGATGCCTCCACACCCACGCAGTGGAGGCGGGACCTCCCATGAAGGAGCACGGCATGGCGCAGCGGCGCATGGCGACGATGGACGGCAACGAGGCCGCGGCCTCGGTGGCGCACCGGCTGAGCGAGGTGATCGCCATCTACCCCATCACCCCCTCCTCCCCCATGGGCGAGCTCTCCGACGAGTGGTCGGCCCAGGGGAAGAAGAACGTCTGGGGCACGGTGCCCCAGGTGACGGAGATGCAGTCCGAGGGCGGCGCCGCCGGCGCGGTCCACGGGGCGCTGCAGGCCGGCGCGCTGACGACGACCTTCACGGCGTCGCAGGGCCTGCTGCTGATGATCCCCAACATGTACAAGATCGCCGGCGAGCTGACCCCCTTCGCCATGCACGTGACGGCCCGCACCCTGGCCACCCACGCGCTCTCGATCTTCGGCGACCACTCCGACGTCATGGCGGTGCGCCAGACCGGCTTCGCCCTGCTCTGCTCCAACTCGGTGCAGGAGGCCCACGACCTGGCGCTGGTGGCCCACGCCGCCACGCTGCGCTGCCGCATCCCCTTCCTCCACTTCTTCGACGGCTTCCGCACCTCCCACGAGGTGGCCAAGATCGAGCTCCTCGAGGACGAGGACCTGCGGGCGCTGCTGCCGCAGGAGCGCATCAGCGACTTCCGCGACCTGGCCCTCACGCCGGACCGGCCGGTGCTCCGCGGCACGGCGCAGAACCCCGACGCCTTCTTCCAGGCGCGCGAGGCCTGCAACCCGGTCTACGCCGCCGCCCCGGCGGCGGTGCAGGCGGCCATGGACGAGCTGGCGGCCCGCACCGGCCGCGCCTACAAGCTCTTCGACTACGTGGGCCACCCGCAGGCGGAGCGCGTGGTGGTGCTGATGGGCTCGGGCGCCGAGGTGGCGCACGAGGCGGTGGAGCACCTGGTGGCCCGCGGCGAGAAGGTGGGCCTCCTCAAGGTGCGCCTCTACCGGCCCTTCGCGGTGGAGGCCTTCCTGGCCGCCCTGCCGGCCTCGGTGAAGGGGCTGGCGGTGCTGGACCGCACCAAGGAGCCGGGCGCCGTCGGCGAGCCGCTCTGGCAGGACGTGGTGGCCGCCCTCCGCGAGTCGCCCGACGCCGCCCGGCGGCAGCTGCCGGTCATCGCCGGCCGCTACGGGCTCTCCTCCAAGGAGTTCACCCCGGCCATGGTGAAGGCCGCCCTCGACGAGCTCTCGAAGGCCGCGCCGCGCCGCACCTTCACCCTCGGCATCGTGGACGACGTGACCCACCTCTCGCTCAAGCACGACCCGGCCTTCGTCACCGAGCCGCCGGAGGTGGTGCGCGCCCTCTTCTACGGCCTGGGCGCCGACGGCACGGTGGGCGCCAACAAGAACTCCATCAAGATCATCGGCGAGGACACGCCCAACTACGCCCAGGGCTACTTCGTCTACGACTCCAAGAAGTCCGGCTCCTACACGGTGAGCCACCTGCGCTTCGGCCCGCAGCCCATCCGCTCGGCCTACCTGGTCTCGCGGGCCTCCTTCGTGGCCTGCCACCAGTTCGGCTTCCTGGAGAAGCTCGACGTGCTGGAGGCGGCGGCGCCCGGTGCCACCTTCCTCCTCAACTCGCCCTACTCGAAGGACGAGGTCTGGGACCACCTGCCCCTCGAGGTGCAGGAGGCCATCACCACCCGGAAGCTCCGCTTCTACGTCATCGACGCCCTCAAGGTGGCCCGCGACAACGGCATGGGCGGCCGCATCAACACCGTGATGCAGACCTGCTTCTTCGCCCTCTCCGGCGTGCTGCCGCGCGAGCAGGCCATCGGCTGCATCAAGAAGGCCATCGAGAAGACCTACGGCCGCAAGGGCGCCGAGGTGGTGCGCAAGAACTTCGAGGCGGTGGACGCCACCCTGGCCCACCTGGAGGAGGTGGCGGTGCCGGCCCGGCTCGGCGGCGCGCCGCGCCCGCCGGTGGTCTCGGAGGCCGCCCCGGACTTCGTGAAGCGGGTCAGCGCCGTCATGCTGGCCGGCCAGGGCGACCTGCTGCCGGTCTCGGCCTTCCCCATCGACGGCACCTGGCCCACCGGCACGACGCGCTGGGAGAAGCGCGCCATCGCCACCGAGATCCCGGTCTGGGACGCCGCCTCCTGCATCCAGTGCAACAAGTGCGCGCTCATCTGCCCGCACGCCGCCATCCGCGCCAAGCAGTACCCGGCGCCGGCGCTGGAGGGCGCGCCGGCCACCTTCAAGGCGGTGCCGCTCCGCGGCGGCGGGGCCGACGCCCGCTACACCATCCAGGTGGCGCCGGAGGACTGCACCGGCTGCGACCTGTGCGTGCAGATCTGCCCGGCCGAGTCGAAGTCCCAGCCGGGCCGGAAGTCGCTGGCGCTCGAGCCCATGCTGCCGCTGCGGGCCCCCGAGGCGGCCAACTTCGCCTTCTTCGAGAGGCTCCCCGAGGTGGACCGCACGCTGGTGAAGCTCGACGTGAAGGGGACGCAGTTCCTCCAGCCCCTCTTCGAGTTCTCCGGCGCCTGCTCGGGCTGCGGCCAGACCCCCTACATCAAGCTGGTCACCCAGCTCTGGGGCGACCGGGCCCTCATCGCCAACGCCACCGGCTGCTCGTCGATCTACGGCGGCAACCTGCCCACCACGCCCTACTGCCAGGACGCCGAGGGGCGCGGGCCGGCCTGGGCCAACTCGCTCTTCGAGGACAACGCCGAGTTCGGCATGGGCATGCGCCTGGCGGTGGACAAGCACGCCGAGCAGGCGCGGGAGCTGGTGACGGCGCTGGCCGCCGAGCTGGGCGAGCCGCTCACCGGCGAGCTGCTCACCGCCGACCAGTCCACCGAGGCGGGCGTGCAGCGGCAGCGCGAGCGGGTGGCCCAGCTCAAGGTGCGGCTGGCCGGGGCGTCGCGCCCCGAGGCGCAGCGGCTCCGCTCGCTGGCCGACTACCTGGTGAAGAAGAGCGTCTGGATCTTCGGCGGCGACGGCTGGGCCTACGACATCGGCTACGGCGGCCTGGACCACGTCCTCGCCTCCGGGCGCGACGTGAACATCCTGGTGCTCGACACCGAGGTCTACTCCAACACCGGCGGCCAGGCCTCCAAGGCCACCCCGCCCGGCGCCAGCGCCAAGTTCGCCACCGCCGGCAAGACCACGCCGAAGAAGGACCTGGCCATGCTGGCCATGACCTACGGCAACGTCTACGTGGCCCACGTGGCCCTGGGGGCCAAGGACGCCCAGACCGTCCGGGCGCTGCAGGAGGCCGAGAGCTTCCCCGGCCCCTCCATCGTCATCGCCTACGCCCACTGCATCGCCCACGGCATCGACATGGAGAACGGCCTGGTGCGCCAGGAGCTGGCGGTGGACTCCGGCTACTGGCCGCTCTTCCGCTACGACCCGCGGCGCAGTGCGGGCGGCGAGAGCCCGCTCAAGCTCGACTCGCCGGCCCCCAAGGTCCCGCTGGCCGACTACGTGATGGGCGAGAACCGCTACCGCATGGTGGAGAAGGCAGACCCGGCCCGCTTCAAGGCCATCCTCGAGGCGGCCCAGGCCCAGGTCGAGCAGCGCTACCACCTCTACGCCGAGCTCTCCAAGGCCATGGCCCCCTCGCCCAAGGCGAAGGCCTGACCGACGCTTCCGGGAGGCCGGCGACCGGGTCCACCCGGCGCTGGACCTCCCGACCAGGTGGCACCGGCTGACGGCTCGCGGGGCAGCACCGGGCAGCCGGACCAGGACCCCGACCGCGCATTGGGCGCGGCTCGGGGTCCGTTTCTTTCGCGGGGGCGCCTCAGGGCCCGGCGGCCGGGCCGGCGCTGGCGGCGCGCTCGGCGAAGGCCGACTCGGCGAAGCGGGCCAGGTCGCAGCGCCGCTCCAGGCGCGCCAGGCCGCGGAGGCGCGCCAGCAGCTCGGGATCGGGCAGGCTGGAGGCCTCGACCGCCGCCGCCGTCGGGCCGAGGCGGGCCGCCGCCTCCGGCGCCACCGGGCAGGCGCCCACGCCCACCGCCGCCGCGGCGTAGGTCTCGAGCACGGCGCGGTCCCAGGGGCGCTGCTCCAGCGCCTGCCAGGCGAAGGGCAGCGCCTCCTCCAGGCGGTCGAGGTCCACCAGGTGGGAGGCCAGCGCCCGCAGCGCCGCGGCCCGCCGCGGCGCCAGCTCGGCGGCGCGGCGCAGGGCCGCCTCGCGCGCCTCGGCGTCCTCGTCGTCGGTGGCCGCGGCGGTGGCGAGGAAGCTCCAGCTCCGCCAGTCCTCCGGGTGGGCCTCCACGGCGCGGAGGGCCAGCGGCAGGGGATCGAGGCGGTCGAGCTGGGCCAGCCAGCGCAGGGCGAGGGGGTGGTCCGGGGCGTCGCGGAGGGCCGCCAGCACCTCGGCGCGCAGCGCCTCGGGGGGCTGCCGCACGCGGCGCGGCAGCTCGAGGAGGAGGAGCCGCGCGTCGGCCGGATCGGCGGGGCGGACCGCCACCTCGACGCCGGCCGCGTCGGCGCCGGCGGCGGGGGTCGCGGGCGGCGTCGGGGCGCGGCGCGCCCGCGCCTCCAGGAAGGCCACCACCCGCGCCTCCAGGCGGTCGGGGCCGAGGAAGGCCTCGGGCGCCCACTCGGGGAAGACGGCGCCGAAGGCCCAGGCCGCCTCCTGCCCGGCCGCCAGGCGCCGCAGCCAGGCGCCGAGGCGGTCCGGCTCCGCCTCGAGGAGGAAGCGGGTCAGGGCCCAGGCGGCGTCGATGTCGCGGCGCGGGGCGGCCGGATCCGGCTCGCCGTCCCAGCGCGCCAGCGCCCGCACGAAGCCGGGCGCGGGGCGCCAGCCGGCGCGGACCCAGCGCGGCCAGGCCGGGGCGGCGGGGGAGGCGCCGGGCTCGGCGGCGGTCTCCAGCGCCTCGGCCAGCCCCTCGGCGAGCCAGGGTGGCGGGCGGACCAGCAGGCGCTCCACCAGGTGGTGCGCCAGCTCGTGGGCCACCACCGCGGGATCGGCCAGCGCGGTGGCGGCGTCGGCCACCGCGGTCGGCTCCTCGGCGCGGGTGGTGAGGAGCCCGGCCACGCCGCCGCCGGCCAGGCCCGCCAGGTCGGCGCGGGCGGGGAGCAGCACCACGCGCACGCGGCCGGGCGGCGCGCCGGGGCCGCCGAGGGCGGCGGCGAGGGACAGGTGGAGGCGCTCCAGGCGCGCCGCCAGGCGCCGGGACGCGGCGGGATCGGCCTCGGTCCAGAGCTCGACGTGGGGCGTGGTGAAGGTGGTCCAGGGGCGGGCCGCGAGGTCCGGGCGCTCACCCGTGGTCACGTGGGTGGGGGGACGGACGCCGGCGGCGCACCCGCCGAGGAGCGCGGCGGCGACGGCCAGCGGCAGGCATCGCATCCGGGGCGTGTAGGCGGGGGGAGCGCGGGGTGCTTGGCCCGGGAGGGGACGGTGCGGGGGGCC
>WBZM01002878.1_pt1 | contig 14035 bp, 16 predicted proteins | sample 5204271 | NCBI WGS metagenome assembly WBZM01 (sample SAMN12344346, study PRJNA552823) | activated sludge metagenome | biome: Activated sludge suspended growth; feature: Nitrification reactor; material: Wastewater; isolation source: activated sludge from nitrification reactor of wastewater...
TTTGCGCGGGAGCAGGGGCTGCCGGTTGTTGAGGTGGTGGTCCCACTGACCGCCGACCGCCGACGGTCGACCGCGGCTGGAGAAGACGTTGCGCCGGACAAGGCAGCGGCGGTCGGCCGTCGGCCGTTGGCGGTCTTCGAAGACGAGGGGACCCTGATTGACAGCGGCCCCTACACCGGCCTGCCCTCAGCCGAGGCGGCGGCGCGCATCACCGCCGACCTGGCCGTGCGCGGGCTGGGGCAGGAACGGATTGCCTATCGCTTTCGCGACTGGCTAATCTCTCGCCAGCGCTACTGGGGCGCACCCATCCCCATCGTCCACTGCCCGGCCTGTGGCGCGGTGCCCGTGCCGGAAGCGGAGCTGCCACTGCGGCTGCCGGAGGTGGACGACTTCGCCCCCTCGGGGGATGGCCGCTCCCCGCTGGCCCGGGCCACGGATTGGGTCAACACGACCTGCCCGGCCTGCGGCGGCCCGGCGCAGCGCGAGACGGACACGATGGATGGTTTCGCCTGCTCGTCGTGGTATTTCCTGCGCTTCGCCAGCCCCCATGAGGCGGAGCGGCCGTTCGACCCGGCGGCGGTGCGCGACTGGCTGCCGGTCGATACCTACGTCGGCGGGGCCGAGCACGCGGTCATGCACCTGCTGTACGCTCGCTTCTGGACGAAGGTCATGCGCGACGCCGGGCTGATCGACTTCGACGAGCCTTTCGCCCAACTGCGCAACCAGGGCATGCTGCTATCGCCACAGGATGGGCAGAAGATGTCGAAGTCGCGCGGCAACGTGGTGACGCCGGACGAGGTTGTGGCCGCCCACGGGGCCGATGCCCTGCGCGCCTACGTGCTCTTCCTGGGCCCGTTCGACGCCAACGCGCTGTGGGACGACCGGGGCATCATCGGCGTCGACCGCTTCCTGGAGCGCTACTGGCGGCTGGCAAACGAGTTCGAAACGCTGCCCGGCGGCCCTTACAGTGAAGCGTTCGAGCGCGCCCGCCACCGGACGATTCGCCGGGTGACGGCCGACATGGAGAAGTTCCGCTTCAACACCGCGGTGGCGGCATTGATGGAGTACGTCAACGGCCTGTATGCCGCGCGAGCCGGCGGGGCGGCAACCACGCAGTGGCGCGAGGCCATCCGCACGCTGACCCTGCTGCTGGCTCCAATTGCGCCGTTCGCGACCGAGGAGGTATGGCGCGAGATTCTGGGCGAGCGCGAGTCAGTGCACCGCGCGACCTGGCCGGCGTGGGAGGAGGCACTGGCGGCCGAAGCGGAAGTGACGATCGTCATCCAGGTGAACGGCAAGCTGCGTGACCGCCTGCTGGTGGAGGCCGGCAGCGACGCGGCGGCGCTACGCGCCATAGCGCTGGCAAATGAGCGGGTTCAGGCCAGCCTGGGCGGCCGCGCCCCGCGCGAGGTGATTGTCGTGCCCGACCGGCTGGTGAACGTGGTGACGGCGTAGCGCGATTCTGGAGAATCGCGCCGATTAGAACGGAATGGCAGCCTGCGCGACAAACAAAAAGGGGCGGGTCTTGCGGACCCGCCCCAGCGAGACTCGGGCCCGGGCAATCCGGGCGACAGGGGGCACTACGGGATGCAGAGCGTGGTGCCCCAGAAGATCAGGTTCAGGTTGTAGATATTGTTGGCCCGGGCAATGGCGAACGGGTCTACGCCGTACCAGCGGCTGATTGCAAACATCGTCTGCCCTGGCGTGACGTAATGCCACGCCCGACACGCGGCCGGCGGCGGCGTGGATGGCGGTGGCGGCGGAGGGGGTGGGGGCGCAGGCGGCTGCGCGCCAAAGGGCACGAAGATCGTCTGGCCGCTATAGATCCGGTTCGGATTGGTGACCTGCGGGTTAGCCCACAGGATGGCCTGGACGGTTGTGCCGTAGTTGCGGGCGATCAACGCCAGGTACTCCCCCTGCTGGACGATATGGTAGACCCCGCCCTGCGCCTCGGCCGGCCGCGCGGCGACGAGAAACAGCGACAGGACAACCATCAGGGCCGCCAGGAAGACCAGGCGGCCGACCGGCTTTTCTCTAGACAAGACCCAGCTCATGTAACCCTCCACTGAACAACTGCTGCCGGGGCGTGAAACCGCCCGGTGGGACTAGACGCGCGTCAGATACTCCCGCGTCTCGGTATTCACCCGGATCCGGTCGCCTGCCTGGACAAACAGCGGTGTCTTCACGCGCAGGCCCGTATCCGTTACAACCTCTTTCGTCGCGCCAGTAGCTGTATCGCCGGCCAGCGCGTTCTCGGCCTCAACGACGTCGAACTCCATCGTTTTCGGCAACTCGTAGTCGATGACCTCACCCTCGTAGGACAGCAATTCCAGTTCCATGTTATCGCGCAGGAATTTGGCGTCTCCTTCCAGTACACTATGGGCAACGTTTTTCTGGTCAAACGTAGCCTGATCCATAAAGACGTAGAAGGTGCCGTCGTTATAGAGATACTGAAAAGTGCTCTTGTCGAGCCGCACGTCTTCCACGCGCTCACCGGAACTAAAGGTGATTTCACGGTTGGTGCCCGTACGCAGGTCACGGACGCGGACGCGGACGGTGGCCTTGCCGCGACCGGGCTTATTGTGCGAGTACTCGGTCACTTTGAGAAGCTGTCCGTCGTGGAGAAACGTAACCCCGCGCCGGAGCTGATTGACGTCGATCATGGCTGCAATTCTACTCCTGAAGCACAAGACATAATGTATACCACTTCACAGTTTACCATAGATTTGCGCAACTGCGCAATGGGGCAGGTCGCGAGCCGCAACGGCGCCTCGCCCTCCAGCCCGCTTTAGGCAGCTTCGTCGAGCCGGCCCTCCCATCGGGAAGACAGAGGGGATAGGCGGTGAGTAGTGTTGGTTTGCCAACGGGCGTGCTACAATGCAGGAGAGGTTCGCTGCCATGTCCGACTCGATCGTCAGCACGCAACTCCTTTGCCAGCAGTGTTCCGCCCCGCTCGTTGTCGAAACGGGCGCCAAGTACGCCACCTGTGAGTACTGCGGCACGGTCAACTTCCTCGACAAGAGCCAGGCCGTCCTCCACTACGCCGTGCGGCCGACGCTCGACGCCAAACAGGCCGCCGCTGCCCTCCGCCGTTGGATGGCCGGCAACGACACGGTCAAGGGACTGGACACAGCCGCACAAGTCGAGTCGCAGACCTATCAGCTTTTCCCGATGTGGCTGGCGCGGGTGACACGCAACGACAAAGAAACCGTCTACCTGAAGCCCGCCGCCGCGCTGTCGATCGTCGAATTGGGTAAGCTCAGCGTCCCGGCGTCCGACCTTGAGCCTTATGAGGCGGCGCTCGACGCGAGCGCCGTCAAGCCCAGCGTGCCGGTGACGGCCGTTCATAGCTGGCTGGCGCAAAACGAAGGCATCGCCGCCGGCAGCATCAGCGAGCTGTCGCTCGTCCATGTGCCGGTCTACCAGTTCAAGTACCGCTACAAGGACCAGTCCTTCACGGCGCTCGTCGACGCCGCGGCCGGTCAGGTGTTTGCCGCCATCTTTCCGGAGAAGTTTGAGCTGCCCTACGTCTCCATCGGTGGGCTGGGCTGCCTGGCTTACTTCCTGGCGGCGCTAATCCCGGTCATTAGCCTGTCGGTCTTCAGCGACACAATCGGGCTGGGCCTGGGCGTTATCATCTATATCGGCGTGGCCATTGCCCTGGCCATTCCCATTTTCATCGCCGCGGCGTCAGTCTCGCGGAAGTATTAGGGGCTGAAACGGTCTGCCATGACAACCGATCTGTCGCTCCCCGCCCAAACACCCCCCGTGCCGGCCGCACCGGTTGGGGCGGCTGGCTCCGGGCCAAAAGAGTCCGCCCAGGGACTTATCTGTCCCAACTGCGCCGGGGTTGTGCCCGTGGCCGAGGGCGTGCGCATCGTGCAGTGCCCCTACTGCGGCCAGCACTCGCTGGTGCAAGGGGAACGCGGCGTGCGCCGCTGGCAGGTTGCCAGGCAGGTGGAGCGCGACCGGGCTGAACAAGCCGTGCGTGGCTTTCTGTCGGGCATGCGCAAGGCGCGCGACCTGAGCCGGCTGGCCTCGATCGACGAGCTGATGCTCGTCTACCTGCCGTTCTGGCGCGTCGAGGCGACCGTCGCGGGCTGGCTGTTCGGCCGCGTTCGTAAAGACAAGGACTCCACCAAACCGGACGAGCACTATGTCTTCGAGTCGATGGACTGGAACGACGCCGCCGTCGACGTGACCGAGTTCGGCGTCCATCGCATCGTCGTATCGCGCAGCGAATTGCAACCGTTCGACAGCCAGGCGCTTCACGCCGAGGCGATGGTCTTCGAGCCGTCCGAGTCGCGCACCGACGCGCTGGAGGAGGCGCGCGGCTACTTCGTGGGGCGGGCGCGCGCCGCCGCGGGGCAGACGCGCACTAGCTATGAGAACCTGCAACTCCTGCGGCCGGAGTTTGCGCTGGTTTACTTCCCGGTTTGGATCGGCCGCTATTCCTATCGCAATCGCACCTATCAGGTGGTCGTCGACGGCGTTAGCGGCCGGGTGATGTATGGCAAAGCGCCGGGCAACATCCTCTACCGCGCCATCGCTCTGGTAGCCGGGCTGGCGCTCGGCAACCTTGTCCTGGTCAACGGCACCATTCTGGCTGTCTCGGCCAGTAGCGACGACGATAGCCTGGGCGCATTGCTGCTGCCCATCGCCATTGGCATCGGCCTGATCCTCTACGGCTACCGCCAGTTTCGCTACGGCGAGGAGGTAGAGGACAAGCCGAAAGAGTTCCAGAAGGCGCGCGCGGGCGGCAGCCTCTTTGGCGGGGCAATGCCCTCGCTTAGCGACCTACCCAAGATGATGCAGACCGGCATGACCGTGCTCGACGACCTGGAAAAGATGAGCCGCCCGGGCAAAACTCCGCGATAGTCGACTATGAAGCTTCTCCTGCTCCGCTGCCCCAAGTGCAATCAGGTTCTGGCCCCCGCTCAGGAAGACGTGGTGGTCCAATGCCCCAACTGTCGCGCCGCAATTGGCGTCTACGAGAGCGGGCTGCGACTACTGGCGGCCCAATACGCCGCGCCGGCGCGCCTCCAGCCCGCGACGTGGCTGCCGTTCTGGGTCTACCGTGGCAAGGTCACCATTCAGGCGCGCAAGACCCAGGGCGGCCGCTCGGCTGAGCGCGAGGCCCAGGAGTTCTGGGCCCAGCCGCGCCGCATTTACATTCCCGCCTGGGCGTGTGAACTGGCGCAAGCGCGCGATCTAATCGCCAGGCTGCTGGAAACCCAGCCCTTCCTCAGCGCTATCACCCCGCCGGAGGGAGCCGCCTTCCTGCCCGCGGCCGTAGCGCCGGAAGACGGGCGCAAGCTACTCGAACTGGTCATCGTCTCACTGGAAGCGCGACGCAACGACTGGATGGAAAGCCTGAGTTACGATCTGCGTCTGGACAGCGAGGCGCTCTGGCTGCTGCCCGCCGAGCGCAAAGGCGAAGACTGGGAACTGCTGATCAAGAATTAGGATTTACGAATGGGGCTTCCAGCATGATCCGCAATTCCTAATTCCTAATCCCTAACTCTCATTTCCTCACCTTCCCCACAATGCTCGCAATGCGTCGGGCGCGGGTTTCGGAAGCTTTGGCCGACTCGACCTGGCGGACATACTCCTTGCGCGCCGTGTAGGACAGGGCGTCGAAGGCGGCGCGAAGCCCAGGTTCGGCCGCCAGCGCGGCGGCCAGATCTTCGGGCACCTCGACCGTTCGCGGCTGGGTATCCAGTTCTAACGTAACGATGATGGCATCCCCGGCCTTAACACCCGCTCCGGCGCGGTGTTCGGCGCTCAGCGGCAACATGAATACATCGCCGTAGGCGGCAATCGTGCTGCGATAGCTGTGGTCGCCGATGCGCACCACGACCGGCGCCCGTTTGCCGCTACCCAGCGCGGCCACCACGTCGGCCGGCACGGGCAACCCCGTGGCATTTGAATGGTCATCCTTGGTCACTACCGTCGCAAAGGTTGCTGCCATCGCTCTCACTCCATCCGTCGGCTAACTCCGAAGGTAACAAAGTGGCACGCTGTCCGCGTTCATCCGGAACATCCGCGCCATCACCGTGCCGTTGTATTCAGGCGTTTGTCCTGGCCGGTTGCCGGCGGCAACCGGAATGACTATAAACACAGGTTACACTTGTTTTACAATTTCTACACAATTCAAATTGATTATTGACGTATGCTAGACAGGCAAGGAGATCGAATGGAGAAGCAACGCATTCACACCGCGGGCGCGCCCGCGGCGGTCGGACCCTATTCCCAAGCCATTCGCGCCGGCGACTATCTATTCACCGCCGGCCAGGTTGCTTTGGACCCGGCCAGCGGGGAGATCGTCGCCGGCGATGTGGCCGCGCAGACCGAGCAGGTGTTGCGCAACCTGAAGGCCGTATTGGCCGCTGCTGGAACCGACCTCGGCCACGTCGTCAAGACGAGCGTCTTCCTGCAAAGCATGAGCGATTTTGCGGCCATGAACGCCGTTTATGCCCGCCACTTCCCGGAGCCCTTCCCCGCGCGCACGACTGTCGAGGTCGGGGCGCTGCCCAAGGGCGGGCTGGTGGAAATCGAGTGCGTCGCCCTCATTCCGGCCCGCGGCGGGGCAAGCGGAGACGTATATTGAATAATTAGGAATTAGGAATTAGGAATTCGGAAGGCTCTTCCTCTTCATTCCTAATTCCTAATTCCTAATTGATTCCATGGCCGCCGAGACCGTTCTGATCGCCGACGACGAGGCCAGCATCCGCGATCTGGCGCGACTTTACCTGGAAAAGGAAGGTTTTCGCGTGCGGACGGCCGATGACGGCGCGGCGGCCCTGGAGGAAGTCCGGCGCGAGCGGCCCGACCTGCTGGTGCTGGACCTGATGATGCCGCGCGTCGACGGCTGGGAAGTGTGCCGGCGCATTCGATCCGAAGGCGATCTGCCCATCTTGATGTTGACTGCCCGCGACCAGGACATCGACAAGATCGTCGGCCTTGAGATGGGCGCCGACGATTACCTGACCAAACCCTTCAACCCGCGCGAACTGGTCGCGCGGGTGCGCGCCATTTTGCGCCGCAGCAGCCCCCGGGACGGCAGCGGGCGGGCGCGGCGGTTCGGCCGGGTGGCCATCGATCCGGCCAGTCGGGAAGTGACGGTCGACAGCCAGCCGGTGGTCTTGCGGGCCAAGGAGTTCGACCTGCTGCTGACGCTGGCCGAACACCCAAATCAGGTGCTTTCGCGAGAACAATTGCTTGACCGGGTTTGGGGCTACGAGTTTTACGGTCAGACGCGCACCGTGGACGTCCACGTCGCTCACCTGCGCGACCGGCTGGCCGACAGCGGGCTGGAGATCGAGACGGTCTGGGGCCGCGGCTACAAGCTCGTCGGCCGCGAGGAATGAGCCATGCGCACGCTGCGGGGCCGGCTACTGCTTGCCTTCTCCGCCGTCATCCTGGCGACCCTGGCGATGGTGGCCGTCGCCCTGTTCGGCTTCGCCAGCGTTTCCGACGCGCGGCTCTTGCCGGTGCTGGAACGCCTCTCGGCCATCAGCCGCACGAACCAGCGCGAGCTGCTGCAACTTTGGCAGACGGGCGCGGGCAGCGCCGAATTGCAGGGCCTGCTCTTCAACACCGGCGACCAGGCCAACGTGCGCATCCTCGTCGTCGACACCGACGCGCAGCAGATCATCTTCGATACGGCGACGGGCGACGACTGGGTGGGCGACACGTTGAACCAGGTGGAGCGGCCGCAAAGCCTCGTCCTGACCAACGTCGGCCGGGGCAGCATTTTCGGCACTTTCGTCCATACCAACGGCTCGCGCTGGCTGGTCTTCGCCGAGCCGAACCCGGCGCTGGGCCGGGCGCTCATCTTCTATGCCCAGCCCGAACCGACCGCGGGCGAGTTCTTCAACGAGTATTTCCTGCGCCCGCTGGTGTTTGCCGGCGCGCTGGCCGTCCTATTGGCCGTGCTGCTGGCGGCGCTGGTGACGCGCTCGGTCGTCCGGCCGTTACAGGGGCTGGCCGGCGCGGCCGAGGCCATTGCTCGCGGCGACTATAGCCACCGCGTGCCGCCGCGCGGGCCGGGCGAGGTTCAGGTCGTCGCCGAGAGCTTCAACAGCATGGCCACCCAGGTAGAGGCGACGCAGGCCGCTCAGCGCGACCTGGTAGCCAACGTTTCCCACGATCTCAAAACCCCTCTGACAGCCATCGGCGGTTGGAGCCAGGCCCTGCTCGACGGGGCGGCCGGCTCACCGGCCGAGCGCCGCCAGGCAGCGGAAACCATCCACAATGAGGCCGCGCGCATGTCGCGCATGGTCAACGACTTGCTCGATCTGGCCCGCCTCGAATCCGGTCAGTTCCAGTTAACGCTGCACCAGGTCGACCTGAGCGAGGTGATGGCGGAGGTGTACCGCGGGCAATTGCCGCGAGCGCGGGCTCGTCAGATCGAATTGACCCTCGACGCCCCGCCCGGCGGCTACGTGACCGCCGACCCCGACCGGCTGGCACAAGTCTTCACCAACCTGGCCGACAACGCCCTGACCTATGCGCCCGGCGGCGGCCGCGTCGGCCTGGCGGTGCACAGCGCCGGCGGTTATGTTGAAGGCATCGTCGCGGATAACGGCCCGGGTATTCCCGCGGACGAACTGCCGCGCGTCTTCGAGCGCTTCTACCGCCTGGACAAGTCGCGCGTGCGCGAGGACGGGCGACGCGGATCGGGGTTGGGCTTGGCCATCGTCAAGGAGCTGGTCACGGCGCAGGGCGGCACCGTCAGCGTGTCGAGCGAGCCGGGGCGCGGTTCGACCTTTCTGGTGCGCCTGCCGTCCGCGATAAATGGCGTAGACAGCCCGAGGTGACCCGGGTTTTGCCTTGTGGCGTCCGGGGCGTCAGCGTCATCGGTAGCGCCTTTGGCGCTGCCGGGTCTAGGCTGTTTCGTGGGTGCGGTCTTTCAGCGACGTGACGCCCTTACGCTCCGCGCAGTGGGCGCAGCAGAAGATCGCCCCGTTGGCCGCTTCGACGCCGTGGCCGATAATCCTCACGCCGCAGTGATCACAGCGGGGGGCAAGGGCCATGATGGCGCATTCAAAGCTGTCGAAGGTATGGGCAGCGGTGTCATTCGCCAGCCGTACCTCGAACGTCTTGTCATACTGATTGCCGCAGACTTCGCACGTTCCCATGGGCTTTCTCCCTGCCGGGCTAGACCTGTGTTCCCGGATAGGGCGGCGGATCGCTGGCCGGGAAAGACTCCCAGCTCGACTCGTCCACGATGTCGCCGCGGTCGATTGTTTTCTCAAGTTCCTCGACTTTCCTGGCGCGGCCCTGCTGCGTGCCGAGCAGCACTTTGCCCTTGGACTGCCGCGCTTCCAGATACCGGTGGGCCTCGGCCGCTTCCTCCAGCGGAAAAGTCTTGTCAATGCGCACTGCCAGGTCGCCGGCCTGAATCCAGCGGAAGATATCGTTCATCCGGGCCTGAATCTCTTCGCGGCTGGCGGCATAGTGGCCCAAGCTCGGCCGCGTCAGAAATAGGGAACCCTTCTGGTTAAGCACCTGCGGGTTAACGGGCGGTACGGGGCCACTTGATTGACCATAGAGGACCATCATGCCCCGCGGCCGCAGGCAGTTGAGGCTTTTGTCAAACGTGTCGCGGCCGACAGAGTCATAGACGGCCTGGACGCCGCGGCCGTCCGTCAGGCGCTTCACCTCGGCCTCGAAGTCCCGCTCGGTGTAGAGAATCACGTCATCCGCGCCGCGCTCGCGGGCCAGCTGCGCCTTCTCCTCGGTGGAGACTGTGCCGATCACCCGCGCGCCGCGCAGCTTCGCCATCTGCACCAGCAGCAGGCCGACGCCGCCGGCGGCGGCGTGCACGATGACCGTGTCACCAGGCCGGATAGGGTATGTATCGTGGGCGAGGTAATGGGCCGTCATACCCTGCAGGGCGACGGCCGTGGCGGTCATCGTATTGACGCCCAACGGGATGGGCACCAGCTTCCAGGCGGGAACGATGGCGTAGTCGGCGTAGGCCCCATCAGCGCGCGCGGTCACGACCGGGTCGCCGGCTGCCAGACCCTCGACGCCCTCGCCCAGCGCGTGTACCTCGCCGCCCGCCTCGGAGCCGGGCGTATAAGGCAAGTGGCTGGCATACAGCCCCTTGCGGTGATAAACATCGACGAAGTTCACGCCGGCCGCGCGGACCATCACCCGCACCTCACCCGGCCCCGGCTGCGGCAGGTCAACTTCCTCCAGCCGCAGCACTTCCGGCCCGCCGTGTTCGTGGATTCGTATTGCTCTCATGGTGCCTCTCTGTATGGTGGTAGTCGTTCGTTATCGGTCGTTGGCGTTGGCGAAGCCCGCGACAATACAACAGTTCTCGCTACAATAGGATACCAGATCGTGCCCGCCGGTATTCTGTTCTGGTAGGAACAGAGGATACAGAAATGGATACAAATCCACGGATGATTAGAACGCAAGGCGGCGAAATAATCGACCGTTGCCCTGAGTGCGGCGCGGCCTGGGCCGGAGGCCGCACCTGCGCCGACGACTTTCACCAGATGCTTTTCTGGGAAAACGAGCGGCCGGAACTGGGGGAGGTCCATCATCTGATGGTGCTGTGCTACCACTTGCAGCACCCGTCGCTCTACTCAGTTGAGGGGCTGGCCCACGCGCGGGGCCTGTTGCGCGAGTTCGTGGTCGAAGGTTTGTCGCCACAGGAGGTGCGCCGGCGCAACCAACTGGCGGTCGATTCCGGGCAGCGGGAGTGGCGCGTGACGGCGCGGCCGGGGGATAGCGGGAGTTACGAACGGCCGCCGGCGTGGACGATGCGGGCGCGCGACGTGGTGGCGGGCGGGATCGACAGGTACGCAGCCGGCGTCCAGACGTGGGCGCAGTCGATTGTGAAGCTTCTGGATAAAGGGGAATGACGCATTTGCTTGAGGGTTCGCTTGCGAGCGGACAGGACATACGCTGTCCAGGCTGCGGGCATCTCAATCCAACTGGACTCGCGAGATGCGAGCGCTGCACCGGGCCGCTCAACGCGCCGGCGGGCTACTACGACCCAGGTCCGCCGCAACCCTCTGGCCGACCGGCAGTGGTCTTTGTCTTTGTGGGGTTACTTCTTCTGTTAGCCGTAGTCGCCCTTGGCGTGTCTACATTTGGTAGAGACGATGTGAACTGGCCGGTTCCCGTCGTTGCCGCTGTCATCTGTGTCCTTATCGCCCAAGGCGTCTGGCGGTTGAGAGAGTGGGCACGGCTGACAGCCATCTTCCTCCTGAGCCTCAGTCTGCTGCTCGTCCCCCTCAGTATAATGGGGTATTGGTGGTCACAGCGGTTCTTCCCGTTCGCCCCCTTGCTCGCGATCATCTGCCCTTGTCCGCCGGTCGTGCCCCTGGGCCTTTTGCTGTACTGGTTCCTCTCAAACGAAGAGTACTTTCAGTAAGGAGCGGAGGAATCTAAGCGCCCAATGGAGCCCCGGCTAGACCGGCTCGCGGTGAGCTTCGGCATAAATGCGCAACGCCGCGGCAGCTCGTCGCTCCCATTTCTCTCCCTGCGCCTCAAACCACGCCAGCACTTCTGGTTCTACCTGAACGGTGAGCGGAACAAGCGCTTTTGGCAACCGCCAGGTGGCCCGTTGAAAGAACTTTTCCGACAACGGGGGGCTGTCCGACGTGTCGATCATGTCGTCGGTCATCTCATCAAAACGCTCAAGATCTGTTTCGGAAGGCTTTTTGGAATTGCTCTCGTTCATATGACAGGGCCTTTCTGAAGGAAATCACCCGGATAACGTCTTCCCGCGGCTCGGTGAAGATAACGACGACAATGCGTGTCTCGTCCAGCAGACCAATACCCGCTAGCCGGTCTTCTCCGTACTCCGGGCTGCGCTCGTCAAGCGCCACTAACATAGGACGTTCAAACACTTCCCAGACGTCAGCAAAGTCGAGCTGATGCTTGCGCAGATTTGTACGCCTCTTTTGCTCATCCCACTCGAACTGCATAGGGAGAGTATAGACCTCAGTGTCTAGCAGTACAACAGCCGGGCGCGCGAAACATGCTATAATCGCCCCGCTATGGGCAAGTTCGTCCGCGCCAACCGCAAGAAGCTGTTCGGCCTGTCGCAGGTCCTGCTCAGCGCCATTTTGCTGGTCTGGCTGCTAAGCCGCGTCGGGCTGCAAGAGGTCGTCAGCACCCTCGCCAGTATCAACTGGTACTGGTACGGGCTGGCTTTCCTGCTCTTCCAGATCAACGTGGTCATCCGCGCTTACCGCTGGTACGTCCTGCTGCGCGCCCTGAACGACCGGCCGCGCTTCGGCTACCTGGTCTATCTCTACTACATCGGCTTCTTCGCCAACAACTTTATCCCCTCCGGCTTTGGCGGCGACCTGGTCAAGGTAATCAGCTTGCGCCAGAGCCACGGCCATGGCTCCGAAGCGCTGAGCTCCGTGCTGATGGAGCGCGTCACTGGCCTCGTGGGCTCGTCGCTCATCGCTATCGGGGCGCTGGTGTGGAATAGCACGGCCCACGCGGCCGACGTCCACCTGCCGGTTGCGCTGTGGGCGCTCATCGTCGTCACCGCCGCCGGCATCCCAATTGCCTTCTTCGCCGCCCGCGCCCTTGACCCCATCCGGATCATCAAGCGGGTCTACCCCAAGGCGCCATCGCTGCCGCTCTATGGCAAGTTCGAGAACCTGGTCAGCACGATCCACCGCTACCCGCTGCGGGCGCTGGTCGCCGCGCTGCTCATCAGCCTGCCATTTACGCTCAACCTTGTCCTGCTACAGGTAACCATCGCCGATGCCCTGAACGTTCACCTGCGCTTCGGCGTCTTCGCTCTGTTCGTGCCGATTATCGCCATCATCAACCTGCTACCCATCACCTTCAATGGCCTGGGGTTGCGCGAGGGCATCTACACCTTTCTGTTCGTGCCGGTCGGCGTGCCCGCGGCCGTAGCCGTGTCCATGTCGCTGGCCTTCTACTTCCTGCGCTTCAGTGCCGGGCTGCTGGGTGGGCTAATGTACGCCGTCCGCAGCGTCCTGGCCTTCGTCCGCGCGCCCCAGCAAACCTGAAACCACGGATTGCGCAGATTACACAGATTTCAGTCTGAGCATCAATCTGTGCAATCTGTGGTTTCCTCTTTATACGGACCATTATGCCCAACCGCAAAGCCGCCGTCTTCGGCCTGGACGGCATCACCTTTGACCTGCTGCAGCCCTGGCTCGACGAGGGCCGGCTGCCCAACCTCGCCCGGCTGCTGGCCGAGGGCGCCAGCGGCCCGCTGCGCTCAACCATCCCGCCCGTTTCGGCCTCGGCCTGGCCGTCATTCATGACCGGGACAAACCCCGGCCAGCACAGCCTGATCGACTTCACCTACCCCGCGGCCGACGGCTACGACATCCGCGTGTCCAACGGCCGCACCCGCGCCGTGCCCGCTATCTACGAGTTCGCCGGGGCGGCCGGGCTACAGGTCGGCGTCGTCAGCCTGCCCATGACCGAGCCGCCGCAGCCGGTCAACGGCTTCATGCTCTGCTCCTTCCTGACCCCCAGCCAGGAGAGCGACTATACCTACCCGCAACCGCTCAAGCAGGAACTTCTCGATGCCTGCGGCCCCTACCCGATGCGCATGTCGGAAAAGGGGCGCGGCGTCGATCCCGGCGTGTTTGTCCGCGCGTGCAAGCAGCTGGAGATCGAGCGCGCGCGCAACGTCACCTACCTGCTGCGCGAGAAACCGTGGGACCTGTTCATCTACGTCCTGGAAACGACCGATAACCTCCAGCACGAGATCTGGCATCTGGTCGATCCAACCCACCCGCTCCACGACCCGGAGATGGCGGCGCGGGTCATGCCCGACATCCTCGACTATTACGAGACGGTCGACCGGCTGTTGGGCGAGATGGTCGCCCTGGTGCCGGAGGACGCGCTGGTCGTCGTCCTGTCCGACCACGGCTTCGGCCCGTTCCACAAGTTCTTCCACATCAACAACTGGCTGGCCCAGAACGGCTGGCTGGCCTTCAAGCGGACGCCGGTCAGCGTGCTGAAGCGGGCGGCCTTTCGGCTGGGCGTTACGCCGATCAACGCCCTC
>WBZM01002879.1_pt1 | contig 14033 bp, 10 predicted proteins | sample 5204271 | NCBI WGS metagenome assembly WBZM01 (sample SAMN12344346, study PRJNA552823) | activated sludge metagenome | biome: Activated sludge suspended growth; feature: Nitrification reactor; material: Wastewater; isolation source: activated sludge from nitrification reactor of wastewater...
CGTCGCGTCGTCGCGCGCGAGCGCTGCGAGCGACGAGGCGATCATGCGCGCCGACCGCGTGTTCGAGCGGCGCGCGGCGCCGTGGGTTCCGGAGATTTTCTGATCAGCGCCCCCGCTTCCCCTTCGCCGCCACGTTCGCCGCCACCGCCGCGCGCACCAGCGCCTTGAACGCCTCGCCGTCGATCGCCTCGCCCTCGCGGAAGTCGATGGCGCGGCGCACATTGCCCTCGAGGCTTGCGTTGAACAGGCGCGCGGGATCGGCGAGCGACGCGCCCCTGGCGAAGGTCGTCTTCACGACCGCCTTGTAGCTTTCGCCGGTGCAGACGATGCCCGCGTGCGACCATGTCGGCACGCCGCGCCATTTCCATTCTTCGACTATGTCGGGATCGGCCTCGTGGATCAGCGCGCGCAGCCGCGCGAGCGTCGCGCCGCGCCAGTCGCCGAGTTCCGCGATGCGGTCGTCGATCATCCTGGCGGGCGATGCCCCTGTGCTTTTTTCGTTCTTCGTCATGACTATGGCGCCCTGTTCATCATCGCGCTCGCCGAAGCTGGCGCCGCGCCGAAGCACACGCTAGTCTCGCATCAAACGATGACCGGACGGCGCCAGAAAGCCGCCGGCGATGGGAGGGAAACCATGGCAGAGGGCGCAGGCGCGCAGGCGCGCGACGATTCGCATTCCACTTCCGGCGACAACGGCGGCGCAAGCGTCGCCGGACGCGCCGTTCCGATCGACCGATCGATCGGCGCCGAGCATCCTCGCCTCGCGAGCGCAGCCGATGTCGAAGCCTTCGAGAAAATTCCCTATGCCGAGCGCATCGCGGCGGCGAGCACCTATGACGCGATCAAGCTCGGCGCGGCCGTAAACCCGAACGCGCCGGCGATCCAGTTTCTGCCTAACGCCAGCCACGAGGATGAGCCGATCGTCATCACCTACGCGCAATTCGTCGCGCGGGTGACGCAGACGGCGAACGCGCTGCACGAACTCGGCGTCGGGCCCAAGGATGTCGTCAGCTTCATGCTGCCGCTTCTGCCGCAAGCCTTCTTCACCCTGTTCGGCGCGGAGGCGGCCGGCATCGCCAATCCCGTCAATCCGCTGCTCGAGCCGCACCAGATCGCCGAAATCCTCGAAGCCGCCAACACCAAGGTGCTCGTCGCCCTGGGGCCGATGCCCGGAACCGACATCTGGGAAAAGGTGATGAAGGTTCGCGGCCAGTTGAAGAACCTGAAGGCGATCATCCAGGTCGCCGGCCCCGGCGACGAGGCGAACGGCATTTATTCGTTCGACGCGCTGGTGGCGAAACAGCCGCACGACCGCCTCGTCAGCGGACGCACGATCAAGGCCGAGGACACGGCCGCCTATTTCCATACGGGCGGCACGACCGGCACGCCGAAGCTGGTGCGGCATACGCACGGCAACCAAGTTTATCAGGCTTGGGTCTGCAACCTCATGCTGAAGAGCGAGCCGGGAACGAACATCCTGTTCGGCATGCCGCTGTTCCATGTCGGCGGCTCGCTGACGCAGACGCTGGCGACGCTGGCGGGCGGCGGCTGCCTCGTCATTCTCTCGCCCGCCGGCTGGCGCAATCCGTCCTCGGTGCGCAACATCTGGCCGCTCGTGCAGCGCTATCGCCCGGCCGTGCTCGGCTCGGTGCCGACGGTGCTCGCCGCGACGCTGGCCGTGCCGACCGACGGCTTCGACCTATCGAGCCTCAAGGTCGCATCCGGCGGCGGGTCCGCGATTCCGGTCGCCGTCGGGTCCGCGCTGCAGGCGCGCCACAACGTGCCGGTGCTCGAAGTCTACGGCATGACGGAAACGTCGAGCGTGCACACGATCTCCTACGCCGACCGGCCGGTGCGCCTCGGCTCGGTCGGCCATCCCGTGCCCTATTCGCGGGTGCGGATCGTGAAGATCGACGCGGACGGCAAATATGCCGGCGATTGCGCGCCGAACGAGATCGGCGTCGTCGCCATGGCGGGACCCGGCGTCTTCACCGGCTACATGATGGACGAGCACAACAAGGGCGCGTTCGTCGAGCCGGGCTGGGTCAATTCCGGCGATCTCGGGCGTGTGGACGAAGAGGGCTATCTCTGGATCACCGGCCGCGCCAAGGATCTGGTCATTCGCGGCGGCCACAACATCGATCCGGCGCCGATCGAGGACGTGCTGTTCGCCCATCCCGCCGTCGCGCTCGCCGCCGTCATCGGCCAGCCGGACGCCTATGCCGGCGAACTGCCGCTGGCCTATGTGCAGCTCAATCCCGGCGCTTCCGTGCAGCCGGGCGAGCTGGAAGACTGGGTGCGCGAGCGGACGCCGGAGCGCGCCGCCGTGCCGGTCGCAGTCATACCGATAGAAGCCATGCCGCTCACCGGCGTCGGCAAGGTGTTCAAGCCGAGCCTGCGCTGGGACGCGGCAAGCCGCGTGTTCGAGAAAGCGCTGAGCCCGCTGAAGGACCAGGGCGTGGCCTACGACGTCTCCGTCGGCGCTCACGGCACGCACGGCTCCGTCGCCACGGTGACGGTTTCCGGCGTTCCGGAAGGCCAGCGGGCGGCGGTCGAGCAATACGTGCACGGCGCGCTCGACCCCTTCGTGATGCGCCACGAGGTGAAGTTCGCCTGATGCCCGGCCCGCCTGCGGCCGCGGAACCGCGACCGCAGGCTTCGCGTTTGATGGCGTGAAAGGAACGCGCCGCCATGATGAGCGAAGCCGAAATTGACCGGACCCTCAGCGAGATCGACGCCGCGCTGGCGGCCTGCGCGCCGAACGCGCCGGTCTCATTCGGTACGGAATTGTTTGCGGCGCTCGTGCGGCGCGGCCTGATCTGCGACCACCTTGCCGCGCCCATGGGCGAAGGACCGACGGAAGCCCTGCACCCCTCGACCTTCCGCGAGACGCATCCGGCGCGCGTCGACACGCATCTCGCCAATTTCGGCTTTGCGGTCCCGGCGAACGCGCGGGAAGGGTGAGGAGACGAAGCCTCCTACTTCTCCAGCAGGCTGGCGATGATGCCCCAGCCGCTCAGCACGACTTCGAGCGCGATGAGGATGGTGATCCACAACTCGATGCGGCCTGCGCGGCCGGCGTCCAGGACTTCCGCCAGCATGCGGGCATTTTCGACGACGACTTCGAGCTTGCCCTCCAGCGTCTCGGTGCGGTCCTCGATTTCATATTCGTCCGTGAGGCGGTCGTAGAGCCGTTCGAGTTCCGGCTTCTCCCAGACGATCTTCGGCTTCTCGTAGCCGGCGATGCGCGCGGTCAGGCGGTGCTGGAGCAGGATCGCCTCGCCGACGAGCTTGAGGACGGCCTTGCGGTCGCTCGGCGTGCGGCCGGCGGACGCCATGTCCGCGGCGAAGGGCTCGACCGCCTCGAAGACCGCGTTGACGCTGCGCTCGTTGCGCGCGAGGGCGACGGACTTGGCGAGCGTGTCGGCGACAACGATGAACCGCTCGTCGCCGAATTTCTGCACGTTGACGACGCCGGACGAGACCTTGTCGTCGCCGGCGCCGACATTGACGACGATCTCGTCCTCGTCGACGGCGCTGTCGGGCTGCTCGGCGACGCGGCTCTTGAGGCTCGCGAGGATTCCGGCCTCCTCGTCCGTCGTCAGCCCGGCCAGCACGACGACGCCGAAGCGATAGAGCGCAACCCGTCCGTTCGCGCCGAAGCGGAAGGCGAGCGGCGCGGTCGAGAATGTCTCCGGCCGTTCGAGGCCGGCCTTGTCGATGCGATCGCCGATCGCCAGCGCCCGAACCTTGATCGTGCGCCCCTGCGCCTTGTCGTTCATGGAATTTCGCCCCCTCGCCGCACTCGCATGCTGGCTTGATCTGTGCCGATGTTGTTACACGGCTTCCGACGGACGTGTCGAGGCGGCCGCGGGGCCGTCGTCATCTGCGAAAGCCGTTTTTTCCTTGCTTTTTGCCCCCGCCCCCGTGCTAGACAGCCCGCCGCACCGGAGTTTCCCATGCCCGAAGTCATTTTCACCGGCCCTGCCGGCCGTCTGGAAGGGCGGTTCCATCCCTCCAAGACGCGCGGCGCGCCGATCGCCATCATCCTGCACCCGCATCCGCAGTTCGGGGGCACGATGAACAACCAGATCGTCTACAACCTCTATTACGCCTTCGCCGAACGCGGCTTTTCCGTCCTGCGCTTCAACTTCCGCGGCGTCGGCCGCTCGCAGGGCGCCTTCGACCACGGCCAGGGCGAGCTTTCGGACGCGGCCGCCGCGCTCGACTGGGCGCAGTCGATCAATCCGGAGGCGCGCGCCTGCTGGATCGCCGGCGTGTCCTTCGGGTCGTGGATCGGCATGCAGCTCCTGATGCGCCGGCCGGAGATCGAAGGCTTCATCTCCATCGCCCCGCCGGCCAACCGCTTCGACTATTCCTTCCTGGCGCCCTGCCCTTCATCGGGCCTGTTCGTGCACGGCGATCAGGACCGCGTCGCGCCGATCAAGGAAGTCACGCCGCTGATCGAGAAGCTGAAGACGCAGAAGGGCATCCTGATCGAACACGCCGTCGTCGAAGGCGCGAACCATTTCTTCGAGAACCGGATCGATCCGCTGATCGAGGAAGTCGGCGCCTATCTCGACAAGCGGCTCGGCAATCCACCGCGCGTGGCCGTGCCGTCGCGGAGGGATTAGGTCGCAGGCCCTGACGAGCAGGAAGGCCGGCCGAAGGCGAAGCTCTCGTCGAACTCTGTGTTTGGCTCGTTGTGGTCGGCCGCTTCCGACCGTTAGCAGACCCGGAAATTGCATCGTTGATCGCCGCGTCCGACGGCGCAGAAAATCCCGTTCACGGCACGTTTGTCGCAAGCTTCGGCACCAGCAGTTCGAGCGTATGGCCCGCGCCGCCAGGCAGCGCCTGCACCCAGAACGAGCCCATGTACGGCAGGTTGCCGATGTTGGGCGCAACGTCGGAATAGACGTCGTAGGCATTCCCGTTCCAGTGCGCGAACTGCTTGGCCATGTATCCCGCAGTCTCCGCCGCGCTTGGCGTCAGCGTCGAGGCCGATCCATCGACGCGCACCCGCACCTGCGACCAGTCGACATCCCACGGGAAGGGATTGCCGAGAAAATTGTAGCGGGCAACGCCGGCGACCGCCGTGACTGGGATCGCGAAACAGCCGTTGGCCGAGGCGCAGCCCTGCGCCTGCGTGACCGGCGCCGTGATCGGCGTGGTGGTGACATTCTGGCCGGGCACGATGAGCTTGTTTAGCTTGGGCGACTGGTAGCTCTTGATCCAGTAGCCGGTCCCGCGCTGCAGCGTGTCGGTCAGGGACATCAGCACATAGGCGTTGGTCGTCGCATCGTGGCGATAGACCGCCCAGCCCGTGCCGGCGGCGGCGTTTTCGACATTGTACTGGGAGTTGATGAGGTTGTTAGACGACGACTGCCCCAGCACCTTGTTGAGCGAGGCATCCGCGTTCAAATAATTGTTGCACGGCAGGGCCAGGCCGGCCCACCGGGCGTTCGCTCCCGTCCCGGTTGCGATCGGCGCGCCGGGTCCGCACGGCGCCGCGGCGACAGCCACGAAATCCTGCCCCATCGCGATCGAGGACACGAACTGGCCGGCAAGCGCGCCGCTGGCGTCGACCGCGGTCGGACTGGCGCGCTGCGTCGTCGTGCCGTCGCCGATCTGGCCGCTGCTGTTCAAGCCCCAGCAATAGACGAGGCCCTGCGAGGTCAGCGCGCAGCTGTTGTTCTGCCCGGTCGCGATCTGCGTCACGACCTTGCCCGAAAGCGCGCCGCTGGAATCTATCGCGGTCGGGCTGGTGCGCTGTGTGGTCATGCCGTCGCCGAGCTGGCCGTTGGTATTCAGCCCCCAGCAAAAGGCCGACCCGTCCGAGGCCACGGCGCAGGTGTGGTCGCGCCAGCTCGCGATCTGCACCAGCGTCTTGCCGGCCAGGGCGCCGCCCGTGGAGACGGCGGTGGGTGTCGTGCGGTTTGTCGTCGTGCCGTCGCCAAGCTGGCCACTGGAATTGTTCCCCCAGCAAAAGGCGGCGCCGTCCGAGGTCAAGGCGCACGTATGAACCCTTCCTGCTGCGATCTGCGTAACGGTCTTCCCTGCGAGGGCGCCACTGGTCGAAACCGCGACCGGCGTAAAGCGGCTTGTCGTCGTGCCGTCGCCGATCTGGCCAGATGAATTGCTGCCCCAGCATGCGATGACACTGTCCGACGTCAGCGCGCAGGCATGGCCACTTCCGACCGCGACCATGGTGACTTTCTTGCCCGCCAGCACGCCGCCGGTATTGACGGCGGTCGGCTCCGAGCGGTTCGTGGATGTGCCGTCGCCAATCTGGCCGGAGATGTTAGAGCCCCAGCAATAGGCTTGTCTGTCAGTCCCGACGCCGCACGTAGTGTTGAAGTTTGCACTGAGATGAATGGCAGAAAAGAAAATATCCGTCGGACCTGAACTGGTAGTGTTAGTCCGATCGCCAAGCTGGCCGACCGCGTTGAAACCCCAGCAATAAACATTCGGGACAGCGTCCAGGACGCAACCATGGCTTGTGCCTGCTGCGACCTGAAGCGGGGTGGCGACTTGGAGCTGCCCGGCGCCGATGCGCACGGGCGTGGACCGATTGGTCGTCGTGCCGTCGCCGAGCCGGCTGTTTTGATTGAATCCCCATGCGGCGACGATGCCGGGGTCGGCCAGGGCTGGCGTGGCGGCCGGCCCGAAGGCCGCAAGGCACACGGCCGCGACGGCCAGCCTGCAGGCGAAACCGGCCAGCCCGCGCGCGCCGCGCAAGAAACCGCGCAACGCCCAGACCCGCGCGACCGCGCGGCCCGACATCCCTCTCATGGTCAGCATTCCCCAGCCCGAAACAAAGCAACGCCGGGCCGTCGCCCCGGGTATTGCTTGCAATTTGATCACAAGTGGCCAGAGGGCTGCAACCTGGCCAGAGCTGAGCCTTCGAGGCCAGGGTCCGCTATCTGCCCGTTGAGGACCTGGTCTTCGACCCGCGCGAAGCACGGGTCACTTGAACGCCTCGTCCACCGGCGTCTGCATCGCCAGCGCGAGGCGGTTCGTCTCGGCCGCCATGCCGACCACGCCGATCAACTCCATGAATTGCGCGTCCGTCATTCCCTTCGCCCGCGCCGCGGCGGTATGGGAACGGATGCAATATTCGCAGGATTGCGCGACCGATACGGCGATGTAGATCATCTCCTTGGTCAGCGGATCGAGCGCGCCCGGCGCCATGACCTGCCTGGCGCTTTCCCATGTGCGCTTCAGCAGCGCCGGATCGTGCGCCAGCGTGCGCCAGAAGTTGTTGACGAAATCGGTTTTGCGCGTCGCGCGGATGTCGGCGAAGACTTCCGCCGCGGCGGGCGAGAGTTCGTGGTCTTCGAGAAGTTTGACGGTGCTCATGGGCTCACCTCACTGGACCGCGAGCCTTCGGGCTCGCTGCAATGCTTGCGAGCCCGAAGGCTCGCGGTCCGGCGTCACGGCGCGGCCAGCACGCCGCCGCTCATCGGCGCGGGCACGCCGGTCGTCGTCGGCCAGGTATATGGCAGGCCGCGTTTCGAGCGCACGGCCAGATAGGCGAAAGCCTGCGCTTCCATGGAATCGGCCGACCAGCCGCAGACGTCGGCGGTCGTCACCTTGCACGGCAGGCGTTGCACGAGCTCGCGCACCAGGATCGGGTTATGCGCGCCGCCGCCGCAGACAATGAGGCTTTTCGGCGCCTTCGGCAGCAGCGGCATGAGCCGGCCGACCGAAGCGGCGGTAAAGGCGGTAAGCGTCGCGGCGGCGTCCTCGATCGACAGGTGCTCGACGGCGTGACGCGAGAAGTTGTTTCGGTCGAGCGATTTCGGCGGCTTCAGGTCGAAGAAGGGATCGTCGAGCAGACGCGCGAGCGCGGCCTCGTCCACCTTGCCGCGCGCGGCCGTGTGGCCGTGCCGGTCCATCGGCTGGCCGACGCGCGCGAGCATGAGATCGTCGAGCAGCGCGTTGCCGGGGCCGGTGTCGCAGGCGATGGGATCGAAGGCGTCGTCGACGTAGGTGACGTTGGCGACGCCGCCTATGTTGAGCAGCGCCAAGGGTCCAGGCATGCCGCTAAGCTGCACGAGGGCGCGATGGAACACCGGCACGATCGGCGCGCCCTCGCCGCCCGCGGCCACGTCGGCAGACCGGAAATCATAGACCGTCGCTATGCCGACCCGCTGCGCCAGCGCGACGCCGTCGCCGATCTGGATGGTCAGACGCTGCCTGGGCCGGTGAATGACGGTCTGGCCGTGGAAGCCGACGAGGTCGATATCCCCGGGTTTGAGATGATTGGCCGCAAGGAACGCCTCGATTGCCTCGGCGTGACGCACCGTCACCATCTTCTCGGCGGCGACCACCGCGCCGTTCGGCGCCTCGAGGCCGGCGGCGGCCGCCAGGGCCTCCCGCAGCAGCGCGCGGTCCTCGTCCGAATAGGGCTGGAAACCGGTCGCGCCGAACGTCACGAGGTTCTCGCCGTCGGTTTCGACAAGCGCGACATCGACGCCGTCCATGGACGTGCCGGACATCAGGCCAATGGCTCGGTAGAGGGTCAAGATTCGCGGGCCTCCCGAACCCAGCCATACCGGGCCGGCCGCGCCACGCAAAGGCCCGTGGACGCGCGGGACGCTTTCGCCGCAGACTGACGGCGACTCAGAAAGCCGGAGCCCGCCATGAAACTCTCCTTCCACGGCGCCGATCAGGACGTCACAGGCTCCTGCCATCTCGTGGAAGCCGCCGGCAAGCGCGTGCTGGTCGATTGCGGCATGTTCCAGGGCGGGCGCGAGGAACGGGCGATGAACGCCCACGACTTCGGCTTCGATCCCGCCTCGATCGACCTGATCCTGCTGACACACGCCCATCTCGACCATTGCGGCCGCATTCCGCTGCTCGTGAAGCGCGGCTTTCGCGGCGAGATCGTCTGCACGCCGCCAACGCGCGAACTTGCAAGACTCGTCATGCTCGACGCCGCGCGGCTGCAGGAGGAAGACGCGCATCGCTCCATGCGCAAGGCGGCGCGCTGGGAGCCGAAGGGCGCGGAAGAGCAGCCGCTCTACGATCTCGAAGACGCCATGGCCGCGCTCGACCGCTTCGGGCGCACCGTCAATTACGGCGAGACTGTCGAGATAGCGGCAAATCTGCGCGCAACCTGGTCGAACGCTGGCCACATCCTGGGGTCAGCCAGCGTCCTTGTGGAATGCGACGAAAGCGGCGTGAAAAAGCGTATCGCCTTTTCCGGCGACCTCGGCGATCCCGGCCGCGCCCTCCTCGACGACGCGGAACCGCCCAGGGCCGCCGACGCCGTCGTCATGGAATCGACCTACGGCGACCGCGACCACCGGCCGCTTTCCGCCTCCATCGAGGAATTCTACGAGGCGATCGCGCAAATTCGCGCGCGCGGCGGCAACGCGATCATTCCGACCTTCGCGCTCGAACGCGCGCAGGAGCTGCTGTTCTATCTCAAGCTGGGATTGAGGCAGAGCAAACTGCCGCCCGATATCCAGATTTTCGTGGACTCGCCCATGGCGATTTCCGCCACCCAGATCGCGCAGAACTGCGCAGGCTACCTGCGCCCTCAGATCGCCGCCATGATTGCGGCGCAGGACGACCCGTTCACGCCGCCGCGCCTGCGCTTCACCAAGCTCAGCCGGGATTCCATGGCGATCAATTCCATCGCCTCCGGCGCCGTCATCATGGCGGGCTCCGGCATGGCGACGGGCGGGCGGGTGCTGCATCACCTGCGGCACAATCTGGCGCGGCCGGAATGTGGCGTGGTTCTGGTGGGCTTCGCGAGCAAGGGCACGCTGGCGCGCCAGATCATCGACGGCGCCAGGGACGTCCAGATCTTCGGGGAACGGGTGCCGGTCCGCGCGAGCGTCCACACGATCAACGGCTTTTCGGCCCATGCGGGACGTTCGTCGCTGATCGCCTGGCGCGGGAAGGTCGCCGCGCCGAAGACTTTTCTCGTCCATGGCGAATTGCCGGCGATGCAGGCGCTGAAGGACGCCTTGCCCGGCGACGTCTCGATGCCGAAGATCGGCGAAGAAGCGACTATCTGAGCGCCTTCACGGCGTCGAGCACCGCCCGGGCGTGGCCGGCTACTTTCACCTTCGGCCATATTTCACGCACGACGCCGTTGCCGTCGATCAGGAGCGTCGTGCGTTCGACGCCCATGTATTTCCGGCCGTACATGCTCTTTTCCTTCCACACGCCATAGGTCTCGAGCATGGCGGTGGACTCGTCCGACAGCAGGCGCACCGCCAGGTCATGCTTGGCCTTGAACCTGTCGTGTCTGGCGGCGCTGTCGGGCGAGACGCCGACCACAATCGCCCCCGCCTTCTCAAAGTCGTTGGCGAGCGCCGAGAAATCCTTGGCCTCCTGGGTGCAGCCGGTCGTATCATCCTTGGGGTAGAAATAGAGGACAAGCTTGCGGCCCTTGAAATCGGCAAGCCTCGCATTGCCCCCGCCGGCCTTCTCCAGATCAAAATCCGGCGCTTTCGCGCCAACCGCCGGCAATTCGGCCATTCGCCTTCCTTTCGTCCCATTGCGCGGCCAAACGATCCGAATATTCGTCGGTTCGCGCGCCAGCGCCGCGCGGAATATAGTGCAAGGCCGAGTCGCGGCCCAGTTCAGGCAAGCGCAGCGACCCGACGCACGGGCGAACCAGGGAGGCGCCGTCTGTCTTTCGCCGAGATTTCGGTCTCTCTGCGTCGCATGTCCGCCGACGCGGGCGCCGTTGCGCGCGGCGCGCTGAAGTCGCGCGTGCTACGGCGCGGCCTGTTCGTGATCGGCTGGGCGGCGATCGGCTGCGCGCTGATCGCCGCGGCGGCTTTCGCAGCCCTGCTCGTGCGGCTGCAATTCGGTCCGATCGAAGTCGACGAACTCGGCGCGCGGGTCGCCGCGGGCCTGAGCCAGCGGTTCGACGGCGTACAGTTTTCGTTTGGCGCGACACGGATCGCGCGCACTGAACACGGGCCGACCATCACGGTCGATCACCTGCAGGCCGTGGCTGGCGGACGCACGGTGGTCGAGGCGCCGCGCGCGGAACTCTCGCTCGATCCGATCGCGCTTCTCAAACTGCAGGCCATGCCCCGGCGCCTCGAGGTCTTTGATCTCACCGTGCGTCTCCTGGTCATGCCCGACGGCGCGCTCGCCATTTCCGCAGGCGCGCCGAACGAGGAAGCGATCGTTCTCTCCCGGCCGGTCGAGCCCGCTCCCTCGACGACCGTCGCGCCGAACGCCGACGAGAAGCCGCGCCGCTCGGCCATCTTGCGCGAGGCGACGGGCGCGCTGCGCGCCTTCTTCGATCTCGCCACGAGCCCGCATTCGCCGGTCGCCGACCTTCGCCTCGTAGCGGTGCGCGGCGGCAAACTGGTGGTGGACGACCGCACCGCCGACCGCACGACGACGTTCGGCGATCTCGACATGGCTTTCGAGAAGACGTGGCGCTCGACCTCCTTCAGCGTGCGCGCCGCCGCGCCGAACGGCGAATTCGCAGCGCTCGCCAAGGCGACGGGCACGCCGGATACGGAGCGCCGGCTGGATGTCGAAGTGAAGGGCGTGTCGATGGACGAGATTGCGCTCGTCGCAGGCGCGCGCCGTCAGGCGGTCGAAAGCGACGCGAGCCTTTCGTTCCAGTTGCGCTTTGTGCTGGAAGCCGACCGGGAATTGCGCGAAGCAACCGGCCGCGCGCTGGTCGGTCCCGGCTATCTGCGGCTTGAAGACCCGGATCACGAACCGCTGTTCTTCGACGAGATTTCCGGCGCATTTCGATGGGACGCCGCAAACCAGCAGATTGTCGTCAGCCCCATCCAGTTCTTCGCCGGCGAAACGCAATTCGTGATGGAAGGCGCGCTGCAGGCGCCGCCCCGCCCGGATGACGGCTGGAAAGTCGCGCTCGGTCTCGCCAAGCCCGGCAGCATCGCGGCGGAACGGCCGGATGAAAAGATACTGGCGATGGACAAGGCCAGCATCGAGGGGCGCCTGTTTCTCGACGAAAAGCGTTTCGACATCGGCCGCATCGAACTGGTCGGCCCCGAAGTGGCGGCAGCCGCGGCGGGCGCCTTCGACTGGGTGAACGGCCCGCATATCCGTCTCGGCGTCTCGACCGGCCGGATGCCGCTGCGCGCGCTGTTTCGCGTCTGGCCGAGCATGATGGGCGCGCCGGCGCGCACCTGGCTCATCGGCCACGCGAACGCCGGCACAATCGAATCCGCGAAGCTCAGCATCGATTTCGACAAGAAGGCGCTCACCGCCATGCGCTTCGACCGGCCGCCGCCGGACGAATCCATGCAAATGGAATTTCAGTTGAGCGGCGTGTCCGTAATCGCGCTGCGCAGCATGCCTGAAATCGTCGCTCTTGACGGCGTCGGCAAGCTCACCGGGCGATCGGCCTTGTTCAAGGCGAGCTCCGGCGCCATGCAGACCGGCCCCGGCCGGCGGCTGGCCCTGTCCAACGGCGTCTTCGCGCTTCCCTACAACGACGGCGGCCGCGCGACGCCGGCGCGCGTCGAGACGCGCGTGGCGGCCTCGGTCGAAGCCGTGTCGGAACTGCTGGCGCGCGAGTCGATCCGCGACGTCGCGGCCATGCCGCTCGAGCCGGGGTCGCTCAAGGGCCAGGTGGACGGGCAGTTGCGGCTCGATTTCAAGATCGGGCCCGACGCCCGCGGCGACGATGTGAAGGTCTTCGTCAACGCCAACGTCTCGAATTTCGTTGCCGAGCACCTGATCGGCAAGGAAAGGTTCGAAAACGGCGCGCTCACTGTCGCCGGCGATCCGACCGGCCTGCGCGCAACCGGCAGCGGCCGCATTTTCGGCAGCCCGGCGACGCTCGATCTGCGCAAGGACGTCGGAAAGCCGGCCTTTGCGACCCTTTCCGCGCTGGTGGACGAGGCGGCGCGCGCGAAATTCGGCGTTGAGGCCGCCGGCGTTTCCGGTCCGATCGGGATGAAGCTGTCGGCCAGGATGGAGGACGGCGAAACGGAAGCCAACGTCGACCTCGATCTGACGCGGACGGGTTTCGACAATCCCATTCCCGGCCTGTCCAAACCCGCCGGTCGGCCCGGCCGCGCGAGCTTCCTCGTCACGCACCGCGAGAGGTCGACGCGGATCGAAAACCTGACATTCGAAGCCGGCGGCGCTTCCGCTCGAGGCGCGATCGAACTGTCGCCGCAGGGCGAGGTGCAGGTCGTCAAGCTCACGCAGGCGAAACTTTCGCCGGGCGACGACATGCGCGTCGACTTGCAGCGCGCCGGCGACGTCTATCGCGCCACCGTGCGCGGCGCTTCGATCGATGCGCGCCCGTTCATCAAGTCGCTGGGGCAAACCGGCGCTTCACAGAAAGGCGCGGATTTCGAACTGGATCTGAAGTCGCCGATCCTCACGGGTTTTTCAAAGCAGGCGCTGACCAACGCAGATATCAAGGCGACGCGCCGGGGCGGCGCCATCCGGCAGTTCGCCGCGAGCGGCCAGTTCGGCCGCGGCGCGGTGTCCGCGCGCATGGCGGCCGCCGAAGGCGGACGGCCGCAGATCGAAATCGGGAGCAGCGACGCGGGCGCCCTGCTCGCCTTCGCCGACGTCTATTCGCGGATGGAAGGCGGCACGCTGAACGCAATCATGAGTCAGGAGCCGACCGGCCTCGTCGGCACCATAAAAATCCGCTCGTTCAACCTGCGCGACGAACCCGCGCTGCGCAGGCTCGTGGCGGAAAGCGCGCCGCGCGCCGATGCGCCGGGCGCCAAGGTCGACCCTTCGCTCGTCGGCTTCGACCGGCTCCAGGTGGTGTTCCTGCGCAGCGGCGGACACATGACGTTGCGCGACGGCGTGATGAACGGTCCGAATATCGGCCTGACCGTCGAAGGCAGCGTCGACACCGAGCGAAACACGATCGCGCTCAACGGCACGTTCGTGCCCGCCTATACGGTCAACAATTTCTTCTCGAAGATCCCTGTCGTCGGCATGCTGCTCGGCGGCGGCTGGAACGAGGGCCTGTTCGCGCTCAACTACAAGGTGACCGGCAGGGCCAACGCGCCGCAGGTCTCGGTCAATCCCTTGTCGGTTGC
>WBZM01002880.1_pt1 | contig 14028 bp, 12 predicted proteins | sample 5204271 | NCBI WGS metagenome assembly WBZM01 (sample SAMN12344346, study PRJNA552823) | activated sludge metagenome | biome: Activated sludge suspended growth; feature: Nitrification reactor; material: Wastewater; isolation source: activated sludge from nitrification reactor of wastewater...
CTACAAGGACTGGTCGACGCTCGATCGCTTCCAGCGCACTCGAGGCGTCCTCCGGCTGATGGCCACGGTGATCTCGGTGCTCTGGCAGCGCGGCGACCAGAACCTGCTGATCATGCCGGGCACCATCCCAATGGACGATGCCCGGGTCAACTCCGAGCTCACCAAGTATCTCGACGACGGTTGGGACCCTGTCATCCGAAGCGATGTCGACGGACCCAACGCGCTGCCGCTTCGTCTCGACCAGGACAACCGCAACCTTGGCCGCTACTCAGCGACGCGGCGCGTCGCGCGAGCCGTCTACCTCGCCTCCGCCCCGCGTGAGGAAGCACGGCGCGGCATCGACATCAAGCTGATCACGCTCGGCGTTGCGCAACCCGGGGAGGCCCCTGGCACCTTCGCCGACGCCCTTCGCCGCCTCTCGGGCGATGCCACGTACCTCTACGTCGACGGCGCCCAGTACTGGTACTCGCTGCGAGCGAACATCACCCGACTCGCGGCCGACCGCGCCAACTCCAACGTCACCGACGACAACGCCGACGACGAGATCAAGCGCCGCCTGCAAGGGGCACGTGCATCGGGACCGTTCGCGGCGGTTCACGCCTTCCCCGACGGGCCGGGCGACGTCACCGACGATGACGATGGCGTCCACCTCGTGCTGCTGCCAACGACGCAGCACCACGTGCCGAACGTCGACCAGTCGCCGGCCATCACGATGGCGGATCAGATCCTCGCTCAGCGCAATGCCGGCCCGCGTTTGAACCGCAACCTGCTCGTGTTCTGCGCTGCATCCGAGGCTCGCCTCGCCGAGCTCCGCACGGCGGCCCGGCAGCACCTCGCGTGGAAGTCGATCCTGGAAGACCATCAGCACGAGAAGCTCGAACTCACCAAGGGCGACGAAGCCCAGGCGAAGTCCAAGATCAACGAGACCGACGAGACCGTGACGCAACGCGTTGCGGAGACGTACGTGCATGTACTCGTGCCCGAGCAGACCGCCGGAACTCGTGAGATTCGCTGGCACCAGACCAAGCCGACGGGGGCGGGCAGCCTTGCCGAACGCATCGCTCGGAAGCTGGAGAGCGAGGAGCGTCTGATCACCAGCTACGGCGGTACCCGCGTGCGCATGGACCTCGACCGCATCCCGCTGTGGGCCGACCGTGGTGACATCACCGTCGAAGCGTTGTGGAAGGCCTACTGCCAGTTCCCATACCTGCCGCGGCTCGCGTCATTCGACGTGTTGGCGGGCGCCATCAGCAACGGCGTATCCAAGCTCGACTGGCAGACCGAGACGTTCGCGTTCGCCGACGGTCACGACGGCAACCGCTGGGCGGGTCTCGTGTACGCGCAGCATGTGTCGGCTCGCCCTGGCGGCATCCTCGTTCGCCCGGACGTCGCGTCCCAGCAGATCAACGATGAAGCGAAGAAGATCGAGCCGTCCGCCGGCGACGACGCTGCCACCGAATACGGCGCCTCAACCGGAGGTGGTGCGCCGGCCTCGACCGGAGCTACGGGAGCGGCACCAAAGGCTGTGGCGCATCCGACCTCGTTCTACGGCCAGTTCTCGCTCGACTCCGTCCGTGCGATCCGTCAGCTCGAGGACATCCTTCGGAACGTCGTCGAGCACCTGAGCAGCGCCGACGGATCGTCAGTTGACCTCACGCTCGAGATCAACGCGAAGTCGGCAGGCTTCGACGATCGAACACGCCGCGTCGTCAGCGAGAACGCGAACCAGCTCGGCGCCAAGGGCCAGGAGTTCGAGTAGTGGCGAGCTCAGCGGACCTCGCGCTTCCGGCGGACTGCCCTCCGGCGGATGCTGTCGCCACCTCGGCTGCACAGTTCTATCGACTCACCAGCCCGCAACTCGGAGTCGGCGATCAGGCTCCCGCCGACGACTGGATTGTGCCCCACAACAAAAGGAAAGGTGATTGCGCCGGCTGTCCCGAACGCTGCGAGTGCCACGCGCACTCGCTGTTCCGCGATCTCGCCGATCTTGCTGCCGCTCGGAGCGTCAGCCCCTGGATTCGCAGAAAGTCTGTGGCCCTGCTCACGCTTTCGTCGGGTATGGGCAAGATTCGCCGGTCACCAACTGCGGTCCTTCCCAGCCACCATGACTGGTGGCCGGCCGATCCCGCGGTCGTGCCCGCAGCCAGCGTCGTTGAAGTAGTGGCGTCGTGAGCCTCCTGCTGCCGTCCGAACTTCCATTTGGCCGACTGGAAGTGGATGAGACGTGGCTTGAGTTCGATGGCCCGCGGCTCTTCATCGCTCGCAACAGGACCGGACAAGCCTTCCTGTTCAACGCCATTGATGAAGACGAATCGTCGATCGTGTACCTGGCGGTCCCTGTCTCAGATCAGCGACGCACGATGCTGCGCTCGGGCGGTGTTGGGCTTCGAGCAGCCTTCCTGCGCCCGGAAGAGGGTCTCGTCTTCCGTGTGGAGTGTGACTACGTGGAGGACGTTGTCCGGGTCAGCGCAGTCACTCCTGAGGCGCTCGACGAAGCGGACCTGCCGATGCCCGATGCGGTTGTCTCGATCGCAACAGACACGTTGCGCCCGTTCACGCCATCCCGCCTTGGCGATCGGGCAGCGGCGGAAGGACGCACGCTGATCGCGTTGCGGCTCAACCCGCCGACCCTTGCTCGGAGCGAGTACCCCGCCAGGCCTCTCAGCGATGCCCTTCGCGCTGTGCAGTCTTTGACCGAGGCACTTGTGCAGGAACAGTCAGGCAACGTCACGATTCGAGGCCCGTTGTCGAGCCAGGTCGTCGAAGATGCCGAGCTCGCAGTCTTGGAGCTCGAGGCGGCGTCGTTCGTCGCGATCCTCGCTCCGTCGCGGTCGGCTCGGTCGACGCCTTCCGTGCCGAGTCTGGGACTCGAACTGCCCGCCACGTCCGCTGCTCTCGATCGCATGCAGCGGTTGTTGTCAGCGGTTGCTCGATCGACGGAGGACGCTGATGTCCTTCGCTCCCAAATCGAAGGACTCGGCGTTCGAGCGCTGACCAAGATCCGCGACCTCCTGGAGATCGCGCTCGATCAGAACACTCCGCTAACCGTCTACCTTGCGCCGCCAGACGTTCCGGTGTCCGAGGTGCGCATCTCGACCGCTGAGGCGTCATCTGGCGTCCTTGTCCTGTCGGAACGTGACGAGGGCCAGGAGGACCTGGTTCTGAACGACGCGATGCTCGTCGGTGTGAATCTCCGCACGTGGGTGTTCGAACTGCACGATCCCGTCCTCGAACCGCACCGGTTTTCTGGGCGGGTGATGGAACACGCCAGGTCTCAGATCGAGGGTCTCCCGACGGGGGAGGCTCACCGCTATGTGGCCGAGATCGTGGCGGCAACGTCGGTGTCGGACCTGACCGACGAGGTGAAGGTGAAGTACTCGCTGAAGGCGATCCGACCGGCCGGTCCCCCGGGAGACGGCAGCGAGTGACTTCGACCCCGGCCTCGAGATCTGCTCGGTGGCGAACTGGCGAGCCGGCCCGTTGATCGAGGTCTCGTGCTCATCGGCGCTCGGCGGCGAGGTAGAGAATTTGGGAGGCGAGACTCTCAGCGTCGTCGGCGTCGCCACGAGGTTCTTCGGCGGCGCGCACTCGTGGGTACGCCACCCGGATCCCTTCGACCACCGACGAGGTCGGAAACCAATCGGGGAGCATCGAGTAGCGTCGCCGTTGACCGAGGAACCGACTGAAGTCGCGTGAATCACGCTGCTCGATCCACTCGGCGCAGCCCTCGATGAGGCTTGGGAGGATCAGAGGATTCTGGCCGAGCCCAGCCTCAAGCAGCACTGCGACCGTCTCAGCCGTCTCGACCGAGGCCTCGATGCTCAGTACGACGCGAGCCCAGATGCCGACGTCATCCCAGAGCTCGGTGCGGGACCAGTCTGCTCGCCGAAACAAGAGCTCGACTGTGGCTGTCGCCCGCCGACTTCTTTCTGGAAGTTCCGCTTCGTTGGCGGTGTGTCTCATCGCCCTCGCCGTGAGGACGCCGGCCAGGAAGGGCCCGCACTCGCAAAGTTCTATGAGCTCCTCGAACTCTTGGTCGGTCGCGTTCCGGGCGACATCTGCCAGCAAGCTGGCGGTCGTGTCGATGCAGTAGGGCCACAGAGACGGGATTGGTGGAATAGTCGACGCAAACGGCAACGCGTCGAACAGGCGTAGCGCCAGCTCTCGATCGTAGGGAAGTCCTCTAGCGCGTGCGTATCGTCTGGATTCGTCGAGTAGCTCAGTGTGTTCGCGGAACAGTCTTTCGGGTTCGGATTCCTTGGGCTCTGGTGGTGGCTCGGGCGCGACGGGCTCAGGCACGTCTTCGTTTCGCCACTTCGCCGAGAGACTGTCGACAGCAGTGTTGAGCGCATCTACGGCGTCGGACAGCAGGCTGTCGTCCTCGAACGGGGGTGGGGTGGGCCAGCGGCCCGCTGCCTCCATGAGCGTGTCAGTGGCGCGAATCACGGCATCGCACCACGGTCGCAGCACCACTGAAGTAGCTCGCACGCCGGCCACTTCCGTGCGCACAGATGCGACATCCCCTCGCGCCTGCTCAATTGCCGTCGCAAGTGCGGCCGCAACTGCCCGGCGGTGCCGGTCAGTTTCGTTCGCTGACGGTTCGGCGTAGAGGCGCTCGCCTGTCTCGGGATCCCACGCAAGGAGCGACGAGCGGGCGGACTCCCAGGTGCGACCCCAGAGCGTTGCGGCGTACGCGACGTAGGCACGGGAAGTGATGACGTTTGAAGCGAGCGCAGCCGCGGCCTTGGCCACTCCCACGACCGCGGCCGCCGACGATGCGTCGGTTGCGGAAGTCACAGCTGCAACGATCCACTCCTCGAGGCGCTCCTCCGTGAGGCCGCGAAGTCCGGCGAGTCCGGCGATGCCTTGAGCCTCTCGCTCCGCCTTCCACAGCTGCAGGTCTTGCACTGCGTATCGGCCCGGATGGGTCTTGTCGACCAGGGTGTGATGCGGTTTGCACAAGAGCACCAGATTCGCGAAAGCCCGTCGCTCGTCATCGACCATGTCGGGGTCGTACCTGTTGCCGACCTTGGCATCGCGAATGTGCGCGATCTCGTAGTTGATGAACGGTTCGCCGTCGATGAACGTGAGAATCGGAGTGGTACAACCCGGGTAATAGCAGGTTCCGTTCGACAGTGCGGCGAGCGCCGCACGCGTACCGGAGGTGTAGTCCCGTGGCCCGGTCGTCATTGGTCGGACCGGAGTGGGGTGAGGGATCGCAGCCGCTGCCTCACCGGGCGGCGACGGCGGCCGGATGAAGTGTCAGCCCGCGGGGCGACCGCTGCGTCGTTCCTTATCTCACATATCGTGGCCGTTTGCGTCACGAGCCCACACTGTCACGCACCACGTGGGCGAGATCGTTTGTCGGTAGCCGCAACCTTGTAGACGGAGCCGATTCACGTGAAGCGCTGCTCACGCCAGCGATGACGGCTGGCGAACACCATGTCCAGCGACATGAGGAACCTGACAGACCGGAGGGGGCCACACGGACCTGGGCGGCATCGGCGCAGAGCTCGCGCCGGCATCTCAGTCCGCCGATGGCTCTGGGAGGCTGGAGTCCCCTCATCGAGATCGAAGTGCGGCGATCGAGCGGGGAAGCCCGGACTGGGCGAGGCGGTCGAGCAGCTCGTCGATGCTCATCGGTGGGTTCCGAAGAGCTGATGCCTGCGCTTCCAGGACGCCGAAGACGGTCCTCGGGGAGAGGTCGACGAGGTGGAGGAGGAACACGTCGGGAGTTTGGGCTTCGATGTTGTAGGTCTGAAGCACGTGAGCCGGGAAGTCGCTGAGGTTCTCGGTGACGATGACCTGCGAGCCGGATCGGATGGCGGCGGCGAGGACGTGGCGGTCGTCGGGGTCGGGTAGGTGGAGCCCGTCGATGAGTTCTTCGTAGCCGGTCGTGAGGCAGTCCGGGACGGCGTCGCACATCAGTTGGCGGGTGCGGGCCAGTTGGGCTTCGGTGAGGTCAGGTCGACGTCGCAGGATGGAGCGGACCATCTCGTCGAGGATGTCTGCGCTCCAGTGAGCGCGGAACATCCCGGTGCTGGCGAGCCGGACGAGGAGGTCTCGCAGCCCGGCTGGGTGCAACACGCACGCGTCGTAGGTTGCATCGAACGCCACGCCAGCCTGCTCCGGCTCGCTAGTAGTCCAGGCCGAGACGCTGCGCTTCGGAGGTGAGCTCGTCGGCGATGGCCCGCCGGTCGGCGTCGTCGATGCGCTTGTAGGCGAGCAGGTCGGCGAGCAGGACGCGGCGACGGTTGCCGACACGTCGGTAGGGGAGCTTGCGTTCCTCGAGGAGCTTCACCAGGTACGGCCGGGAGACGTTCAAGATGTCCGCAGCCTGTTGGGTCGTGAGCTCAGCGTGGACGGGTGCGACGGTCACGGCGTTGCCGTTGGCGATCTGGGCGAGGATGTCGACCAGCAGTCGCAGGGCGTGGCCGGGGATCTGCAGGGTGGTGTCGGAGTCGTCGGCATTGAGCGAGACGGCGATCCCGGGAAGGTTGGGGTGTTGACGAAGGAACCGTTCGAGGACATCGACGGCCTCGGCAGCCTGAGTGGCTGTGGCCTCGTCGGGGACGGTGAGCTGATGGTCGAGGAGCGCGGGCGCCACGGTCGGGTCTCCTAGCAGCGTAGGGAGGTCGGTCTCTGTTCGAAGCATACGCGCCATTCGAAATGTTCGCAACAGCGCGCGCGTTCGAAACAAGGCGTATAGTCGAATCACAAGCGTGTAAGCATGATCCTTCCCCTGGAGGTGCCCGATGGCCTCATCGAACAACCGTCACGTCGTCCCGAACCCGAAGGGTGGCTGGGACGTCAAGGCTCCCGGCGCCAAGCGAGCGTCGGCCCACGCGCCGACCCAGGCTCAAGCCGAGAAGCGCGCGAAGCAGATCGTCTCGAACCAGGGCGGCGGCGAGGTCCGCATCCACGGCAAGGACGGCCGCATCCGCGACTCCGACACCGTCGCCCCCGGCCACGACCCGAACCCGCCTCGCGACACGCGGCACTGACCTGACGAGGCGGAGGGCGAACGATGTCACACCCCTCCCGCATACTCGGCCTCATCATGAGGTGCGGGATCAACGACGCCTGGAGAGTTGGCGATGGCCAAGCAGTACTCGCGTAGCCAGCAGATCGGAGATGAGGGCCACACGTTCGCGGCGCGCATCGTCACAGCGCTCGGCCAGACCTGGCACGACCGCCGCGTCGACCACGGCATCGACGGCGAGATCGAGCTGATCAACCCGGCGACACGACAACCGCTGAACCGACTCGTGCTCGTGCAGAGCAAGGCGAGCAACTCGCCATTCCCGGGTGAGACAGATGCCGGCTTCCACTTCCTCATCTCCAACGACGACATCGCGTACTGGACCAACGGCACGAACCCCGTCATCGTGGTCTGCTCGCATCCACTTGCTGACGAGATCTGGTGGGCGCCCGCAACGCGAGCGTCCCCGCCTGGGCCGGGCGGGAAGTCCTGGAAGATCGAATTCGACAAGAGCGCCGATCGGCTGGACCGCAACGCGGTTCCGGCCCTGTTGACACTCGATCGCCGCTGGGAGACACGACCGTCACCCGTTTCGATCCAGCGGTCCGAACGACTCGTCACCAATCTCCTCGCGCTCGTCGAGACGCCACCGAGCATCTACGTCGCACCCACCTGGCTGACCGACGTGCGGCAACTTGGCCCCGAGTTGCGCAAGCGTGGCTATCACCGATCCGACTGGCTACTGCGCGACCGCACCATCTTCAGCTTCACTGATCCGAAGTCGAGTGCCCTGGGTTCCTTTGTAGAGGGAGGCATCGAGACGATTGACGCGGAGGAGTGGTCGGAGTCAAAGGACACCGAGACCACGAACCGGTTCGTCGATCTTCTTCGTCAGACGCTGCGTGAACAGGAGCACCAAAGCCTCGCAGTGCACGGCAAGCAGCGGTACTTCTACTTCCGTGCCACTCGGGACCTCAGCGATCGACGGGTTGCGACAAACTCGAAGAGCAAGGGCCGCACCGTCTTCACGGGCTACGAGAACAAGCGTAAACCGGGCGAGATCGCCGAGTACCGTCACTACGCCGTCGGCATCTCGTTCGTCAGGACCGACGAAGGCTGGGCAGCCCAACTCACCCCCACCTACCACTACACCTTCGACGGCCACCGGGAGCTGCCATGGGCGGCCGATCGGCTCTCCGGAATGAAGCAACTCGAACGCAACCCGGCCGTTTCCGGACTCGTGCGGTTCTGGGCCCGATACCTCGGTCGCCCGAGTTCACTCGGCGAAGAGCAGCGACCGCTGGTGTTCGGTGACCTGTACCACCTCGATGTGGATCGCGGCATCGACGAAGCGACGTGGCGGCCGCTCGGCACTACGTCCGGAACCGTCGACTCAGGGCAACTGGAGCTGCTCTGATGCGGGCACGAATCCTCGAGGAGCCCGAGCTCGAGTTCGGCAACGGTGGTCGGCACGTCGATCCCCGCACCGGGATCAGCGACTACGGCCCGGTAGATGACGCATCGCCTGGAGCACCGAGGACCATCCGCGTCGGCATCGTGGGCCCCGCTGACGGTGTGACCGGCGTGCGCCAATGGCTGGAGCGCTGCCGAGAACCAATCGATGCAAAGGAAGGCAACCGACACCCCTCGCTGTTCCGAGACTTCCCCGGCTGCAGTCCCAACTCGGCCTTTCGGGCAGAACTCGTCGTCGACGATTCGTGGACACGTCCGATCGCCGCTCGATCGCTGAAGCAGGCTGTCGCAAAGCCGATCGGTCTTGCGACAGCCGAGTGCGTCGACCTGTACCACCAGGAGATCGCCGACCTCTCCGAACGCGGAGTGGTCGACGTCGTGATCGTGGCGCGCCCTGACGACCTCGAAGACGACATCCCGGCACGGTCACGCTCGAACATCGACGAACTCGAAGAGAGCACAACGCTCGACGCCAAACATGTCGACTTCCACGACCTCCTCAAGGCCCGATCGACCGCGCACCGTCCGCCCATCCAGATCGTGCGCTCGACCACCTGGGACCCGCAGCGCGACACGGCCAAGAAGAGGTCGCGGCGGCGACCGTCGCTGCAGGACGAAGCGACGCGTGCGTGGAACATTCACACCGCCCTGTACTACAAGGCCGGCGGAGTGCCCTGGCGCCTACAACGGCGCGCGTCTCAGCTTGACTCACTTTTCGTCGGTGTCTCGTTCTTCCACACGAACGACCGCACCCGCATGCACACCTCCGTCGCCCAGGTCTTCGACGAACGAGGCGAGGGTGTGGTCGTTCGCGGCGGGCCAGCCGCTCGCCACAAAGACGACCGGCAACCCCATCTCGATCGAGACGGTGCGGCGCAACTACTCGGCGACGCGCTCGACACGTACCGTCGAGAACACCACAACTTCCCCGCACGGGTCGTCGTGCACAAGACCTCTGCGTTCGACGACACAGAGACGAGCGGATTCGAGGACGCAGCCGACCAGCGATTCATCAACCACCTCGAACTCATCTGGATCTCCGATGGTGGCGAAGGAGTCCGCCTCTTCCGTGACGGCGACCACCCCGTTCTGCGAGGGACGCTCGCCACGATCGCCCGGGACCGCCACCTCCTCTACACACGAGGCAGCGTCGAGTACTACCGCGTCTACCCCGGCATGTACGTACCGTCACCGATCGGCCTGCGACCGGCGCTTGCGGAGTCCGACATCGAGACGCTCGCCACCGAGGTGCTCGCGCTCTCAAAGATGAACTGGAACCAGAGCCAACTCGATGGCCGGCTTCCGATCACCCTCAAGGCCTCGAGGCGAGTAGCGAGCATTTTGAAGCACATGCCGACCGGTGCCGGCGCGTCGTCGCGCTATGCCCACTTCATGTAGGGCGCAAGCGGCATCGCAGTCGGGGGAGCCGGAAGACTTAGCGTGGAACGCCGGGCCGAGAGGTTTCGCCCGGCAGTCCGAGCACCGCAGACCTTCACCAGTGGCCTTGCCAAGCCTTCCAAGGAGCTCAGGAGGGCGGAAGTCGCCGGCCACGATCCGGTTCGAACACGAGGTAGTGGCGACGTAGGAATGGAGCCGGTGCCCTCCAGCGGCGGGTCACCGAATCGATGGCCGGCGGCACCGCGGCGCCTGCAGCGCCGACCGCGGAACCAACGGCTCCCCCGGTCGAGTTGCCCACAGCGCCACCGATTAGGCCGGCGACGAAAGCGATCCAGCTGTTGAAGCCCGCGCGCATCGCCGCCGATCGCTGGGCCTCGCCGAAGAGTTGTGATCGTGCACCGGCGATCGACTCGCGGATGACCTCGGTGGTGTCGATGTCGTCTCCGAGTTGGGTCCGCAGATGCGCTGCACGCTCCAACGCGGTGGACAGATCGCGCCTCCAGGTATCGAATGCCTCGCTGCGCAGACGGATCGCGACAGCGTCGCTGGTGAGCAGCCCGTCAAGATTGGGCACGTCCGTTCGTGCCAGCTCGTGCAGGCGCAGGTCGTGCATGCCGGTCGCGCCAGCGGACGCAAGACGGGCGAACAGCGGTGTAGGGCACAAAAGGTCGACGGACGAGCCGAGTCGGATGGCTTCGCCGATTGCGTGAGCCACGACGGAGAGGGCGTTCTCGACGACGCCGCGCGGCTTCAGGTTCTCGAGCACGTCGATGAAGATTCGCAGCACTTCGACATCGCCGTCAGCCGCGACGGCCTCGATCGCGTCGAGCGATGGTTCACGGTCTCCTGCCCGCACGCGTTCCCACAGGCCCTGCAGGCGAGGGTCGAGGCCTTCGACGTAGCCGGCTTCAAACGCATCCCAGATCTCGTCCTCCGTTACACCAACGCTCTGGTCTTCGAACACGGAACGGCGGAGGCTCTGATAGATCGGATCGATGTCACCGCCGGCGCTGAAGGTGCGTACCACTTCGGCGTCGAGCAGTTCCGAGATCTCAACCATCGACGAAGTGGCCGCCTCGACAGCCATCCGAGCGAGATGGCGGGCGTCCGGCGACGTGGACAGGTACATGTCCGCAGCCATGGCGACTGGGTCTTCGATGATCAAGCCGTGGCAGTACAGCAACGCACGAAGTACGCCGTTCGGGAAGCGACCCGATCCGGCGAAGCGCGGATCGAGTGACGCCCACAGGTTCAGCCCTGCAGCGCCCGGGGCGTCGACGAACCGGTCGTTCGCGCCCCCGGCGGTGAAGGTGCTCATCCGTGAGCTGACAAGCGGCCACAACTCCGTAGTTCCAGTGGTGGGCGATTCGAACCAGCGCGTGTCCTGCACCGCTTCGGTGAGTGTGAGCAACTGCTGCTCGTCAAGCGTCGACACGGCGCGGACCAGATCGGGCCCGTCGGCGCCGAGGGCGGCGCGGAGCAACGGTAGGGTCGACACGAGGACATTCTCGCCCGAACGCAAGCCGGCCGGCTCAACTGCCGGAATACGAGATGGTGGACTCGGCGTGGAGTAGCACGGCTTCCGCTCCGGTGTGTCAGCGCGGTGTCAGCACGACGCCCACCGACGCCCGCCCACCAACGCAGACGAGACCACCAACCGAGCGGCACAATCTCCGCTCTGTCCAGGACCAACGCCGGCAGGCGCCGACTGGAGCCGACGGGGTTCTGTGCACTCATAACCCGAAGGTCGCAGGTTCAAATCCTGCCCCCGCCACCACGTAACACCAGGTCAGAGGCCCTTTTCGACGGTCACGTCGGGGAGGGCCTCTCGCCGTTTCGGCCCGCTGTACAACACGAGCTGTTGTACGGCTTGGCGGCCGTCGCACGAGGTGAGTCGGCGTCGTCGAGTGTCCACGGCGCCGACCAGGCGTTTCGCGGCGGGCCTCGTCGACAGGTTCCGGCCCGCCGTTGACGACCGGGGTGACCTTCGGGTCGCAAACCCCCACGCTGCTTCACCATTGCTGATGCTCCGCGTGTCAGCGAGACGGCCATGACGTGAGGCAATGGGGGCGGGGGTATCGCGCTAATTCCTGTCGACGTGGACACGCGCCGCTCGACAGTGCGGTCCGAGTCGAGGCCCGCCCGAGGCGGGCAATCCTGCGCGTCACTTCGCTGCACCAGGCCGAGGATCGTCAGAGCCGGTTGCGGTGTCGGCGTAAGGGACTTCGCAGACCGTCGATATCGGACGTTCTCGGGTTTCGCCGTCGAGACGAAGAGACGGTATTGTCTCGTTACCGCCTGCGAGAACAAGCAGTCGACTACCCGTTCCTCGCTGACAAACCGACCATGGAGGTCATTCGTGAAGACTGCAGTCAACGAGATGCTGGGGTGTCAGTTTCCGATTCTGGCCTTCAGTCACTGTCGCGACGTTGTTGCGGCAGTGTCTCGCGCCGGCGGCTTCGGTGTGCTCGGCGCGGTTGCCCACACCGTCGAGCAGTTGGAGATCGATCTCGCCTGGATCGACGAGCAGGTAGGGGATCGGCCGTACGGCGTGGATCTGTTGCTGCCGCAGAAGTATGTCGGTGCTGCGGAGGGTGGGCTCGATCGGTCGCAGCTTCGGCAGTTGCTGCCGCCGGCGCATCAGGAGTTCGTCGACGACATCCTTCGCCGGTACGACGTGCCTGTCCTGCCAGAAGGAGACCGACCTCGCGGGATGGGGATGAACGTGTCCCCGGCAGGCTACGAGCCGCTGCTCGACGTCGCGTTCGATCACCCGATTCGGCTGATTGCCTCGGCGCTGGGTCCGCCGCCGGCGGATCTCATCGATCGAGCTCGGTCGACCGGGGTGAAGGTGGCGGCGCTGGCCGGCACCACTGCGCACGCCGTGAAGCACGCCGCTGCGGGTGCCGACGTCATCGTGGCTCAGGGGTCGGAAGCTGGTGGACACACTGGGGAGGTGGGGACGATGGTGCTGGTGCCGGAGGTGGTGGATGCGGTTGCCCCGGTGCCGGTGCTCGCCGCCGGTGGGATCGCCTCGGGACGTCAGGTCGCCGCGGCGATGGCGCTCGGCGCGGCCGGCGTGTGGACCGGTTCTGTTTGGCTGACCACGGCCGAGGCCGAGACGGATCCGGTCGTGAAGCAGAAGTTCCTTGCAGCAACGTCGAGTGACACCGTTCGTTCACGCTCCATCACCGGGAAACCGGCTCGGATGTTGCGGACGCAGTGGACCGAGGAGTGGGAGCGCACCGACGGACCAGGGCCGTTGCCGATGCCGCTGCAGCCGCTCTTGGTCGGCGAAGCGTTGCAGCGCATCAACCGATCTGCCCACGCTGCGGGGTCCGGAGCAGAGTCACTCGCGACGTACTTCGTCGGGCAGGTGGTCGGCTCGATCTCGTCGGTCCGTGCGGCTGACCGAGTGGTGCTGGAGATGATCGACCAGTACATCGACACGGTCGGCGAGCTTGCCGGTCAGCTCGGGATCGGGGACGCACCGTCGATGTGAGGTGCCGGGGACGGTCGACGCCAGTCGTCCGTGTGTGCGACATCGTGACGCGGCCGGTCGACCGAGCCGGAGTCAGCCCCGCGGTGCGACGATGGTGACCGTGCCCTGCGCGGCACAGACGGCTGCCCCGTCGTTGGTGATGTCGATTCGGGCGACTCCGCTGCGCTTGGTGAGCGAGATGATCTCTGCCGTGGCGACGCACACGCCACCTGACACGGGTCGGAGGAGGTTGAGCTTGAACTCGGTCGTCGCCACCCATGCGCCTTTCGGGATGACCGGGTAGAACACGACGCCCAAGCAGTGATCGACGAACGCCGAGAGGCACCCACCGTGCAGGTTCCCGAACGGCGTCAGAAGGTCGGTTCGGGCGTCCATCTCCGCGATGAGCCTGCCGGGACCGAGTTCGGCGTGGCGGAAGTCGAGATACGCGGAGATTCCTCCGGCGGCTGTTGCGGCGCCGAGCATGCCCTCGGCGATGCGCTCGTCGAACTGCGTGAACTCCATGACTGTCCCCCGATTCGGTTCTGAAGCCTCGACAGGCTCGATAAGACACTAGTAGGATCTTGTGTCATGGGTCGACTTGGATGCGGATCGGAGACGGTTGTATGAGCAGTCATGAGCGCGAGGATCGTGGCGCTGTCGCGCCGACTGGCGACTGGGGACGAGACCTCGA
>WBZM01002881.1_pt1 | contig 14022 bp, 12 predicted proteins | sample 5204271 | NCBI WGS metagenome assembly WBZM01 (sample SAMN12344346, study PRJNA552823) | activated sludge metagenome | biome: Activated sludge suspended growth; feature: Nitrification reactor; material: Wastewater; isolation source: activated sludge from nitrification reactor of wastewater...
CGCGCGCTGCAGCCCGACGATGCGAGGCAACAGGAAGTAGGCGCCCAGGTCGGGCACCAGGCCGACGCGGGTGAACACCGCGCAGAAGCGCGCCGCCGGGGTGGCCAGCACGAAGTCGCTCGCGAGCGCGAGGATGAACCCCGCGCCGAACGCCGGGCCATGCACCGCGGCGATGACCGGCTTCTCGAGGTTCGTCAGCTCGCGGAACCACACATGCAAGCGCCGGATGCGGTCGCGGTCGGCGAACACCGGCCGCTTCTCCGACGACAGCGACTTCAGGTCGCCGCCGGCACAGAAGGCCTTCCCCGAGCCCGCGATGACCACGGCGCGCACGTCGGCGCTGTCGCGCGCCTCGAACACGGCCTCGGCGATGCCCTGGCGCATCTCCAGGTCGAAGGCATTGCGCAACTCGGGCTTGTTCAGGCGGATCACGAGCGTGGCGCCGTGGCGCTCGCGCAAGACGGATGGTGCGGCTGCGTTCATGGCTCTAAGCCCGCGTCGCGGGCGCTGGTGCTGTGCTGGAAATCGTCATCTGCCATCGTCGCTGCCCGCCGAGTTGCCACCGGAAAGCGCCCGCGAGACGAGTTGGGCGTGGTCCCGCAGCTTCTCGCCGAGGGCCTTCACCGCCACGCGCGACAGCTGCGCGGAGAAGCCGGTCCCGCTGATGGCCATGACGGGTCGGTTCGAGGCGTCGAGCACCGCCGCCGACACGCTCGTCACGCCCTTCACGTAGCAGCCGGCATCGACGGCATAGCCCTTGCGTCCGGCCTCCTCGACACTGCGCAGGTAGGCCCCGAAGCCGGGGGAGACGTCCCAGCGCAGCCCGTCGAAGCGCCGGCGCAGCTCGGCGCGCGACAGGCCCGAGTTCGCCGCGATCGTCCGCCCGAGCGCCGAGATGTACGTCGGCAGCCGCTGACCGACGTTCATGTGCACGCGCATCGTCGCATCGTTATCGGCGCGGGCGACGAGCACCACGCGGTCGTCCGACGCCCGCTGCCACAGCGTCGCCGTCACGTTGTGTCCGGCCGCCACGGCCTCGAGATGCGGATGGACAAGGCGGGCGTACGAAGCCGACTCGAGCGCACCCTTGGCCAGCTCGACCAGGCCGAGCCCGACGCCATAGGTCTTGGTCGCCTCGTCGAAGACTACAAGACGCTCGTGCACGAGGGTCTTGAGCAGGTTGAAGCAGGTGCTCGAGTTCAGGCCGAGGTGCCGCGCGATCCGGCTGACGCCGACCGGCGCCCCCGCGACCGAAAGGTAGCGCACGATGGCCAGCCCGCTGGCCAGCGCGCCCACCAGCTTCTTCGACCGCATCAGAGGATCGTTCGTGCTTGTTTCAGTCCGCATGCGCAGGGCCCACAACTCGGCGCATGTTGACATGCGAACGCCGTGGCGTCCATCGAGTGTTCTCCATAGGGATGTTTGTTCGGCATAGAGAATGCTCAACGCACTGCTTTGCCCCGGATTCCGACTCCCCGCGCGCTGTCTTCGATGTTCCGGATTCGGCAGGACGGCATCGATCGTCGTGCTCGCCGACGCAATTCGCCCACCATGAGCGCTGCGCTCCTTGCGCCTGAATGAACCCGTCCCGGCGTGTCGGTTTGCGGGAAAGTCCCGTCCTCAATTTGAAGTATTCTACCTAACATACGTTAGAGCATGATGACAAACTAAGACGGTCCGTGCTCGATTTCGCCCACCTCAAACACACACGGAGACAACCCGATGACCCCCCTGAACATGCTTCTTGGCGGCCTTGCGGCGACGGCGGCGTTCGCGTCGCAGGCGCAGTCGAGCGTCACGCTCTACGGGCTGATTGACGTCGCGCCTGCGATGGTCAGTCGCACCACCACGGTCGATGACCGCCTGTTCCGCCTCAACGCCGACACCGGAAGTTCATCGCGCTTCGGCGTCCGCGGCACCGAGGATCTGGGCGGCGGCCTGTCGGCGTTCTTCAACCTCGAGTCGCCGATCGACCCGAAGAGCGGCTCGGTTCCCGGAGGCGCGTCGTCCGGCGCGTGCAACCCCGCCGCTGCCTGCGCAGCGGCCACCACGCCCGCCTTCTGGCGCCGCAACGCGTACGTGGGTCTGCGCAGCAGCTTCGGTGAAGTCACGTTCGGGCGCAACTACACTGCGGCGGTGATCAAGCAGGCCGGGACACTGAGCGCCACACCGTCCGGCATCAACACCGGCATGGCAACGAATCTGGCGGCACAAGGTATCAGCAACGACTTCTGGAACAGCAACCAGATTCGCTATGACAGCCCGAAGTTCGGGCCGATCGACTTCTCGGCGCACGTCGCGCTCGGTGAGGGGGTCACCGGGCGAAACGTCGGCGGCAACGTCGGCTACAACGACGGCAAGTTGGCTGCCTCCCTCAGCTACCAGCGTGACGAGAACCTCGCCGGCAAGGCGGTGAAGTGGATGATCCTCTCGGGTTCTTACGACTTCGGGTCGTTCAAGCTGCACGCCGCCGTCGACGATGTGAACAACGACGAGGGCGTCGTCGGCTTTGTCGACTCGAAGTTCTGGACGGTGGGAGCCAGCGTCAAGGCCACCCCGCAACTGACCGTGGCTGCCCAGTACTGGAACCTGAAGGATTCCGCGACCTCGACCAAGAGCAAGCAGCTGGTCCTCAACGCTGACTACGCGCTGTCGCGCCGCACGGCGCTGTTCGCGATGCTGGGTCATGTCGACAACGGGAACATCGCGGTGCTCCCGATTTGGAACAGCGGCGTCTCGGTGAAGAACGACAAGGTGTACGGCCTGGCTGCCGGCGTGCGCCATTCCTTCTAAGGCCGGCGGCGGCCCGGTGCGAACCGCGCCGCCGAAACGAGGCGCGCCAAGCCCCTTGGCATTCCTAGGTTGCCGGCCGTTGAGCCGGGACCCTTTTGGCGGCGGGATCCTTCCCGCCGCCTTCTTTCTCGCAGCGGCCGTTTCAGGCCGCACCCGCTGTGTTGGCGAGACACTCCGACGAGGCGCCATCGACGATGCGGCTTCGTGCATACCCGAGTCGCAAGAGCACGCGCGCGAACAGGTAATCGTGTCGCATCGAATCGTCCAGCGCATCGATGTCGACCCTCCCGTGTTGATCGCACGGAAACCGGATGGCACGCTTCGGGAACGGCGCTTCCCGCTGAAAGCGCATCTCGAGAGCCGGCGACGTACGCTCCGCGTCTTGCGGTTCGGAACCTGCGGCGCCGCGACCCACGCTCGAGCGGCCCGGCCTCATCGCCCGGCCGGCCGGAACCGCGGCAGCACGGCGGCGGCGCCAGCGGCCTCGCAGACCAGTTCGACCCGCATGTCGAATTCCACCGACATTGGGTCGGCGTCGATCAGCGAGCTGATCATGCGAGGCCCCTCCTCCAGTTCCACCAGAAGCACTGCATATGGTGTGTCCTGCTTGAACGCCGGCCCCGGGGCCCGGTGCACCACGCTGAACGAGTGCACGGTTCCGCGACCGCTCGCCGGGCGATGGACGAGTTCCGTGCCCATGCAGCGCCGGCACATGGCCTGCTGATACAACTGCACATGGCCGCAGGCGCCGCAGTGCTGCAACAATAGCCGGCCCTCCTTCAGCCCATCCCAGTAAGCCTGCGAGTCCGCATCCGGCGTCGGCAGCGGCTTGACATGGGCTTCGCCCGGTTCGATCCGTCTCACAGCGTCGCCTCCGTGCCGAGAATGGTGGTCGCCTGGGTGGCGAATCCCGCGCCCAGGCTGTGCACCAGCCCCAGCTCGGCGCCCACGACTTGGCGCTCCCCGCAGCGCCCGCGCAATTGTTCAACCACCTCGAGGAAGTGCAGCAAGGATCCCGGCATGCCCGGGTGCGCGAACGACAGCAGCCCGCCGTGCGTGTTGATCGGGATGCTACCGCCGTAGGTAATCTGCCGGTCGTCGACGAAGCGCCCGCCCTCGCCCTTCGGACAGAAGCCCAGGTCCTCGAGCATCATGACGACCGTTCCGGTGAAGCAGTCGTACACGCCAGCCACGTCGATGTCCCGCGGGCCCACCCCAGCCATCGCGTAGGCTTTCGCGCTGGACTCGACCGCGCCGGTGGTCGTCAGCGAAGGCATCAGGAAGATGTGCTCGTGCGTGTAGCACTCGCCGCCGCCAAGGATGTAAACCGGCTTGCTCCCAGAGTTGCCGGCACGTTCGGCCGCGGTGACGATGAATGCCGCAGCGCCGTCGGAGATCAGCGAGCAATCGAGCTTGTGGTACGGTGTGGTCACCCAACCGGAATTCAGCACGTCGTCGACGGTGAGGGGTTCGGTCATCTGTGCGCCCGGCGTGCGCATCGCATGTTCGCGGTGGATGACGGCGACCTTGGCGAACTGCTCGGACGTCGTGCCGAACTCGCGCATGTGCCGGTGTGCCGTCATCGCGAAGGTGTTGGCCACCGGGATCCCGAAGGGCATCTCGTACTGCTGGTCGCGGCTCTCGGTCATCGAGCGCAGCGCGAGGTCCGGCGACAGGCCCGTCAGCAGGCTGTCCGCGCCGAGCACGAGCACGTTGTCGGCCAGCCCCGCCGAGATCGCGGCCGCGGCGATGTTGAACATCGTCGCGGCAGTTGCGCCAGACACCTGCAGGGTGTTCGAGAAAGTCGGCTGGATGCCGAAGTACTCGCCGAAGGCGACGCTGAAGCGGTGGAAGGGCGCAGCAAAGGCGACGCTCGTCAGCACGCCGTCGATCGCGCTGCGCTCCAGGCCAGCGTCGGAGAGGGCGGCTTTCGCAGCGTCGCTGGCCAGAGCCATGACGCTTCGACCCGGCACGCGGCCGACGGCTGAACGGCCCGCCCCGACGATGGCGGCACGACCTCTGAGGCTCCGCAAATGCGGCTTCGGTCGGTTATGAGGAGTGGGCATCGCGTGCATTCCTTGGTGTATTGCAGAGCCTTGCAGAGCCGCCCGCAAATTCTATTACCTAACAAGCGCTCGTTCGTAACTTACGAGGTCCGCCAAGCTCAGTCTTGGCGGATGCCCTGGTGCGAAGCCAGGGCCGCGTGAAGGGCCGCGCGTTGTGCCGCTCGGCCGCTAGCGTTGGCGGCCTGGGCGCGAGCGCCTTCGCAGCCGCCCCAGCCGGCTGGGTATGTGAAGCTGGCACCGGTCGATCCTTGCGGCGGCCGGCAGCCAGGGCCCGCGCGATGGTTTCCTCGGGAATCACATCGCCGTCCGTCAGCAGGGCCGAGCGCTCCAGCACATTGCGCAACTCGCGCACGTTGCCCGGGAACGGGTGCCGGCTCAGGCGCGCCAGAGCCTGCGCAGCGAGCGACAGGCGCCGCGTCGGCGCGACCCGGCTCAGCAGCGAGCGACAGGCGCCGCGTCGGCGCGACCCGGCTCAGCAGCGAGGTGACGAGCAGCGGGATGTCGCCCTGCCGCTCGCGCAGCGGCGGCAGATCGATCGGGAACGTGCTCAGGCGGTAGTACAGATCCTCCCGGAAGCGCCCATCCGTCACCATGGTCTGCAGATCCCGGTGTGTGGCCGAGACCAGCCGCACATCGGCACGCCGCGGCTCGGTGCAGCCCACGCGGCGGTAGGTGCCGCTCTCGAGCAGCCGCAGCAGCTTCACCTGCATCGGCAGCGGGATGTCACCCACCTCATCGAGGAACAAGGTGCCGCCGCTGGCCGCCTCCACCAGCCCGCTCTTGGCGGCTTGCGCCCCGGTGAAGGCCCCCTTCTCGTGGCCGAAGAGCTCGCTCTCGAACAGCGTTTCGGGCAGCCTCGCGCAGTCCACCACCACCAGCGGCCCGGACGCGCGCGTGCTGGCTTCGTGGATCGCCCGCGCCACCAGTTCCTTGCCGGTGCCCGACTCCCCGAGCAGCAGGACCGCAGCCTGGGAGGAGCCGACGCGGGCCACCAGTTCGAGCATCTCCTGGAACGCCGCCGTCCGCCCGATCAACCCGCTGGCCGAGGGTGCACTCTGGGCCACGCGCAGCGGCTCCATCCTTTCGATGAAGTAGGCCTGCTCGCCATCGGCATCGTGCAGCGGCACAAGTTCGATGTTGACGTAGGCCTCGCCCTGACGGAGCAGGCGATGAGAGCACGCAGGGGGAGCGCGAGCACTCGTGAGATCGACATGGATTGATGCCTCACAGATTCCTCGATTTCGGTCGCACGATGGTGAACGCCTGGCATGCCCGTGCGTTGACCGGACGCGAGGCCGCAACCCGATGTGCGGCTCCCGCTATTGATCCGGCACGATGAAGTCTTCACGCCGCGTGTTTGGCAATCGGGGCCTGGAAGTAGCTCCGGACGCGATCGCGATTGGCAGCGATGAAATGCATGTGTTCGGCGGCGGCGACGACACGTTCGACGACATCGCCGTGGACTACTCGCAACTTGGTTCCGACGGCGCGCCGAGAATTCGAGTCCCGCGCTCATCCGTCAAGCACAATCGACGCGTTCGCGACACGATGTGAAGCGTTGCAAGGGCAGCTGTGAGCGCGAAGGCTGAAATGCCGCACGCGTTTGGTGTGGCTTCCTCGACGTGCATCACATCTTGGGAGTCGAGACCAGCGATCGTGTTTGGAACTGCGTCGCGCTATGTCCAAACTGTCAGCGTCCGGGACCAACTCTGTGGCAGTCTGCAACCGACTGCTCACTAGGACCTGCATCTTGGACGAGTCGCCCATCGGACGTGCTTCCAGGCTCGGCACAGAACCCGCAGAAGTCCATGCCGCGGAGTCCGAGCTATGGCCGAGACTCTGCGACAGTGACGCGGTCACGCCCCTCTTGCTTCGAGCGATAGAGAGCCGCATCCGCACTCTCCAAGAGGGATGCCGGAGACTGATTCGAAAGCGCCCTGGCAACGCCCAGCGAGACCGTAATGTGTTCCAGTGTGGCACCGTCGGAGCGGCGGATTCGGCTCGACGCGATGGCGGACCTCGCGCGCTCAGCCAGTTCCTTGGCCTGTGGTACCTGCATAGCCGGCATCAGGATAGCGAATTCTTCCCCGCCGATGCGAGCGACCACACCATCGTCGCCGACGATACCACTCAGCGAGCGAGCGACCGCCTTCAGAACCTCATCGCCAAACGTGTGGCCATAGGTGTCGTTGATTCGCTTGAAGTGGTCGATGTCGACCAATGCAAGACAGAGTGGGGACGACGCTGAGGATGAGATGCTGGCATCCAAGAGAAGTGTTGCGAGACGCTCGTCGAACGAGCGGCGGTTCGCCAGTCCCGTGAGCGCGTCGACCAGGGAGTCGTTCCGGACACGGTGCACTTCGGCGCGCAGATCGCGGATCTCGCGTTGACTCGCCGCCAGTTCTGCACGCAGATGGTCGACTGCCTTGGCCATCGCGGCGGTATGCTCAAGGACCTCGGCGACCGGGCCGCCGGCGGCGACGGGAAGGGATCCTCGCAGATGTTCGAGCGCGTGGGAGTAGCGCTCTGTTTGGGCTCCGGCGCGGTTCGCCGAGTCGGATATGTCGGACAGCAGGCGCTCGAATCCGTCGGCTACTCGCTCGGGTAGCCGAACAAGAGGCTCGGAGATGTACTGGCGAAAGATCGCGTAGGTCTTGGCCTCGTCGAGGCGACCAAACCTCGTTAGCGAATCGTCCACCATCTTCAGCAGCGGTGGATTCGACTTGGCAACGTACTCGTACCAGACCGCGTAGCTGACCGGGTGCAGCGCCGCGGCCTGCTGCGACATCAAGGGAATGGCCTGACGCAGGAGTTCTGCACTTCGAGCCACGGTTTCGACGTATCGCACGCTTTCCTCACCCTAGCGAACCGACCGGAGCGCATTGTCTCAGTGAATCTGAGCAGCGTGCACCTAGTGTCCCGTCCAGCTGAAACGTGAGCAAAGTCGATGCAGCTTTTCAAGGATCGAATCTGCAGTGGCAGTCCACTTGAACGGCTGGCAGTTCGTGTTGTCGGCCGGATCTCTGGACTCAGGTCGATGCAGATGCCTTGCCGGAAGACCGGCGAGAGTTGTTCTTGCGTCGCAAGACAGGCATCCAGCTCTACTTCGACGGCGCGACCGAGGCCGCCATTCGGGAGGCCTGCGGCTTCGGGCGCTCACACATCTGTCGCCTCATCACGGAGCGCCGCCTGGCGCAAAACCCGGACGGCAATGCGAACGGCTGGCGCGGTGCACTTCCGCATCGTCGAGTCAAGGAATGGTCTCGAGCGACGCCGCTCGAGATCAGCGATGCGGGGGCCTGGGCCGCTGGGGCTCTCCAATGGCTGTTCGAGTCGCCAGGCGGCTCCGAGCTCGAGGCCAGGTTCCGCAAGTACATCCTGGGCAGGCTGCCGAAGCTCGCCGCCGCGAAGCGCCCCAAGCCGGAGCTCTTCACCTGGTTCATCAAGGAGCTGCGCGCGGCCGGCCTCGAAGCGCGAGGCGAGTGGCCTTTCAACGTCGAGAAGCTCGGCGACGTCAGCATCTGCAAGTTCATCGACAAGGTCATGGACGAGAACCCGCGGCGCAAGAGGCAGTTGCTCGGCGGCGAGGAGGCAGAACGCGAAGCACGAGCCGGCGACGGTGCCGACCGGACGCGCCTGCGCGTGTTCCGGCGGGTCGAATGCGACGCCCACAAGCTCGACTCGCGTATGGTCGTGGCCATCCCGTGGCCGCACGGCGGCCACGAGACCCGCAAGATTCGTCGTCTGTGGGTCATCGTCATCATCAAGGTCGAGTCTCGTGCCGTGCTCGGCTACCACCTGATCCTGCACCCGGAATGCAGCGCCGAGGACGTACTGCGCACCGTGAAGCGAGCCTTGACGCGCTGGGCGACGCGCGAGTTGCTGTGGAGCGGCAACGCCTACGTCGAGGGTGCGGGCCTACCGTCGGCGCACCACGAGCGCTACCTCGGTGCCTGCTGGGACGAGTTCAGCGTCGATGGCGCGATGGCCAACATCTGCGACCGAGTCGAACGGCAGCTGCGCGAGGTTGTCGGTTCGACCATTCTCAAGCCACAGGACCCTACCAGCTACACCAGCCGGCGCAGCAAGGACAACCGCCCGTTCATCGAGTCCTTCTTCGGCCAGCTCGCCAGGGGAGGCTTTCATCGGCTGTCGACCACAACCGACAGCAAGCCGGGCGACAAGCGCGGCGCGAACCGTGAGGAGACGGCGGCCGAGACTCAGTTCCAGCTCGGGTACGCCGAAGAGCTGCTCGACACCCTCATCGCCAACTACAACGAGCGCCCGCATTCCGGGTTGGGCTGGCGCAGCCCGCTGGCCCAGCTCTACTTCCTGACCAGCCGTGAACCAGAACGTATCCGCCAGGCCGATGCCGGTGAGGTCCAGCGCATGGTGAGTGTCCGCAAGCTGTGCACCCTGAAGGGAGGCGTCAGCACTGGCCGACGACCGTACTTCCAGTTCGCAAACGCACGCTACTCGGCCGAATGGCTCGCCCTGCGCACGGACCTGCTCGGCAAGTTGCTGTGGCTGCAACTGGAGGACGAGGACGACGCCCGCTTCGCAAGCGTGTCGGACGAGCGGGGCGAGTTCCTGGGCGTTGTCCGGGCCGCGCCGCCGTGGAACCGGTCGCCGCACACCCTCTACATGCGCCAAGCCATCCGGGCGCTCGAGAAGCGCCGCATGTTGCACCTCAGCGGGCAATGTGATGCGGTCGAAGAACTCATCCGCTATGCCGAAGGCTCGAAGGACAAGAAGTTGCCGCCACACCCGGCGTACCTGGAGGCCAGAAGGGTGCTGCAACAGCACGCCCAGGCGCTGGCGGGCCAACCGGGGCCTGGCACGCCGGCAACCCATGGCGAGGCATCGGATCCTCCGCCAGGCGTAACGCATGAACCCCGACGTCCGCTGCCACCCATGCAGATGGCCAAGACCTGGTGACCTGGTGATGGAGGCCAATTCGTCCAGCCCGCTGGTCGCGGAGCACCTGCCCAGGAACCACCCGGTAGTCACTCGCGACTATTCGCTCTTCACCCCGGCCATCTCCGAGATGGTGGACACGGTGGGGCGCTGGATCGACGACCAAGTGGATGGCGCAACCATCTTCGGCCCTTCGCGCTTCGGCAAGTCCAGCGCCGTGGACCACTGGCTGCAGTCGTTGCTGTCGCGGCGCTGCGGCGGCCACGTCCCTAGGTCGTCTGGAGCCACACCGACTCTGGCGGTGCCGCCTCGGTCGGGCGCTTCCATGCCCACCTGCTGCACGCCAGCCGGCACCCCCTGGCCAAGGCAGCACGCAGCCCCTCGACCGCCAGCACATGCTGATCGAACGCTGGGCCGAGCTGGCGTCCCAGGGCGGTGGTCGATTCCTCGTCCTGGTCATCGACGAAGCGCAGGGCATGACGCAGCGGGAGTGGCTGTGGCTGGTCGAGCTGCACAGCCTGCTCGAGAAGGAACGCATCCGGCTGTGCGTCTTCTCGGTCGCATCGCTCCAGGTGTTCGACGAGCCGGTGGGTATGGCCATGTCCGGCGTGCGCATGTCGCTGCACGCTTCATGCTGGCCTCGGCACCGTTCCACGGCATCCGGGATGTCGATGAACTTCGCTTCGTCCTGTCCGGCTACGACGAGGGCACCGAATGGCCGCCCCACTCCGGCATCTCGTTCACGGCGGGGCTCGCACCCGAGGCATGGGCCGGCGGGTTCAGGATGGCCCACCATGCCGAGGGTCTGATGCAGGCGATGGTGCTCGAGCTGCCGGCAAAGTACGAGGGCCCCATCGAGTTCCCGATGAAGACGGTGGCGCAGGCCGCCCGACATGCCCTGCTGCGCGTCGCCAGCGGCGCCGATCCTCGGGACGTCATGTCCATCGACTCGTGGCGACGCATCGTCGCCGGCTGCGGCCATCAGGCACTGATGGCCATCGTGACGGCCTTGTCGCCACGCTTGAAGCACAGCGGATCGCGTGCATGACCACCGGCCCATCCACGCGGCTGACCTGGCATCAGGGCAGTGTCCTGCCCTACTCCTCGCTCTGGCACACGGTTCAACGAGCGATGTCGCTGAACGCGTTACGGCCCAAGGAGTTGGCGTTCTGCGGCGGCGGGTCTGACCAAGTCGGCATCCCACGGCACGTCAACCTGCTCTACAACGAAGCGGGTGACGGCCAGTGCAGCGCTCCCGTCGAAGCCATGTCGATGCGGTCCCTGGCGCAGTCGCTGGGCGAGCCGGAAGCGGTGTTCGCCTGGGCTCACCTGGGTAGCCTGCCGAGGTCGGTTCGCTCGCTCATCTCCCCGAGCATTCGTGTTTGCAGGGCGTGCCTGGCCGCCGGGTACCACAGCGCCCTGCACTCGTTGAGGCTGCTGCAAACCTGTCCGATTCGCGGCGACGAACTCGCCGACCGCTGCAACTGCGGAGAGCGCTTCACCGGCGACCAGGTGGTCCTGCGCCACGTGAACGCCGGCTACTGCCGGTGCGGCCGGATGGCGTTCTTCACCAGCCAGACGTGCCGTCGTCCGACCATGCGGCACGACGAGACGACCCCCATGTCGACGGTCGCGGCGTGGCTGGAACGGCTGTCGAGTGTCATTCGGCCATCGCCGGGCGATCACCAGGCCCAGTGGGCACACGACCGGATCCTTCTGGATTCCGCCGGCGCCTGGTGCGCTGAGTTGGACCTCGGCCGCCCTGGCTCGGAGATCGCCCCTGACCCGCAGCCTCTGCGCGCGAGCATCAGCGTGGCGCAGCTGGCCACCATCGAGCGCGCAAATGCCGTCCGTCCACTAACGCACAGACGCGATAGGGCAGCCTCGACTCGCGGCAAGCACAGCCTCTACTGGTCCGCTGACGACGCGACGACGATCTACCGATCGTTGGCGCGGCACATCAGGCGACACGTGGCCAGGGGCGCCGAGGCGCACGCGATCGACTTCATGTTGAACCCGGATCCTCTGCAGATGGGCGCCTGGATGCGCGCGCAGCGCCCGGCGATGGTGGCGTTCGCCGATCTGTTGTTCACGGAGTGCATGGAGACCTATGCGGGCCTACGGCGGTGGCCCTATCGCGACCCGCAGGCAGGTGCGACCAGCAGGGTCCGGGACGGGCTTGCCCATCTGAGCATCGACGGCGGACACGACTGGCCGCCGACGCTGCGCGAAGCGCGATTGGCCTGGGTGCGCAGGCAGGCGGCCGCAGCTGCGATAACGCACGCCTGGCGACGGGCGCAGATGCTCGCCGTTCACGCGACAGCCACCGGATTCGCTGACTGGAGTGCAGCCACCGAGAGGTATTTGCCGGCTGGGGCCATCTCGTCAACGCACATCGATCGGCCCAAGCCGAGCGGGACGGCCTTCTGGTTCGACGCCCCACCGCCGTACCAGGTGACATGGGCGGCGGTGGTCAGCGGCGCGCACCTGCGCTTTGTCAGCGCACCGGCGATGCCCAGGATCGACTGGACGCTGCCGCGTTCGAGCAAGGCCCAGCGGCAGGCAACCTGGTCCGAGGCCGAACGGCGGAGGGTCTCGGAGCTGCACGGGGCCTGCGACGGCCCATGCCTCACCTGGTCGGCGCACGCCGGCTGGGAAGTGCTCCCGTCAGCCAGCCCCGCGACTGCGCTGTCCAAACGTCACCGACTGCTCGGCGTTGCCGGAGCGCCGAGGTTCTGGGTGTTTGCCTGGGGAGGCGGCTTTGCGGCGAGGATGTGCGAGATCAGGGTCCAGGCCTTCGGCGCCACGGCCCGCGAAGCCATCGAGGCGCTGAGGTCGGCCGTTCGGCAGCACAGCAGGCAGTACAAGCAGATCAACGCGGCGGCTCCCCTGCCGTCGTCCGAACCTGAGCCCCTGCCGCCTGCGGTCCACGCTGAATACGAGCTGCGGGTGAATCGTGAACTGCACGCGCACGGCTTCTGGCGAAGGCCTTGGATGTTCGGCAACATCGCCAGGGAGCATCTGGCTTCGGTCCAAGGCCGATCTGGTGGCCAATCCAGGTGATCGGCCGCACTGAGGTCTACAGACCCGACAGCATCGACCGATCGCCGGCCGGCGACATTGCTGTGCCGACCGAAACGGCGTACCTTGACGAGTTGTCCGCCACAGCCCGGGGCAAGCATCAAATTTAGTTGCCGGACAGCATCACTCTTAGTTGTGCGAGCGGAGATCAAAGATCGACTTAATTCATTGCGACGAAACGACGTCCTGATAAGAACACTTCTCGGGACGTAGGACTCGACCACCTTGGCGTGCATCAGCACACCGCGCTGAGTCTGCTGAAACTCTCACCGCGGTGAGAGTTCGCTGGCGAACATGTCTATCAGCAAGGCCACCAAGACAAGCAACATTCTCGGGACGTAGCCTCGAAACCCAGGGGGGTTCGACCCGCCTTTCCGGTGGCGCGCGCCGGCGGTGGTCGGGATGATTGCGGTACCCGCCCAACCTCACTTGGACAACGGAGCGTGCCATGACCTCAACCCGACTCGCCGTCATCGACACCGGCCAGGTGAACGAGCGCATTCTGAACAAGGACGAGTACCGGGCGGACTTTCGCAAGGTCGAAGGCGCCTCGCTGAAGCGGACCACGCACCTCTCCAGCCCGCATGCCAAACGCATGTTCGCGCGCTGCTTCTACAGCTTCCAGGCGTCGATGTACTTCATCAGCCAGCTCGGCCGTGCCAAGCTTGATCACGAGGTGGTGGAGCGCATCGAGCAGAACATCCGCGAGGCGCTGGACGCGGCGACCGATGAGATCAACAAAGCCATCGACCAGGCTGAGGCGCTGCTCAAGCACCACAACATCGAGACGCTGGCGTCCTACGACACGGTGCCTCTGCAGGAAGAGATCGGCATCACGTCCTCGTTCGGCCGGCGCTACTTCGACCTGATGCACAAGCTCGACATCATCATGCCGATGATGGAGACGCTGGCCATCGAGGAGATCATCAGTGAACGCGAGCTCGAGACGCGCCGATCCCTGTACAAGAGGGTCGTGCTGAGCATCTCGACCAAGGCGCGCAACCTCTGGATGGGCGTGCGACGTCGCATGAACGAACGTGACGCGCGGCTGGCAGCGGAAGCCGCCAAGCCGCGGCCGCAGGCCGCACGACCGGCGCCCTCGACCAACCCCGACCAGGACGGGCCCCTCGCGGGCGAGGCTCCACCCGACCAGCGCGTCGATGAA
>WBZM01002882.1_pt1 | contig 14018 bp, 12 predicted proteins | sample 5204271 | NCBI WGS metagenome assembly WBZM01 (sample SAMN12344346, study PRJNA552823) | activated sludge metagenome | biome: Activated sludge suspended growth; feature: Nitrification reactor; material: Wastewater; isolation source: activated sludge from nitrification reactor of wastewater...
CCAGTAGTAGCCGTCCTCGTCGCGCTTCGCGCCGTCGCCCGTGAAGTAGCGGCCGGGGAAGGTCTTGAAGTAGGTGTCGATGAAGCGCTGGTGGTCGCCGAACACCGTGCGCATCTGGCCCGGCCAGCTGCCGGTCAGCACGAGGTTGCCCTCGCACGCGCCCTCGAGCACCTGGCCCTCGTTGTCGACGATGGCGGGCGTGACGCCGAAGAACGGCACCGTGGCCGAACCCGGCTTCTGGTCGATCGCGCCCGGCAGCGGCGTGATCAGCACGCCGCCTGTCTCGGTCTGCCACCAGGTGTCGACGATGGGGCAGCGGTCGTCGCCCACCACGCGGTGGTACCACTCCCAGGCCTCGGGGTTGATCGGCTCGCCCACCGTGCCGAGCAGGCGCAGCGTCTTGCGCGAGAACTTCTTCACCGGGTTCTCGCCCTCGCGCATCAGGGCGCGCAGCGCCGTCGGCGCGGTGTAGAAGATCGTCACCTTGTGCTTGTCGACGGCCTGCCAGAAGCGGCTGACGTCGGGGTAGTTCGGCACGCCCTCGAACATGACGGTGGTCGCGCCGTTCGCGAGCGGGCCGTAGACGACGTAGCTGTGACCCGTCACCCAGCCCACGTCGGCCGTGCACCAGAAGATGTCGTTCTCGCGCAGGTCGAAGACGACCTCGTGCGTGAACGAGGCGTAGACGAGGTAGCCGCCGCTGGTGTGCAGCACGCCCTTCGGCTTGCCCGTCGACCCGGACGTGTAGAGGATGAACAGCGGGTCCTCGGCGTCGACCGCCACCGGCTCGCAGTGCTCGGCCTGGCCGTCGACCAGCTCGTGGTACCACTGGTCGCGGCCGTACATCGCGACCGGCGCGCCGGTGCGCTTCACGACCAGCACGTGCTTCACGGTCTCGGTGCCCGGCGCGGAGAGCGCCTGGTCGACGTTCGTCTTGAGCGGCACCTTCTTGCCGCCGCGGATGCCCTCGTCGGCGGTGATCACCACCGTCGAGGCGCAGTCGGCGATGCGGCCGGCCAGCGAGTCGGGCGAGAAGCCGCCGAACACCACCGAGTGGATCTTCACGCCGAGCGCCTTGAGCGCGTTGGCGAGCTTGCACACCTTGTAGTAGAGCTCGCGGTAGCTCAGGTGCAGCGACTCGGCGGGGTTGTCGCCCTCCCACACGATGGCGGTCTTGTCGCCGCGGGTGGCGAGGTGACGGTCGAGGCAATTGAACGAGACGTTCAGCTGCCCGTCGTGGTACCACTTGATGTGGAAGTCCTTCGCGTCGAAGCTGACGTCGCGCACGTGCTTGTAGGGGCGCGTCCACTCGATGCGCTTGCCCATGCGCCCCCAGAAGCCCTCCGGGTCCTGCACCGACTCGCGGTACAGGCGATCGTAGTCGTCCTTGCGGATGCGGGCCTGCGCGGCGAAGTCCGCCGGCACCTTGTACAGCTTCGTGCTCATCTGCGCTCCCCCTCGCCTGGGCTCAATCGAACGCCGCACGCACCCGCGCGGCGTGGTCCGCCAGCAGCTTCGGGTCGGCCATGTCGCGCGCATGGAAGCGCAGGTCGAAGCCCTCGTACCGCGGCACGATGTGGAAATGGATGTGGAACACGCTCTGCCCCGCGGCGGCGCCGTTCAGCTGCACGAGCATCACGCCCGGCGGGTTGAACGCCTTCTTCACCGCGCGCGCGACGCGCTGCGTGGCGAGGATGGTCGCGGCCAGCGCGTCGGGCGGCAGGTCGAACACATTCTCGGCCGGCACCTTCGGGATCACCAGCGTGTGACCGTCCGACTGCGGCATCACGTCCATGAAGGCGAGCGTGTGCTCGTCCTCGTGGACCTTGTGGGCCGGGATCTCGCCGCGCAGGATGCGGGCGAACACGTTGTTGCTGTCGTAAGCCATGGCGGGTCCGTGACCTTCCCCAGTCCGTTTTGGCCCGAGTATAGCCAGCGGCGGGGCCGGCTTCCGACCCCTTCGACCAAAGGATGAGGGGGCTACTGGGCGAAGACCCAGTCCACCAGCTCGGTCTGGACGGCCTGGCCGGCCCCCTGGTCGGCCTTCGGGTCGTTCAGCAGGATGACGGCCACGTAGGTCTTGCCGCTGGCGGCGTTCACGTAGCCGGCCAGCGCGCCGACGTCCTCGAGCGACCCGGTCTTCATCCGCAGCCGGCCCTGCATCTCGCCGGAGCGGAAGCGGCGGCGCAGCGTCCCGTCGGTGGCCGAGAGGGGCAGCGAGGCAGCGAACTCGGGCATGTACTGGCTGTGCCACGCCTCGATCAGCACCTCGGCGAGGCCCTGGGCGGTGATGCGCTCGTCGCGGGAGAGTCCGGACCCGTTGTCGATCACGAGCTCCGGGATCGCGATGCCCCGCGAGGCGAGAAAGGCCTGCATCACCTGGCGACCGCCCGCGGCGGTCGCGGGACGGCCAGCCTTCTCCGCGGCCACGGTCAGGAACAGGTTGCGCGCCATCACGTTGCTCGAGAACTTGTTGATGAGGCGGATGATCTCGGCCAGGGTCAGCGAATCGTGCGTGTACAGCAGCCGGGCGTCCGCCGGGACGACCCCGAGGCGCAGGCCGCCCTCGATCGTGCCGCCGGCCTGTTGCCACAGGGTCCTGAACAGTCCGTAGGCGTAGTCGGGCGCCTTCATGACGGCGCGCGACGCGGAGAACTGCCCGCAACCGGCCGCATAGCGCCCGGAGACGCTCAGTCGCCGGCCGGTCGGGCCGTCCGGCATCGCGACCGCGATGCCGCCCGAGGCGCGGCGGCAGGAGCCGGGGTCGAGACGCACGGTATTCTCGAGCACGAGGTTGGCCGGCCAGGGGTTGAGGCTCGCGCGCACGGTGCCGGCGGCCGGGTCCGGGACGACGTTCACCGTCACCGTCTGGAAATTCACCATCAGCGCGTCGGGCAGCACGTTGTAGGTGCGGAACGGCTGGTTGTCGAACGACGCGCGGTCCTCGCCCTGCGGCGCGAACAAGGTGTTGTCGATCACCACGTCGCCCGCGATGCGCTGCACGCCCGCCTGCCGCAACCCGCTCACGAACGACCACCAGCGCTCGGCGGTCATGAACGGGTCGCCGCCGCCCACCAGGACCAGGTCGCCCTGCAGCACCTGGTCGCGGACGGGGCCAGTGGCGTACGCGCGGGTGCGCCAGGTGTACGCGGGCCCGAGCATCTCGAGCGCGGCGTAGGTCGTCAGCACCTTCATGGTGGAGGCGGGGTTGCGCGCCACCTGCGAATTGAAGCTGACGATCGGCTCGTCGCGACCGATCTCGCGGACGTACGCGCTGAGCCCGGTGGCCGGCACCTTGTAACGCGCCAGCGCCTTCTCCACTTCGGGCGGCAGGTAGGGCCGGTCGCGCGCGGGCGCGGCCGCCGCGAACAGCAGGAACGCGCCGAACGCCGCGGCGATACGCAGGAAGTGTCTCGACATGGGCCTTGAATCGGGGGGAACGGAAGGAATCATAAGCGATGCGGTGGCGGCGCGCGGCGTCGCTCTGCATACTGGCGCGCCGACGGGAAGGGCTGCATGCGCAAGATCTGGAACACCGTACTGAAGGGCCTGGTGGCGATCCTGCCGGTCGGGCTCACCATCTACGTCGTCTACTGGCTGGCGGTGACGGCCGAGCGCCTGTTCACTCCCTTCATCAAGGCCCTGATCCCGGATTCGCTGTACTTCCCCGGGCTCGGCCTGATCACGGGCGTGGTACTGCTGTACTTCCTCGGCCTCGCCGTCAATGCCTACGTGGTCAGCCGCGCGCTCCGGCTGAGCGACCGGCTGTTCGCCCGCATCCCGGTGGTGAAGACGATCTACCTCGCCACGCGCGACTTCATGCGCTTCTTCCCCTCCTCCGGCAAGGACAGCGACCTGCAGCGCGTCGTGCTGGTGCAGCTCGGGCCGGGCAAGCTGATCGGCTTCGTGACGGCGGAATCCGGCGACATGCTGAAGCGCTCCGGCCCGCAGGAAGAGACGGTCGCGGTCTACCTGCCGATGAGCTACATGGTCGGCGGCTACACGCTGTTCCTGCCGCCCGACCGGCTCGAACCCACCTCGCTCAGCGTCGAGGAAGGCATGCGCATCGCCCTGATGGGCGGCGTGCGCAGCACCGGCAGCCCCGGCGCCCTCGCGGACAAGCGCTGATGCGCGCCACGATCATCCCGGTCACGCCGTTCCAGCAGAACTGCTCGCTGGTGTGGTGCCCGCGCACGCTCTCGGCCGCGGTCATCGACCCGGGCGGCGACCTCGAGCAGATCCTCGCCGCCGCGCAGGAAGAGAAGCTGCGGATCGAGAAGATCCTGCTCACGCACGCGCACATCGACCACGCGGGCGGCACGGCGGCCCTGGCGACGCAGTTGCAGGTGCCCGTCGAGGGTCCGCACGTCGGCGACAAGTTCTGGATCGACCAGATGCCCGAGCAGGGACGCACCTTCGGCTTCCCGCGCTGCGAGTCGTTCACGCCGGACCGCTGGCTCGAGGACGGCGACGTCGTGCAGTTCGGCGACGTGCGCTTCGACGTGAAGCACTGCCCGGGGCACACGCCGGGCCACGTCGTGTTCGTGTCGCCGCCGCAGAAGGTGGCGTTCGTCGGCGACGTGCTGTTCGCCGGCTCGATCGGCCGCACGGACTTCCCGGGCGGCGACTACGACACCCTCATCCACTCGATCAGAGACAAGCTGTTCCCGCTCGGCGACGACGTGCGTTTCGTGCCCGGGCACGGGCCGATGTCGACCTTCGGCGACGAACGCCGGTCGAACCCGTTCGTGGGTGACGCGGTGGCGGGCGGCTCGCGGCGCGGCGCGAGCTGAGACGGATCAGCGGTCGTCCTTGCGGCGTCCGCGCTTGCCCTTCTGCCGACGGTCGTCGTCGGTGTCCCAGGCGGCGATCGACACGCCGAAGTCGCGTGCGCGGCGCGGCCCCTTGCGGCGGTCCTCGTGGTGCTCGTAGCGGCACTGGCAGGCGGCGCGGTCGCACTTCTTGAGCGGCAGCACCGGCGCGACCTTCGAGAGGAAACGCTGGCCCTCGATGTCCTTCGCGGCCTGGCAGCAGACCGGGCCCGGCACCACGCTCACCGCGTGGTAGGGCGTACTGATCTTCTTGATCACCGTGGGACGCGCCGTCCGCTTCGGGCCCGGCTGGGCCTCGGCATCGACGTACTCGCCCTCGTCTTCCTCCTCGCGACCGAGGAGTGCGCGGGCCTTGCCCAGCAGGGCCGACGAAAAATTGGGAATGCGCGCCATGACGAAAAATTACCGTGGCGTACGGGCGGAGGGTGTGACGCCGGTCACAGCACCCGCGGAAGCCGACTGGCGGCAAACCGCAATCGACCGGAATGCGGCATTATGTCACATCATCGGGGGCATGCCCGCTTGCCGGTCCTGGCCGACGAGCCGAAACTGCCCGCCTGACGCATCCAAGAGGCCCGCATGCCCGCCGCCCGCCGCGCCCCTGCCCGAACCCGTCCCCCGTTCGAGTCGATCTACCGCCACGGCTATGCGCGCGTCGCGGTGGCGACGCCCCGGGTCGAGGTCGCGGATCCGGCCTACAACGTCGCCCAGACCCTCGAACTGGCCCGCGAGGCGGCCGCCCAGCACTGCGTGCTGGCCCTGTTCCCCGAGCTCGGCCTGTCGGCCTACTCGAACGAGGACCTGTTCCAGCAGGACGCCCTGCTCGACGCGTCGCTCGCGGCGCTCGCGCAGCTGGTCGAGGCCAGCCGCGCCCTGCCCGTCGCGCTGGCGGTCGGCCTGCCGCTGCAGGTGGACGGACGACTGCACAACTGCGGCGTGCTGGTGCAGCGCGGACGCATCCTCGGCGTGGTGCCGAAGACCTACATCCCCAACTACCGCGAGTTCTACGAGAAGCGCCAGTTCGCGTCCGGCGCGCAGGCGCTCGCCACCTCCATCCGCCTGCTCGGGCAGGAGGTGCCGTTCGGGTCGCAGTTGCTGTTCGAGGCGACCAACCTCGAGGGCTTCGTGCTGCACCTCGAGATCTGCGAGGACCTCTGGGTCCCGCTGCCGCCGTCGACGCTCGGCGCACTGGCGGGGGCGACCGTGATCGCGAACCTCTCGGCGAGCGACATCACGGTGGGCAAGGCCGATTACCGTCGCCTGATCGGCGCCGCGCAGTCGGCGAAGTGCGTGACGGCCTACCTGTACTCCGCCGCGGGGCCGGGCGAGTCGACCACCGATCTCGCCTGGGACGGCCACGCGCTCGTCTACGAGAACGGCCAGTGCCTCGCGGAGTCGAAGCGCTTCCCGCGCGAGCCCGGCCTGGTCACCGCCGACATCGACCTCGACCACCTGCGCCAGGAGCGGCTGCGCCTCACGAGCTTCGGCGACAGCGTGCAACTGCACGCGGAGCTGCTGCGTGGCTTCCGTCACGTGACGTTCGAGGTCGAGCTGCCGAAGGGGCGCATTCCGCTGCGACGGCGCATCGAGCGCTTTCCCTACGTGCCCGCCGACCCGGCCCGCCGCGACGAGCGCTGCGCCGAGGTGTACGACATCCAGGTCGAGGGCCTGATGAAGCGGCTGACCGCGGCGCGCCTCGACAAGGTGGTGATCGGCATCTCGGGCGGCCTCGACTCGACGCAGGCCGCGCTGGTGGCCGTGCGCGCATTCGACCGGCTCAAGCTGCCGCGCACGAACATCCTCGCGTACACGCTGCCGGGGTTCGCCACCAGCACGCAGACCTTCGCCAACGCACAGGCGCTGATGAAGTCGCTCGGCCTGCGCGCCGGCGAGATCGACATCCGGCCCGCCTCAGAATTGATGCTGAAGAACATCGGCCACCCGTACGCGAAGGGCAAGGACGTCTACGACGTGACCTACGAGAACGTGCAGGCCGGCGAGCGCACCTCGCACCTGTTCCGACTCGCCAACCTGCACGGCGCGCTGGTGCTCGGCACTGGCGACCTGTCGGAGCTCGCGCTCGGCTTCACGACGTACGGCGTCGGCGACCACATGTCGCACTACAACGTGAACGGCTCGGTGCCGAAGACGCTGATCCAGCACCTGGTCCGCTGGCTGATCGCGACGCGGCAGTTCGACGCGAAGACCACGGCGGTGCTCGGGCGCATCGTCGGCACGACGATCTCGCCGGAGCTGGTGCCGGGCCGGGGCGACACGCCGGAGCACTCGTCGGAAGCCGTCGTCGGCCCGTACGAGCTGCAGGATTTCCACCTCTATTACGTCAGCCGCTTCGGCTACCGGCCGAGCAAGGTGGCGTTCCTCGCGCACCACGCGTGGGGCGACCGGCGCACGGGTGCGTGGCCCGATACCGTGCCCGAGGACCAGCGTCGCCAGTACGACCGGGCGACGATCACGAAGTGGCTGGCGGTGTTCCTGCAGCGCTTCTTCGCGACCAGCCAGTTCAAGCGCTCGGCCATGCCGAACGGACCGAAGGTCGGCTCGGGCGGCTCGCTGTCGCCGCGCAGCGACTGGCGCGCGCCGAGCGACTCGCCCGCGACCGTCTGGCTCGACGAACTCCGCCGCAACGGAAAATAGGGAACAAGAAAATAGGGGACACTCACGAATTTTTCGGGCGAGCCAGTGGCCGCTGGAAAAAATCGTGAGTGTCCCCTATTTTTTCGTCCCGCTATTCTTATTTTTCGGGGGCGGGGTTGCCCTGCAGGCGGTCGTCGCACCAGGAGAGGATCTCCTGGCGCGCGGCGGCGATCACCGAGCGGTGGTCCTCCCCGGGATACCAGCTCACCTTGAGCACGTCGCCCTTCGCACGCGCGCGCGGCACCAGTTCCTTCGTCCCGGCCGGAGAGGCTACGCCGTCGGCCTCGCCGTGCACGACGAGGATGGGCGCGGACGAGCGCCGGTTGCCGGCGACGTTGCGCGCGAGCGCCGCCTGCATTTCGGGATTCCAGTCGCCGGCGAAAAACGGCCCCGGGTACTTCAGCGACTCGCGGAACACGCCGGTGATGCTCACCTCGCCCGCGGCCTCGATCAGCCGGCGACCCTGCTCGGTGAACCCCGTGAGCGGCACGCCGTAGGCCGCGGCGTACCCGCGCGCCAGCACGTAGGCGTGCGGGATGTTGATGAAGCGCACGCCCACCGTGCTGCCCGGTGCGATCGCCACGACGCCCTGCAGCAGCAGGTCCGGCGCATAGGCCCGCTGCTCCTCGCCGATGAACAGCGCCGCGTGGCCGCCCTGCGACCAGCCGAACGCCAGCACGTCGCGACCGGCCCGCGCGCTGGCGAAGTTGCGCGCCGCCCGGACGATGTCGAGCCCGTTGCGCGCGGCCGTGCTGCCGACCATGTACTGGTGCACGCCCGGCCCGCCGAGACCGTAGTAGTCGGTGGCGACGACGACGTAGCCTCGCGCCAGCCAGTCGCCGAGGTAGGGCACGCCGTAGTCGATGGGCGCGGTCGGCGAGCGCTGGACGAGGTCCTGCGCGGGCCGCGGCGCGAGCGAGGGCGCCGCCACGCGCGCACCGCCGGTGGTGCCGTGCAGCCACAGCAGCACGGGGTGCGGCCGCTCGAGCGAGTCCAGCGGCGCGACGATGATGCCCGTCACCGGCACGCGCCGGCCGTCCCAGGTGCGCGACACGTACATCACACGCCACGCCATCGCACCGTCCGGCGCCGGGATGGTCTCGGTGCGCAGGATCCGCCCGGGCGCCTTGTTCGCCACGCTCACGTCGGACTCGTAGAACGGCGTGAGCGGGAAGTCGGGCACCGCCGGCGCGGCGGGATCGAAGCCCGGCAACGGGCCGGCGTGCACCGCCACCACGAGCAGACCCAGCAGCAACGCACTCAACCCGCGAACGACTCGACCCTGCATGGACACACCGCTTCCACTCACGAGATCCGTACCGGCACCCGCCGCGCACCCCAGGTGCCTGGCCGCGCCTCGAACACGCCGGGCAGGGCGAGGCCGCACCCGGCACAGTGGCCCGTCGCGTCGAGACCCCACCGACCGATGCGATAGCCGTCGCGCTCGATCAGCAGCGCCCCGCACTGCGGGCACCACGTGCTGCCGCCGTCGCGGTCGCGCACGTTGCCAGTGTAGACATGGCGCAGTCCGTTCTCCATCGCGATGTGCCGTGCCCGCGTCAGCGTGGCCGGCGGGGTCGGCGGGTGCTGCAACATCTTCCAGTCCGGATGGAAGGCCGTGAAATGCAGCGGCACGTCCGGGCCGAGCGTCGCGGCGATCCAGCGCGTCATCGCGTCCAGTTCGGCGCTGGAATCGTTCTCGCCGGGAATCAGCAGCGTGGTGATCTCGAGCCACACGCGGGTCTCGTGCTTCAGGTAGGCGAGAGTCTCGAGCACGGGCGCGAGCTCCGCACCGCAGACGTGCCGGTAGAACCGTTCCGTGAACGCCTTGAGGTCGACGTTGGCCGCGTCGATCGACGCGAAGAACTCGGCACGCGGTTCCTCGCAGACGTAACCCGCGGTCACCGCCACCGTGCGCACGCCCTCCTCGCGGCACGCCTCTGCGACGTCGATCGCATATTCGAGGAATACCGTCGGGTCGTTGTAGGTGAAAGCCACGGCGGCACATCCGAGGCGCCGCGCGGTCGCCGCGATCTCGCGCGGCATCGCAGCATCGGCGAGCGTGTCCATCTCGCGCGACTTGCTCATGTCCCAGTTCTGGCAGAAGCGGCACGCGAGGTTGCAGCCCGCGGTACCGAAGGAGAGCACTGCATTTCCCGGCAGGAAATGGTTGAGCGGCTTCTTCTCGATCGGGTCGATGCAGAATCCGCTCGAACGGCCGTAGGTATAAAGCTCTACCCCGCTGCGGTCGCGCCCGCGCACGAAGCACAGCCCGCGCTGTCCCGCGTGCAGCCGGCAGCGGCGCGGGCAGACGTCGCACTGCACGCGATCGGCGTCGACCCGCGACCAGTGGCGCGTCGGCAGCGCAGCGAACTGTGTATTCATACGCTTGGCACCTCGCCGCGACGGGCGGGATAGTGCGCGGGAGCCGCGTCCCGGGCGCGGCACGCCAATCAGGACGACACTCGTATGTTGAGTCCGGTGCCGAGCAAGTCAAGGGTCCGACCCGCCGCCGTCGCGGGACTCTTCTATCCCAGGGATGCCGAGGGATTGCGCAGCGCGCTGCGCGCCCTGCTCGCCGCGCCGCATCCCGCGACCGCGACGACGCGGACACCGAAGGCGATCGTCGTGCCGCACGCCGGCTACGCGTACTCCGGCGCGGTCGCGGCCGCCGCGTACCGCAAGCTCGAAGGCGTCGCGCAGGCGATCCGCCACGTCGTGCTGATCGGCCCGAGCCACCGCGTGCGCATGCGCGGGCTCGCGATGCCGAGCGCCGACTTCTTCGCGACGCCTTGCGGCGAGGTCCGCGTCGACGACGCGGCCCGCCGCCACCTGCGCGAGTGCGGCCTGGCCGGCATCTCCGACGCACCGCACGCGATCGAGCACTCGCTCGAGGTGCAGCTGCCGTTCCTGCAGGCCGTGCTCAGCGATTTCGACGTGCTGCCGATCGCCATCGGCCAGGTGCCGGGCGGACTCGTCGCGCGCGCGCTCGAGGCCGTGTGGGGCGGCAGCGACACGCTCGTCGTCGTCAGCTCCGACCTCAGCCACTACCACACGCAGGCCGAGGCGAAGCAGCTCGACTCGCTCACCACGCGTTCGATCCTCGCGCGGCGCAGCGACCTGTCCGACGAACAGGCCTGCGGCGCCGAGGCCATCAACGGCCTGCTCGAACTCGCGCGCACCAAGGGCCTCGCGGTCGAGCTGGTCGATCAGCGCACCTCGGCGGACACGGCGGGCGACGCATCGCGCGTGGTCGGCTATGGCAGCTACGTCCTGTTCGAGGGTTGAGACGGGCCAGCGCGTGGCGCTGCTCGAACTGGCGGCCGACGCGATCGAGCGCCGGCTGCAGGGGCTCACGTCCGCGCAGCCCCCCGACCTCGCCGACCTGCCCGCCGCGCTCGCGCTGGCCGGCTCGAGCTTCGTCACGCTGCACACGGCATCCGGACTGCGCGGCTGCTGCGGCAGTCTCGAGCCCATGCGCGCGCTCGCCCACGACGTCTGGCGCAACGCGCAGGCGAGCGCGTTCGCCGACCCGCGCTTCCTGCCGCTCGCCCGCGAGGAGTGGCCGGAGGTGACCGAGCTCGCGGTATCCGTGCTCTCGGGGTTCGAGCACCTCGAGGTGCGCTCGGAAGCAGAACTGCTGCGCCGGCTCGAGCCGGGACGCGACGGGCTGGTGCTCGCCTGGCGCGGCCGGCGGGCCACGTTCCTGCCGGCGGTCTGGGAGCAGGTCGCGGACGCGCGGGAATTCCTGCGCCGCCTCAAGGACAAGGCCGGCTGGGACCGCGACTTCTGGCCCGCCGACCTCGAGGTGCTGCGCTACCGCACGGAGTGCATGGCGCTCGACCGGCCGGCCCGCCGCGGCCGGGCGCACTAGGGGCGAATCCGGCGTCCGTGGGCCGGCGAAGCGGCCGGCATGACCGCCCGCACCTCGCTCACCCTGCTGTTCGGCGCCATCCTGGCCGCGATGCTCTGCGTCACGACCTGGGCCAGCCTCGCGCAGCCGATCTGGGCCTGGCAGGGCATCGCGCCGTCGAATCCCGACCGCGCCTGGACGGTCGCCACCCTCTTCGACGCCTATTTCGGCTTCCTCACCTTTTGCGCCTGGGTGTTCTACCGCGAGCGCGGCGCGCTGCCCCGCCTGGGCTGGCTGCTCGCGGTGCTGGCGCTCGGCAACATCGCCATGTCGGTCTACGTCCTGCTGCAGCTGCACCGGCTGCCGGCCGGGGCACCGCTCCACCACCTGCTGCTCCGCCCGACGGATCGCTGACCCGAGGTTCCCCATGTCCGCCACGCTCGATCCGGCCTCCTCCGGCCTGCCGGCCGATCCGCCCGCGCCGACGCCGTCGCTCGCCCACCGGCTGCTCGAGCGCGACCTGCTGCCGGACGGCCTGATCCGCTTCGGCATCCGCCGCCTGCTCGCGCAACGCCTGCGCGAGGAGGACAAGGGCGACCCCGAGGCGCAGCAGGCCCACCTGATGCGGCTGGTCGAGACGCTGCGCCGCAGCCCGGTCGCCATCGCCACGCGCGAGGCGAACGAGCAGCACTACGAGCTGCCCTGCGACTTCTTCTCGCATGTGCTCGGGCGCAACCTCAAGTACTCGTCGTGCTACTTCGAGCCGGGCGTCACCTCGCTCGACGCCGCCGAGGAGCGCATGCTCGCCCTGACCTGCGAGCGCGCGCGGCTGCAGGACGGCGAACGGATCCTCGAGCTCGGCTGCGGCTGGGGCTCGCTCACGCTGTGGATGGCGCGGCACTACCCGAATGCGCGCATCACCGCGGTCTCGAACTCGCGCACGCAGAAGCAGTTCATCGACGCGCGCGCCGCCGAGCGCGGGCTGACGAACGTCGAGGTCGTCACCTGCGACGCCAACGTGCTCGACTTCCCGGACGGCCGGCGCTTCGACCGCGTCGTGTCGGTGGAGATGTTCGAGCACATGCGCAACTACGAGACCCTGCTCGGGCGCATCGCGCTGTGGATGGCGCCGGGCGCCACGCTGTTCGTGCACATCTTCACGCACCATCGCTACGCCTACCCCTTCGAGGTGCGCGACGAGAGCGACTGGATGGCGCGCTACTTCTTCACCGGCGGCATCATGCCGAGCGACGACCTGCTGCACTACTTCCAGCGCGACGTCCGCCTCGCCTCGCACTGGCAGGTCTCCGGGACGCACTACCAGAAGACCTCCGAGGCCTGGCTCGCCAACATGGACCGCCGGCGCGACGACGTGTGGCCGATCCTCGAGCAGACCTACGGCAGGGAGCAGGCGCGACGCTGGTGGGTGTACTGGCGCGTGTTCTTCATGTCCTGCGCGGAGCTGTTCGGCTATCGCGGCGGACGCGAGTGGATCGTCTCGCACTACCTCTTCGAGCGTCGCTAGGGGCGTTGCCAGCGCGGCCCGCCGCGTGTCACTGTTGCGCGGCGTGAGCCCCCAGCACCCGCACATCCGCCGCAGGATCTCCGCCGTCGCAGCGCTGTTGCTGCTCGGCGCGGCACCGTCGTGGCCGGCGCCTGCCGACGGCCCGGCCGCAGCGCCCGCGATCGAGGCGCCGGCCGTCGAGACGCCGCCGGCGCCCGCCTCCCGCGTCGAGGTGTACGGCCGTTTCCGCAAGGAGTTCGAGGCCGGCCGGTACGAGGCCGCCGCGACGCTCGCGCAGACCTACCTGGAGCTGACCGAGAAGGAAGTCGGCACCCAGGGCGAGGACCTGCAGATCGCCTGCATGAACCTCGCCACCGCGCAGCGCGAGGCCGGCGACTACGTCGGCGCGGAAGCGAGTTACCTGCGCGCCATCGCGCTCGCCGAAGCCTCGCCGCGTCCGCGGATCGAGCGGCTCGCGCGCGCCAACGCCGGGCTGGCCGCCACCTACTACGCCGGCAAGCGCTACGACCTCGCGGTCGCCCGCTTCGACCGGGCCATCGCCTACGGCCGGCGCGTCGAGGGGCTGCTGAGCGAGGCGCAGCTGCCGACGCTCGAGAAGTACGCCGGCGCACTCACCGAGCTCGGGCGCTACGAGACCGCGCTGCAGGTACAGCAGTACGCGCTGCGCATCGCGCAGCGCAAGTACGGCGAGAGCGACCCGCGCATCGCCCCGACGCTCGAGAAGATCGGCCGCTGGTACTCGCGCGTCGGCGCCTATGACCAGGCGCAGTCCGTGCTGCGGCGCACGATCGACCTCATCGAGAAGGCCGAGGGCGAACGCTCGCCAGCCCTGGTCGCCCCGCTGACGGCGCTGGCCGACAGCTATCGTCGCCAGCTGCTCGACCCGGCGGAACTCGCGCGCACGTCGGCGGACGCGAATGCCGGCCTGCTGTACCAGGATCCGACCCTGCCGCCGCCGTTCTCGCCGTCGGCCGCGGCCGCGAGCGGCCAGAGGGCGCTCGAGCGCGCGGTCGGCATCGCGACGACGCGGCCGGACCCGTCGCCCGCGCAGGTCGCCGACGTGCGCACGCAGTACGGCGACTGGTTCCAGTCGCGCGCGCAGAACGAGAAGGCCCTGCTGCAGTACGCCGAGGCCTGGCAGGCGGGCGCCCGC
>WBZM01002883.1_pt1 | contig 14017 bp, 14 predicted proteins | sample 5204271 | NCBI WGS metagenome assembly WBZM01 (sample SAMN12344346, study PRJNA552823) | activated sludge metagenome | biome: Activated sludge suspended growth; feature: Nitrification reactor; material: Wastewater; isolation source: activated sludge from nitrification reactor of wastewater...
CGATGCAGTGGGGGACACGACTGGGAGGCTCCATGAAGCGCCGAGGCGCGGTCGTTGCTGCTCTGGCAGCCGGCTGCATGACCGCTGCTGCGGTCGCCCCGCTGCATGCTGCCCCGGAACCCCGCCGATTCATGTCCGGTTGGCTTCCGTACTGGACCACGCAGAGTTCCACCGCAAGTTTCTTGACGAACTCCGACCTCTTCAGTGACATTTCCCCGTTCTGGCACGACGCGCGGTGGGACGGCTCGAAGATCTATCTGCACAACCATCTGTCGGCTGGCGCGCAGGCCGCGGCGTTGGAGAAGCTGCGCGGTCAGGGCGTGAAGATCCTGCCCTCGATCACCGATGGGTCCGGCAAGGGCAGGATGGCGGCAACGCTGGCCTCCAAGTCGAAGCGGGCAGCGCACGTCCAGGACATCGTGGACCTGGTCCTGACGAACGGCTACGACGGCATCGACCTCGACTACGAGACCTTCGCGTTCACCGACGGCAGTTCCACATGGGCGCAGACCCGACCGAACTGGGTGGCCTTCGTCGCAGAACTCGCCGATGCGCTACACGCTGAAGGCAAGTTGCTGGCAGTCACCGTCCCCCCGATGTACGACGACGACTACGACTCCTCGAGCGGTTACTGGGTCTATGACTACGCCGGCGTCGGCAAGCACACGGATCTGCTGCGGATCATGGCCTACGACTACTCCGTCGGCAGCCCGGGACCGATCGCACCGCTGGGCTGGGTCGAGAAGGTCGCGGCGTTCGCCCCGACGCAGTTGCCCGGCAGCAAAGTCCAGCTCGGTATCCCCGTCTACGGCCGCAACTGGTTCACCGGCAAGACCGGCAAGTGCCCGGTGGGCCAGGAGATCAAGACGAGCAACTACTCGATGACCGCCGGCAACGCGCTGACCTCGCTGGCCGGGGACGGTGTGGCGCCGAGCCAGATCTCCCGCGACGCCTCCTCCGGCGAGATGAACGTGTCGTACTCGATCACCTACAAGGGCCTCGACGCCAAGGGTGAGAAGACCCAGTGTGTGGTGAGCCGCCGGGCCTTCTTCGCCGATGCGAAGTCGGTCGCCGACCGGGTCCGGGTGGCGCGTGCGGCAGGGCTGGCCGGAGCAGCGCTCTGGACGATCGGCGGAGAATCCGCGGATCAATGGCCGGCGGTGCGCGACGCGGTGGGCGTCCAGAAGGACAAGCCTGCTGCGCGCAAGGGTGCCAACGTGAAGATCGGTGCCCCGCGATTCGTGACGCGGGGTCAGGCCGGGTCCTTCTCCGCACGCGTGACCGTTGACGGCAAACCCACCGGTGGCGGGAAGGTGCGCCTGGAGTCCAACCCGGCGGGCAAGGGCGGATGGCGCACGGTCGCCCGCAAGAAGCTTCCGAAGTCCGGTCAGGTCGTGTTCTCCCACGCTGTGAAGAAGTCGAGCAAGTTCCGGATCGCTGTGAGCAGCACGGGGACCCGCAAGGCGGCGCGAAGCATGGTCGTCAAGACCAAGGTGCGCGCGGCGGTCCGCGTGAACAGTTCGATCGTGGCCTTCACCGGCCAACCCGTACGGCTCAGTGGCACGGTGACACCGGCGGCCAAGGGTGTGAAGGTCGTGCGCCAGCGGCTCGTCGACGGCACGTGGATGACACTTGGGCAGGCGCGGACCCGCGCGGACGGCTCCTACCGGTTCAGCGTGACACCCACGGTCAAGAACGGCAGTTACACCTACCGGGTCGTCTCCGAACCGTTCGATGGTTTCGCGGCCGGGTACAGTTCCCCGATCAGCTTCCGCTCACGCTGACACACCCCGCGGGCAACTCGAACCAGCGCAGGTGCTCGAACTCGGCGGTCATGTTCGCAGGGTTGCTGGTGTCGGGATCTCCGCGCCCCTCCAGGAGATCGCGAGCCGCCTGCAGATACTCCGCGAGCGCCGATTCGTCGGCGGTGTCGTCATGGTGCGGGTAGGTGAACCTGCCATTGACGTAGTGCACCTGGTCGAGTCGCAGCGGAGGTTCGACGGGTCCGGACCGGTGTCGCCACAGGCCGGAGGGCGCGTCGAACCGGTAGTCCTCGATCAGGCGGTATCCGAGGTCGGCCACGAGTTCCACGGCCGAGACGATGTAGGAGAACACCGTCTCGGACACGAAGTAGTTGAAGTTCACGCGCACCCATCCGGGCTTGATCCCCTCACATCCCCGGGAGATCTCCGTGCGCAGTTCCTCCGAGCGGTCGAGGTCGATGCCGAGCAGTCGGTGCCCGTACGGTCCGGCGCACGAACACCCGCCGCGGGACTGGATGCCGAACAGGTCGTTGAGGATCGAGACGACGAGATTGTGGTGAAGGTACATTCCTGACGGCCGGCGGATCACGAAACTCACGATCGACAGCCGCTCGGCGTCCCGGTTGCCGAGGATCTCGATGTTGGGATGGGCGCTCCACGCCGAGATCGCACGGCGCACGAAGTCCTCCTCGTGTGCCCGGATGACATCCACGCCCACCGCCTGTTTGAGACCGAACACGAGCCCAGCCCGGATCGACTCCACGATCGCCGGCGTGCCCGCCTCCTCCCGATGTTCGAGGTCGGTCAGGTAGATGTGCTCTTCGGGGTTGACGTATTCGACCGTTCCGCCGCCGACCGCCTCGGGGACGCTGTTGTGCACGACCTCCTTGCGGACCACGAGCAATCCCGGAGTCCCGGGCCCGCCGATGAACTTGTGGGGGGACACGAAGATGGCATCCGCGTGGGCCAGTTCCTCCGGGGGGTTCATGTCGATCTCCACGTACGGGGCCGCGGCCGCGTAATCCCAGAACGCCAGGGCGCCATGTTCGTGCAGCACTCGGGAAATGGCGCGGGTGTTGGAGATGATGCCGGTGACGTTCGATGCCGCGCTGAAGGATCCGATCTTCAGTGGCCGGTCCGCATACTCCGCCAGTGCGGCGCGCAGGCCCTGGAGGTCGATATGGCCGTCGATGTCCTCAGGGATGGTCACGACGGTGGCGATCGATTCCCGCCAGGGCAGTTCGTTGCTGTGGTGCTCGAACGGTCCGACGAAGACCACCGGCCGCTGATCCTCCGGGATCTGCCCGAGAAGTCCGTACTGTGCGTCGAGGTCGGCGGGCAACCGCAGGTTGAGCATCCCCACAAGTTTGTTGATGGCCCCGGTCGACCCGGATCCGCAGAAAATGACGGCGGCGTCGCCGGCGTTGACCGCCTCCCGGATGATCCGCCGGGCGTCCTCGCGCAGCCGGGTCGTCTGCAGCCCCGTCCCGGAGCTCTCGGTGTGGGTGTTGGCGTAGCGGGGCAGGACCTCGTCACGGATGAAGTCCTCGATGAAGCTCAGCGCCCGGCCGCTGGCGGTGTAGTCGGCGTAGGTGACCCGCCGTGGACCGTACGGTCCGGGTACCACCTGGTTGTCGCCGATGACCGCGTCCCGGATCGTCTGCAGGATCGCGGGTCGGGGCAGATCAGGGTTGGGCAGGTCCATGGCCGTACGGTAACGCTGCGGCGGGCCAATAGTGTCCGGATGCAGGCCGTCAGTGGGAGAATCGCGGTGATGAGTGTCTCGCCCGCAGAAGTGGAATCGCCGGAGGCCGCCGTGGCTCCGGATTCGCCGTGGGTCTGCCTCGTCTGGAACGACCCGATCAACCTCATGAGTTATGTGACATTCGTCTTCATGCAGTACTTCGGCTACTCGCGCGAGAAGGCCGAGTCCTTGATGTGGGACGTGCACTCCAAGGGCCGCGCTGTGGTCAACAGCGGCGGCCGGGAGCAGATGGAGCGCGACGCCACGGCCATGCACGAGTACGGCCTATGGGCCACCGTCCAGAAGGACGACTGATGGCCAAGCCGTTCAAGGTCAAGAAGGGCGAACTCGTCGCCAGGCTCGGGGGGCAGGAGCGGCAGGTGCTGGCCTTCGTGTGCGATGAACTCACCGACCTGCTCGCCGATCCTGCTCCGCCACCGGAAATCCCCGCGTGGGCCAAAGAACTCGGTCTGTCAGGTGTGGGCGATTCCCGGCCGACTCCCGACGACCCGGTCGTCGCGCGCCTGCTCCCGGACGCCTACGACGACCCGGAGCAGGCCTCGGAGTTCCGCCGGCTCACCGAGGCTGGGCTGCGGGCCACAAAACTGGCCCACGTGGCCGTCGTGCGTGAACAACTCGAGCACGACCCGATCATCATCACCGACGACGCGCGCGCGTGGCTGGCCTTCCTGGCCGACGCGAGGCTCATGCTGGGGACCCGCTTGGACGTCACCGAGGACGACGAACTCGTCCCGACCGACGATCCGGAGCACAACCTGTACCTGTACCTCGGGTACCTGCAGCAGTCGCTGGTGGAGGAGTTGATGGGGCGCTGAGGAGGTGACGGGTGCAGGCGGACCGGCGGTGCACAATGGTGTGGTGTTGAGGATCAGCCAGGACCTGGTGGACGCGATGATCGCCCATGCTCGGGCCGATCATCCCGACGAGGCCTGTGGAGTGATCGCTGGCCCCGTGGGCAGCGACATCCCGCAGCGCTTCATCCCGATGGCCAACGCCGCCCGGTCCACCACCTTCTACGAGTTCGATTCCGGGGACCTGCTGCGCCTCTACCGGGAGATGGACGCCCGCGACGAGGAGCCGGTGGTCATCTATCACTCGCACACCGCCACGCAGGCGTACCCATCGCGCACCGACATCAGTTACGCCTCGGAGCCCAACGCCCACTACGTGCTCGTGTCGACGAGATCCCCGGAGTCCGCCGAGGTGCGCAGTTACCGCATCGTCGACGGTGAGGTGACCGAGGAGATGCTGGAGATCACCGAGTCCGTACCCTAGGGACTATGGCTATTGAGGTTCAGATCCCTACCATCCTGCGCACCTACACCGGTGGCGAGAAGACGGTGACCGCCGACGGCGGCACTCTCGCCGATCTGGTGGCCGATCTCGACGTCAAGTTCCCGGGTCTCAAGGACCGGGTCGTGGACGACGCTGGCTTGCGCCGCTTCGTGAATGTCTACCTCAATGACGAGGACGTACGCTTCCTCGACGGCTTGGCGACACCGTTGAGCGACGGCGACTCGGTGACGATCCTGCCGGCGGTGGCTGGCGGCTGAATTGCGCTATCCGGATCTGCTGGCCTCGGTCGGCCATACCCCCATCGTCGGCCTTCCTCGATTGAGTCCGACCCCTGACGTGCGGCTGTGGGCCAAACTCGAGGATCTCAACCCCACGGGTTCTGTGAAGGACCGTGCCGCATTGGCGATGATCGAGCGGGCGGAGGCCGATGGTGTGCTCTTTCCGGGGGCCACGATCCTTGAGCCCACCAGCGGGAACACCGGCATCTCGCTGGCGATGGTGGCGCGTCAGCGCGGGTACAACCTCATCTGCGTGATGCCGGAGAACACGTCGTTCGAGCGCACCCAGTTGTTGCGCATGTGGGGGGCGGAGATCGTCTACTCGCCGGCCCAGGGCGGCTCCAACGAGGCGGTGCGGGTGGCCAAGGACCTCGCTTCGCGCAACCCGGAGTGGGTCATGCTCTACCAGTACGGCAACCCCGCCAATTCCCAGACGCACTACGACACCACGGGTCCGGAGATTCTCGAGGACCTCCCGGAGATCACACATTTCGTGGCCGGGCTCGGCACGACCGGGACCCTCATGGGCGTCGGACGATTCCTGCGGGAGAAGAAGCCGGACGTCCAGATCGTGGCGGCGGAACCGCGCTACGGCGAACTCGTCTACGGCCTGCGCAATCTCGATGAGGGTTTCGTGCCCGAACTCTACGACGAGTCCGTGCTGAGCTCCCGGTACTCCGTGGGTCCGCGCGATGCACTCATGCGGACCCGGCAGTTACTCCACGAGGAAGGGATCTTCGCGGGGATCTCGACCGGCGCCATCCTGCATGCCGCCCTCGGCCTCGCCGACCGTGCCGCGGGCTCCGGCCAGGAGGCGGACATCTGCTTCGTCGTGTGTGACGGTGGCTGGAAGTACCTGTCGACAGGGGCGTACGAAGGCAGCCTGGAAGAGGCCGAACAAGCGATCTCGGGGCAGTTGTGGGCGTGACCTCCGATGCCCCGCTGGGTATCTTCGACTCCGGGGTGGGCGGCCTCACGGTGGCCCGCGCCGTGATCGACCAACTGCCACACGAAGCGGTCATCTACGTCGGGGACACCGCCCGCGGGCCGTACGGGCCGTTGCCATTGGCCCAGGTGCGTTCGTATGCGCTCGACATCATGGACCACCTCGTGGATCACGGCGTCAAGGCGTTGGTGATCGCCTGCAACTCGGCCAGCGCCGCAGTCCTGCGGGATGCCCGGGAGCGGTACGCGGTGCCGGTGGTGGAGGTCATCCAGCCGGCCGTCCGCCGCTCGGTACGGGTCACGGAGAACAATCGCGTGGCAGTGATCGGGACCCAGGCCACCGTCACCTCCGGCGCTTATGAGGACGCCTTCGCCGCCGCTCCCGACGTGGATCTCTCCATGCAGGCCTGCCCGCGCTTCGTGGAATTCGTGGAAGCGGGTATCACCGGTGGACCGGAGTTGTTGCGCGTCGCCCAGGAGTACCTGCTTCCACTGAAGGAGGCGGAGGTCGACACGCTCGTGCTCGGGTGTACCCACTACCCGCTGTTGACCGGCGTGATCCAGTGGGTCATGGGTGACGACGTGGTGCTGGTGTCCAGTGCCGAGGAGACGGCCAAGGACGTGTACAAGACGCTGGCCGCGCACGACCTGCTCCGGGACAGTTCGCTGCCCGAGCCGGAACACCGGTTCCTCGCGACCGGCGATCCGCAGGCCTTCGCGGCGATGGGCCGCAGATTCCTGGGCCCCGAGGTCCGCGATGTGCACTCTGCTGTAGAGGTGGTGTCATGAAACTGACCGTGGTGGGGTGGTCCGGATCGTTCCCGGGCCCGCAGAGTCCGGCATCCTGCTACCTGGTGGAGCATGAGGACGCGCGCATCCTGCTCGATCTGGGCAACGGCTCCCTGGGTGCGCTTCAGCGCTACGCGGACATCTACGCGGTCGACGCGGTGTTCCTGTCGCACCTGCACGTGGACCATTGCATCGATCTGTGTTCCTACTACGTCGCGCGCAAGTACCACCCGAGCGGGGCGGCGCACCGGATCCCGGTGTTCGGCCCGAGCGGTACCGCGGATCGGATGGCCGCTGCATATGGCTTGCCGCTCAAACCCGGCATGCACGACGAGTTCAACTTCATGCGCCACGAGCCCGACCCGACAGTGGTCGGTCCTTTCACGATCGAGACCACCCGCGTGGCCCACCCCGTCGAGACCTACGGGATCAAGGTCACCGCCGACGGCCGGTCCCTGGTGTACTCGGGGGACACCGGTCCCACTGACTCGCTGGTGGATCTGGCCGAGGGTGCCGACCTGGCGCTGTTCGAGGCGTCCTTCATGGCCGGACCCGACAACCCGACGGATCTGCACCTGACTGGCGCGCAAGCCGCGGACATGGCCATGCGGGCCGGTGTCGGCCGGCTGATGCTGACCCACCTCGTGGCCTGGAACGACAACGAGCAGGTCGTCGCCGAGGCTGCTGAGGTGTACGACGGCGAGTTGCTCGTGGCGGGCAGCGGCTTGCAGGTGGAGATCTAACGGCCGTATCGCGCCTGTAGCCGATCCATCTCGCGTCCCGGATCGGCGTACAGGTCTTCAACCAACAGTCGGTGGACGTCGAGTCCGGTCGCGCGCAGGTCGTCCTCCCTGCGCTTCTCCGCGAGCAGCACATCGACACCGTTGCCTTGTGCGTACTTGCCACGCCCGTCCACCTCCACGGCGAGATCGTCGAGCAGGATGTCGACGAAGTACTGTGCGCCCGATTTCCCTTGCCGCGGGACACCACAGCGAGGTTCATCGAATCCGCGAAGGATCAGGTGCCCGCGACAGAAGGACTCGGCCGGGGACTCGGCGGCGGGATCGGCCAGTCTGGCAGCGGGTACATCCGACACGGCGCACAGTTCCTCCCGGACTCTGGCTCTGCACCCCGCTGACGCCAACTCGAACCGGTCGACCGTCGACGCCAGGACCCGTGCAGCGTGGTCGGTCACCATCAACGCTTGTGGCAGGGGCAGTGTCGAGGCGACCGCCAATGCGGCCTCGGCTGGATGTTGAGCCGGCCCCCACGGCGTCTCGATCACCCGACTCGAACGGTCGCAGACTACGCCCCTCTCGGCGCGCGCTTTCGGTCCGGCGATACACACCTCTTGCGACGTCCAGGGCAGGAACCACGGGTTGGGGAACGCGTGGAACGCTGTGGCTGAGGCCCCGACTGCGAAGTGATCCGTGCGTGTGACAAGAGCAGACGCCACCTTCTGCGCATAGCGGGTGCGGTCGTCCGTGGCGTGCTCGAGCACGTACACCCCTCGCCGCATTCGGTGGATGCGTCCTGACTCCACGGCGGCGCGCCATTGGTCGGCGGTCACCCCTGCGGCAAGCATCTGCGCGCGGCTGAACGGGTACGGCCCGAGTGGATGCGGAGGCGGCATGGATCCCACGTTCCCTACTGCGCCACTCCCGAGGAAGTGGGCGGCCCGGTTCTGTGGATGCGATCGATGGGGTTCCCACAACTGGGCCGTTTTCGGCTCCGAGCCCTCCCATCGGCCCACTTCTGGGTCCGATTCGTCGGAATTGCGGCGCTCATGATCAGGTTGAGTCCCCACAACTGGGCGGCAGCGCTAACTTGTGGCCCAGTTGTGGGGGGACCGATCCGTACTGCAGGCGTCGGAGACCCGGTCAGTACAGTCGGAACCATGTCCAGAACCGACGGCCGCGCGGCCGATGAGCTCCGTCCCATCCGATTCCACCGCGGCTGGCAGGACAACGGCGAGGGGTCGTGCCTGGTGGAGTTCGGGCGGACCCGCGTGCTCTGCGTCGCGTCCTTCACAGCAGGTGTGCCCAGGTGGCGCCGCGACTCCGGTCAGGGCTGGATCACTGCTGAGTACGCGATGCTGCCGCGCTCGACCGACACCCGGGGGGCCCGGGAGTCCATCAAGGGCCGTCCCGGCGGTCGTACCCAGGAGATCTCCCGGCTCATCGGCCGTGCGCTGCGGGCGGCCGTGGACGACGCGCTGCTCGGTGAGAACACGATCCAGGTGGACTGTGACGTCCTGCAGGCGGACGGTGGGACCCGAACAGCCGCGATCACGGGTGCCTATCTGGCCGTGGCCGACGCCTGTGCGTGGGCGCAGAGCGAGGGTTTGATCTCACAGTGGCCCCTTCGCAATTCCGTGGCCGCAGTCAGCGTCGGGGTGGTCGATGGTGAACCACGGCTCGACCTGCACTACGACGACGACGTGAACGCCGACACCGACATGAACGTGGTGATGACCGGTGACGGCCGCTTCGTCGAGGTCCAAGGCACTGCCGAGGGCGAGCCCTTCGAGCGGAGCACCCTCGACGCGCTGCTGGCGTTGGCCCAGAGCGGATGCGCCGAACTGACCGCACTGCAGGAGTCGGCGCTGGCCGCTGACGGCAAGGCTCGAGGGCGCCTGCTGGACGGCGGGCCCGCGACGGTGGCAGGTGGTGCGCAGCCCGGCGGCAGCTCGTGACGCTGGTCCTCGCCACACGTAACCGCGGCAAACTTGCGGAGCTCTCGGCGATCCTGTCGGACGCCGGAGTCACCGAGGAGTTGCTCGACCTCGATGACGTGCACATCCCGGACACCCGGGAAACGGGGGTGACGTTCGAGCAGAACGCATTGCTCAAGGCGCGTGAAGCCTGCGCGCTGACGGGCCTGCCCGCGATCGCCGACGACTCTGGTCTCGCGGTCGACGTCCTGGGCGGTTCGCCGGGGGTCTTCTCCGCGCGCTGGTGCGGGCGGCACGGTGATGACCGTGCGAACCTCGAACTGCTTCTGGCCCAGTTGGGCGATGTCCCCGCGGAACACCGTGGTGCTCGCTTCGTCTGCGCTGCGGTGGCGGTCTGGCCCGACGGCCGGGAGGCCGTGGAGATAGGGGAACTGCGTGGGGTGCTGACCACCAGCCCACGGGGTGACAACGGATTCGGCTACGACCCCATCTTCGAGGTGCAGACGGCGTCCGGTCCGCACACCACTGCCGAGTTGAGTGCGGATGAGAAGCACGCGATCAGCCATCGCGGTCGGGCTTTCCGGGCGTTGGTGTCGCGGCATCTCGTGCCAGGTGGCCGGGGGCCCATTTAGGGTTGCCCTATGACACTCAACCTGCAATGGCAGGACAGCGGCGTGCGTCCGCAGGACGACTTCTACCGGCACTGGCTCGGCAAGTGGCTCGACACGTACGAGATCCCCGAGGACAAGGCGGAGTTCGCATCGTTCACGGAGTTGCACGACACCGCCCAGGAGCAACTCAAGGCCATCATCGAACGGCTGTCGGCGCAGTCCCCGGACCCGGACAGCAACGCCGGCCGGATCGCCGTGCTGTTCAACGCGTTCATGGACCTCGACGCGATCGACGCCGCGGGGCTGTCACCGATCATGGATCTGTTCGAGCAGGTCGATGCCGTGACGTCGGTCGCGGAGTTGCCGGAACTGTTCGGGCGTCTCGAGCGGGAGGGTGTGGGGTCTCCCATCGGTGGGGCGGTGCACCAGGACAACCGCGACTCCACCAGATATGTACTCGACATGTGGCAGAGCGGGCTCGGCCTGCCTGACCGCGACTACTACCTCGAGGAGAACTTCGCCCAGGTGCGTGCGGCCTATCTCGAGCATGTCGGTTCGATGCTGCAGCGGTGCGGCGTAGGGACTGCCGACGATGCCGCACGCATCGTGGATCTTGAGACCCGCCTCGCGCAGCTGCACTGGTCGCAGGTCGCCAACCGGGACCCTGTGAAGACCTACAACCAGTACCGCCTCGGTGAACTGTCCGATCTCACCCCCGGCTACGACTGGGACGCCTACCTGCGAAGTGTCGGTGTCATCGATCGCATCGAGACACTCAACATCGCCCAGCCCGACTACGCCCAGGCCTACGCGCAACTGCTGCAGGAGATCCCGCTGGAGGACTGGCGGCCGTACCTGCGCTGGCGGATCCTCAGCTCGTTCACGGGACTGCTGTCCGAGGAGACCGTGCAGGCCTCCTTCGACTTCTACGGCAAGGTGCTGCGCGGTGTGCCGCAGATGCGCCCCCGCTGGAAGCGCGGCGTCGACCTCGTGGAGGGCATGGTCGGAGAGGCCCTCGGCCAGGAGTACGTGGCTGAGCACTTCCCGCCGGAGAACAAGGCGCGCATGCTCGAACTCGTCGACAACCTGCTCGCGGCCTTCGAGCAGTCGATCGACGGTCTGGACTGGATGACGGACCAGACCAAGCAGGAGGCGCACGCCAAGCTCAAGATGTTCACCGCGAAGATCGGGTACCCGGACGTCTGGAAGGACTACTCGGACATGCGGCTCGTCCCCGGCGACCTCATCGCCTCGGTTCGGGCGGCCCGCCGTTGGCACCACGACTACGAGGTGAACAAACTCGGGGGTCCGGTGGACAGGCACGAGTGGCACATGAACCCGCAGACGGTGAACGCTTACTACAACCCCGAGATGAACGAGATCGTCTTCCCGGCCGCGATCCTGCAGCCGCCGTTCTTCACAATGGCGGCCGACGACGCCGTCAACTACGGGGCGATCGGCGCGGTGATCGGTCACGAGATCTCCCACGGGTTCGACGACCAGGGCTGTCAGTTCGACGGGTCCGGGAACCTGCGCAACTGGTGGTCGGACTCAGACCATGAGGCCTTCTCGGACCGGACCAAGGTGCTGGTGGAGCAGTACGCCGCCTACGAGCCGGTGGAGGGCTACCACCTCAACGGCGAGTTGACCCTCGGCGAGAACATCGCGGATGTGTCGGGGCTCGCCGTCGCCTTCCGCGCGTACCAGTTGTCCTTGGGCGCCGAACCCGCGCCGGTGATCGATGGGCTGACCGGTGAGCAGCGCTTCTTCGTCGGATTCACCCACGTCTGGCGTGCGAAGACCCGCCCGGAGGAGACGATCCGACGGGTCACGATCGACCCGCATTCGCCGCCGGAGTACCGCGTGTTCGGCACCCTGGTCAACACCGATGCATTCTTCGACGCCTTCGACGTCCAGCCCGGCGATGGGATGTGGCGTGATCCGGTCGAGCGCGTCCGGATCTGGTGAGTGTCCTCCGACCAGCGCGACGACGCGTTCTACCAGCCCTGGAGTGACCCCGATCGCGACTACGCGGCGGGGCCTCCACCCACCTCACACACCGGGGTGGCGGGCAGGGTCGAGAAGGTCGTCCTAGGAGCGGGACGCCTGGTCGACAAGGCACAGGCACGCTTCGCTCCGGTCGCCTTCGGCTACGCGGTCTTCAAGAAGTACGCCGACGACGAGGGAAGCCGACTTGCGGCCCTGCTGGCCTACTACTTCTTCCTCGGCATCTTCCCGTTGGCCATCGGCGGGTACGCCGTCCTGCGCACCATCGCCGACAACAACCCCGACCTGGTCAATCAACTCGTGGAGCAGGTCGTGCCGCCGGAGTACCAGGACCAGATCATCAACTCCTACAACACACTGCCCAGCGGTGGCGCTGCCTTCTGGATCGCACTCATCGGTCTGCTCCTGGCGGGTACCGGAAGTGCCTTCGCGCTGTATGCGATGGTCAACCAGGTCTTCTGCGTGCCGTACCGCTTCCGGTACGGTTTCGGCCCGCGTTACGTCCGAGTCCTGCTCATGCTGTTGCTCATCGGCATCGGTGTGATCATCGTCGCGGGGGCGTCGTTGCTCTCCGGGCAGTACCTGCCGGCCGCCTGGCAGGGGTTCGCCAGCGGAGTCGTCACCTTCCTGGTGGTCGCGTCGATCTTGTTCGCGGCGCCGAAGATCCTCGCTCGGCGTCCCATCCGCGGCAAGGAGTTGGTGGTGGGGGCGCTCGCCGGCGGGTTGGCCTTCACGCTGATCCTGGCACTGGCCGGAGCGATCACCGCGAGATTCCTCAACAACTCTTCGGCCGTCTACGGGGCGATGACCACAGTGGTCGCGTTCATCTCCGTGCTGTTCCTGGCGTCCAACTCCATCGTGTTCGCCTACGAGGCCTCGGTCGTGTGGGCCTGGCGCTTGTGGCCGCGCGGGGTCGACATCAACAATCTCTTCCCCGCGGACGAGCGGGCCTACACACTGCTCTCGTTGATGGACGAACGTATGCCGTCACAGCGCAACGGGATCTACTTCGATGCGACCGGCCATGAGGACGAACGACGGCCGGATCTGGAGGCGCTGATGCGCCGGCCGGAGGGTGTGCCTATGACGCCCTACGACACGACTCAGCCGAACTCGGAGACCGCCAACCGCTCACAGGGCGACCAGTCCTTGTCGGGGTAGATGTCCTCCAGACGAAGCAGTGCCCCTTCGATGTCATCGGGTTGCACGGACACGCCGATCTTCGTGAATGGTGTGGCGAACATGCTCAGCGCGCCGACGACTCCCATTGTGAACAGCAGACACGCGCCGATCAGCACCAGTGCGGTGCGGGGACGGTTCGGCAGGCTGATCATCATCAGGGCTGCGAACACGAACACGCCGAGGTCGATGACGATCCACACGATCAGAGGCAGGTTGAAGGCTGACGACAGGATCCGCTTCTGACGGGCGTTCTGGGCCTCCTGGAAGGCCGTCATCATCTGGGCCTGCGCTTCTTGTTGCGTGGCCGTGCGGGTGGGCAGGCTTGCGACACTCGACCGGACCTGGGCCGCCCACGCCGCGGTGTTCTCATCGCCGGTCAGGTCAGCGCGCGCCGCCGAAGTCCACGAGTCGGTGGCCACTGAGCGCATCAGACAGATGGTGTCCCGGCGCACCTCGTCGCCCGGCGAGGTGGGGAAGAAGTCCGCGCTCTCGAACACGTCGGCCAGAGCGACCGCCTCCTCGCGTGCACTCTGCCGCACCTCCTCGTAGACCTGCACTGAGAAGAAGAGCATCAGGCCGAGCATGATCCCCAGAACGCCGCTGACGTAGGCGATCGCGTCGGTGAAGAGACCTGTCGCTGATTCCTCGCCACCGGCGGCCGGTTCGCGGCGCTGCAAATGGCGGCGCAGCAGGATCCCGACGCTGAT
>WBZM01002884.1_pt1 | contig 14006 bp, 14 predicted proteins | sample 5204271 | NCBI WGS metagenome assembly WBZM01 (sample SAMN12344346, study PRJNA552823) | activated sludge metagenome | biome: Activated sludge suspended growth; feature: Nitrification reactor; material: Wastewater; isolation source: activated sludge from nitrification reactor of wastewater...
CGCCGGTGACAAGCATTACGTCGCGGCCGCCTTCCCGTCTGCCTGCGGCAAGACCAACTTCGCCATGCTGGTTCCTCCACAAAGCCTGAGTGGCTGGAAGATCACCACCATTGGCGACGACATCGCTTGGATCAAGCCGCGCAAGGACAAGAACGGTGTCACTCGGCTCTATGCGATCAACCCGGAGGCCGGCTTCTTCGGCGTCGCCCCGGGCACCAACGACAAGACCAACTTCAATGCCATGGCCTCGCTCGCCGAGAATACGATCTTCACCAACGTCGCGCTGACCGATGACGGCGATGTCTGGTGGGAAGGCATGGGCCCGGCACCAGCGCACGCGATCGACTGGCAAGGCAATGACTGGACACCGGAGATCGCCAAGGAAAAGGGCACCAAGGCGGCGCACCCGAACTCGCGTTTCACCGCACCGGCTTCGCAATGCCCGTGCATCGATCCCAAGTGGCAGGATCCGGAAGGAGTGCCGATCTCGGCTTTCCTGTTCGGCGGCCGGCGCGGCTCGACCGTGCCGCTGGTCTGCCAGACGCGCGACTGGGAGCACGGGGTCTATGCCGCGGCCACCCTCGGGTCGGAAACCACGGCTGCCGCCTTCGGCCAGCAGGGTGTCGTTCGTCGCGACCCCTTCGCGATGCTGCCCTTCTGCGGCTACAACATGGCCGACTATTACAACCACTGGCTGCAGATGGGCAAGGCGACCGACAACCCGGTACCGATCTTCATGGTCAACTGGTTCCGCATGAACGAAAAAGGCGAGTTTGCCTGGCCGGGCTTCGGCGACAACGCCCGTGTCCTGAAGTGGATCATCGAGCGTTGCGAAGGCAAGGCTTCCGCCAGGGAGACGACCCTTGGCTGGATGCCCAACTACGAAGACCTCGACTGGAGTGGCAGCGACTTCTCCATGGCCCAGTTCGCCGGCGTCACCAGCCTCGACAAGCAGGCATGGCTGAGCGAGCTCGAAGGAGTCAAGGACTGGTTTGGCAAGATGGGTGACAAGCTGCCCGCCAAGCTCGCCGACGTTCGCGACGAGTTCGAGAAGGAATTCCAGGCCGCCTGACCGGGAGCTCCGCGCCCAGGCCGAAAGGAAGCCGCCTGCGGGCGGCTTCTTTGTGTCTGCGCATTGGCTTGCGGCTAAACTGACGGCTTCATCCCCACCACGAGCAACAGACCAGCATGCCCAGTCTTCCCGCGCACCGCTTGGCCGACATCGCACCCTTCCACGTCATGGAGTTGATGACGCGTGCCAAGGAACTCGAAGCCGGAGGCCGCGACATCATCCACATGGAAGTCGGCGAGCCTGACTTCCCGACGCCGCAACCGATCGTGGCGGCAGCGCAAGCGTACATCGCCGGCGGTCGCGTTCGCTATACGGCCGCCCTCGGTCTGCCCGAACTGCGTACCGCAATTGCCGCCTTCTACGCCACGCGCTACGGCCTCAACGTCCCGACATCGCGCATCGTCGTCACCGCCGGCGCTTCCGGCGGCCTGCTGCTAGCGATGGCCTGTCTCACCGAACCGGGCAGCGAATGGCTCCTGACCGACCCAGGCTACCCCTGCAACCGGCATTTCGTGCGCTGTTTCGAGGGCCGGCCAATCGGCATTCCGGTGAGCGGCGAGAGCAACTTCCAGCCGACTGTGGATGATTTGGCCCGATTCTGGAGTGAACGGACAGCCGGAGCCCTGTTCGCATCGCCAGCCAATCCAACGGGAACCCTGCTCCCTGACCAGAGATTGGCCGACATCGCCCGCTTTGTCCGCCAGAGGGGCGGACAGCTGATCATCGACGAAATCTACCACGGGCTCACCTACGGGCGCGATGCCAGGAGCGCCCTCGAGTTCGACGATGACGTCTTCGTCGTCCAGAGTTTCTCGAAGTACTTCAACATGACGGGCTGGCGTCTCGGCTGGCTCGTCGTGCCGCCACGCTTCCTTCGCGACATCGAGAAGCTGGCGCAGAATCTCTTCATCTCGCCGTCCGCGGCCGCTCAGTACGCCGCCCTCGCGGCCTTCCACCCGGATACCATCGCCATCCTAGAGGAACGCCGCAGCGAATTCCGGAAGCGACGGGACTTCCTGGCACCGGCGCTCGAGACCCTGGGATTCCGCTTCCCGGCAAGGCCGCAGGGGGCATTCTACCTCTATGCGGACTGCTCGCAACTCACCGACGACAGTACTCTTTTCGCCAGCGAGTTGCTCGAGTCGGTCGGAGTTGCCGCAACGCCCGGACTCGACTTCGGCAGCAACGTGCCCGAGAGGTATCTGCGCTTTGCCTACACCAGCGACGTGACGCGACTGGCGGAAGCCGTCGACCGGATTCGCTGCTTTCTGGGCCCAGCCTGACGATCCACCGCCAGCGTACGTACGGCAGCAGCCGCGTCAGCGCAGCAATCCCGGCAGGCTACCGAACGCCGCCAGACGGCGCCAGTCAAAGAACGGCCCAGGGTCGGTCTTGCGCCCGGGAGCGATGTCACTGTGACCGACCACCGCAGTGATTGGAAAACGTGAACACAGGCACCGCAGCAGGTCCAACAGGCAGCCGTACTGCGCCTCGGTGAAGGGTGCTTCATCGCAGCCCTCCAGTTCGATGCCGAGCGAGAAGTCGTTGCAGCGCGGTCGGCCCTGCCAGGAAGAAAGCCCCGCGTGCCACGCGCGCTGGCGGCACGAGACCAACTGGATCAACTCGCCATCGCGCCTGATCAGGAAATGCGCCGAAACCCGCATGCCGGCGACCTCGGCGAAGTAGGGATGGGCAGCGGCGTCGAGGCGATTGGTGAACAGGCGAATGATCGCGTCACCGCCGAAGGAGGCCGGCGGCAGGCTGATCGCATGCACGACGATCAGCGAGACCGTCTCGCCGTCCGGCCGTTCATCGCAATTGGGCGAGTTGATGCGCAAGGCACCGTCCACCCAACCCGCATCGTCAACTGCCGGCGCGGGTGCCAGACAGGGCCGACTCATTCTTCGATGCCCAAGCGCTCGATGCGATAGCGCAGTGAGCGAAAGCTGACGCCCAGCAGACGGGCTGCCGCCGTGCGATTGAATTCGGTCTTGGTCAGGGCTTCGAGAATGGCCTGTTTCTCGATGCGATTGATGTAGTCATCGAGAGTCTCGCCCTCCCTACCAAGACTGTCACGAACTGCGGTCGCTGGCGCCAGCTGCAGATCGTCGACCACTACAGTCTGGCCGCTGCAGAGCGCTGTGGCACGCTCCAGGATGTTCTCGAGCTCGCGCACGTTGCCGGGGAAACTGTAGTCGTTCAGCATCCTCGCTGCCTCGGGATCGAGGCGCGGCGGCTGCGGTCCGCAAAGCCGGACAAGCATGGATTCGGCCAGTGGTGCAATGTCTTCGCGACGCTCGCGCAGCGGCGGCATCCTGAGTTCGATGACGTTGACTCGATAGTAGAGATCCTGGCGGAACGATCCGGCATCGACACAATCCCTGAGCTGGTGATGAGTCGCCGAAATGATCCGCAGGTCCACCGGCTCCTCGACTGTGCTGCCAACCTGGCGCACCTTTTTCTCTTGTATCGCACGCAGGAGCTTGACCTGCATCCCCAGAGGCAGGTCGGCCACCTCGTCGAGAAACAGCGTCCCCCCCTGCGCGGCCTGAAAGAACCCGGGGCGATCGCTGTCGGCGCCGGTGAAAGCCCCCTTGCGGTAACCGAAGAACTCGCTCTCCATCAGGTTTTCGGGAATCGCCCCGCAGTTCACCGGCACAAAGGGCGCGCTGCGGCGCGCGCTCTGATCGTGAATCAGTCGCGCAGCCAGTTCCTTGCCGGTGCCCGACTCACCGGAGATGTACACTGGCGCCTGGCTGCGGGCAAGCTTGTCGATCATCTCGCGTACATGAATGATCGCCGGCGACGTACCGATGAGTCGTGTCGCAGCTTCGCTGCCTTCCCCGTCACCCGTCCCGCCGCTGCGCCGAGGCAGGTTGAGCGCCGACTTGATGAGGCTGCGCAACTGCTCCAGCGCCACCGGCTTGGCGAGGTAGTCGAAAGCCCCGGCTTTCAGCGCGGCGACCGCATTCTGCGTCGTGCCGAAGGCCGTGATCACGGCCACCGGCGTTTCCCCGTAGCTCTCGGCGATCAGCCTGACGATCGCCAGCCCATCGCCGTCAGGAAGTCGCATGTCCGTCAGACACAGCTGGTAGCGCTGCTGTTCGAGGAACTTCCGCGCCTCGGCAACCGTCGCTGCGCAGTCCGCCAGGAGCCCCATCCGTGCCACCGTCAGATCGAGGAGTTCGCGGATGTCCGCCTCATCGTCGACCACCAGAACACGAGCCAGATCGCCGCGTGGGCGACGTTGCACCTTGCCAGTCAACAACCCAGAGCCCTCCCCAGGAGACGAAAATCGGCACCCTTGCCACGTCCCAGCAGTTCGAGACGTGCCTCGTTCGCCTCGCACAGCTCGCGCGCTATGTACAGGCCAAGACCGGTGCCGCGATGATGGGTCGTGAAGAAGGGCTCGAAGATCTGTTCCCGCAAGTCATCGGCCACACCCTCACCATCGTCGATCACGTGCAATTCCACCTGCCCCGCCACCCGACCATCGCCAACCAGCAGACGAACGCTGCCGGCCAGCCGACGGGAATGCCGCAGCGCGTTGCTGAGCAGGTTCCACAATACCTGATGCAGATGAGACCGATCAAAACAGATACGTGCGTCGCCACACACCTCCAGCCGGATCACATCGGCGGCGAGCTGCTCCCTGGTCGACCACTCTTCGGCGAATGCTGGCAGCAATTGTCGCAGGTCGATCAGCTCGCTATACACGCGATCGCGACGGCCCAGCTCCAGGACATCGCTGACGATACGTTCCACACGCTGGGTATTGTCGAGCAGGATGCGCAACAGCCGTTCGTACAGTTCGCCGCGCCGCTCCTCCCGCATCAGCTCGCCGGCGTGGCGGATTGCCGACAGCGGATTGCGGATCTCGTGCGCAATGCTCGCCGTCAAGCGCCCAAGCGCTGCCAGCTTGATCTGCTGCGCCTGCTCGCGTAGGCGGCTCATGTCCTCGAGAAAAACCAGCACATCGCTGTCACCACCGGTGGTCCCAACGAACCGCACGCGCAACTGCACTCCGTTCGCTGGCACCTGTACCAACACTGCGTCACCATCAGGCTGCCGCCGCCAGTCGGCGAAGGACTGCAGAAGTTCGGGCGAGCACTCGCGCAGAACCGGCTCGCCGCTCTCGCTAGCGGTCAGCAGGTGCCTGGCGCGCGGGTTGCATTGGGCAACCCGTGCGTCATCGCCGAGCACCAGAACCCCCTCCTGCATCTCCTCGATCACTCTCTGGCTGACCAGAGTCTGCTTCTTCAGATCAATGCCGCGGCGACGCGCAAGCTCCTCGTTGGCGAGGAGCCGACGGGCGAGCAACCGCGCCGAGATGGCAACGGCAAAGAAAGCGATGCTAAAGACGCCGGCATGGAAGAAGGCTGTCGCTTCGAGCTCCGTCTGCAGCGCGCGATAAGACTGCTCAACGAGTACGGCGATGGTCGCCAGCGCAGCATAGAAGATCACCAGTCGACCCTGCCCGACGAGGCCTGCACCGGCAAGGGTCACCAGGAGCATCGATCCGAAGCCACCGCCAAGGCCACCGCCGACGTGAATCAGCAGTGTCATCACCAGCACATCGAGGAGCACGCTGGCGGTGATCTGGCTGCTCGCGTGCTGCCGCCAAGCGTACGCGACGACGGCCGAGAGAATCGTGCTGAAGAGGTATCCGCCGGCCAGCCCGACATGGAGCCCTCCCTGATTCAGGGTGAGAACGGGCAAGGCCGAAGGATAAAGCAGTGCCGAAAAGAACAGCAGCGCGGCAACCACGAAGCGATAGAGCTGGAAGTATCGCAGCGACCTCCAGCGCGTCTCGGAGAAGCTCTCCGGATCACGCCCGCCCGTCCCCGACACCGGCTCCTCAGTCGCCGCCGTGTCCAGATTCGCGCAGGTGGGCGGCACAGCAGTAGTAACGGCCGTTGGCCAGCAAGCTCTCGCTGATGGGCTGATTGACGCCACAGTGAGCACACTGCACCATTCGCTCGACCTCGCGATCGCCCTGCGCAGCTGTCCCAGCGGACTTGCGCAAACCACGCCACGCCCACCATGCGAGGAGCCCGAGAGCGAGCAGAAGAAGGTATTTCGTCATCGCGACACGAAGAGACCTGCGGAGCGTCGAAGCATAGCAGATGGCCGGCAACCCGCAATGGGCTGCGCAGACCCGGCGGCAAACGCCGCCTGCATCCACGAGCGAACCCGACAGCGAAATGGGCGACACCGGAGTGCCAAGCTGAAGGCGACGGTTGGTCGGGGCGAGAGGATTCGAACCTCCGACTCCTGCGTCCCGAACGCAGTACTCTACCAGGCTGAGCTACGCCCCGACCGAAGCGACACCAGAGCTAGTAAGTCCTGGCAACCGCGAAGAGGCACAATTCTAACAGGGAATCCCGGTGCTGAGAAGCGGGAACGGCTGTCAGGGCGTGCGCAGCAAGATCGGCTTCAGCCGCTGCTCGACGCCGCGCATACTCGAGCGCACCGGTGTCACGCACCGCCGCCAGGATCTCGGGCAGGTTGTCCCGGCCACCGTCCTCGATCGCTCGCCGCACGCTCGCCGCCTGCTCGGGAGTGCCATTCTGCAGAACGAAGATCAACGGCAACGTCGGCTTCCCCTCCGCGAGATCATCTCCCAGATGCTTGCCGGTCTCCAGCTCGGCGCCGGAATAGTCCAGTACATCATCGATCAGCTGAAAAGCGGTGCCAAGATGCATCCCATAGACTGCCATGGCTCGCTCGACAGCCGTATCGGCGCCGCCGATGATGGCGCCAACCTGTGCGGCGGCCTCGAACAGCTTGGCCGTCTTGTAGCGGATGACCTGCAGATAGCCATCCTCATCGACGTCGGCATCGTGGCAGTTCATCAACTGCAGGACCTCGCCCTCGGCGATGACGTTCGTCGCATCAGACAACACCTGCATGATGCGCATGTCGTTCACCGCGACCATCATCTGAAAGGCACGCGAATAAAGGAAGTCCCCCACCAGCACGCTGGCCGAATTGCCGAACAGTGCGTTGGCGGTCTGGCGGCCACGCCGCAGGTTGGAGGCGTCCACCACATCATCGTGCAGGAGCGTCGCCGTGTGAATGAACTCGATGACCGCCGCCAGGTGATGATGGTGCGCGCCGCGATAATCGAGCGCCCCCGCCGCAAGCAGCACCAACGCCGGCCGCAGCCTCTTGCCTCCGCTATGCACGATGTACTCGGCCACCTGCCGCACCAGCGCGACTTCCGAATGCAGGCGTTGACGGATCACCGCATCGACAGCGGTCATGTCCGACCCGATCAGCCTGTACAGCTGCTCCATTCTCACCACACGGCACCCTGGCACGAAACTTGGGGATCTTAGGCGTCGCCCTCCCGTGCGTCAAGCAAGCCGAGGTCGCGCCCCGGAAAAGGCTTTGACTGGAGCCGAAAAGAAGGTAGAATGCGCGGTTCTTTGCTCCACATCGTTCAGTTTTAGTCAACCTGGAGTCCAACATGTACGCGGTGATAAGAACCGGTGGCAAGCAATATCGCGTTGTCAGCGGCGAGAAATTGAAAATAGAACAGATACCGGCAGAAGTTGGCGCAGAAGTTAGCCTTGATCAGGTTCTCATGCTCGGTGACGGCGAGTCGGTGCAAATCGGCACGCCGCTCGTCGCCGGGGCAGCAGTCAGGGCAACTGTGCTGTCTCACGGCCGTCACGACAAGATCCGCATCTTCAAGATGCGTCGGCGCAAGCACTCACAAAAGCACCAAGGGCACCGCCAGAACTACACCGAGATTCGCGTTGATGCCATCGCCCCCGGCGCCGCGATGGCCACTGCAGCCTGACACGAAAGGAGTCTGATCCATGGCACACAAGAAAGCCGGCGGCAGCGTACGCAATGGCCGCGACTCGGAAGCGAAACGCCTTGGCGTCAAGCGCTATGGCGGACAACTCGTTCGCGCCGGCAACATCATCGTTCGCCAGCGTGGCACCGCCTACCATCCGGGTGAGAACATGGGCATCGGCAAGGACCACACGCTGTTCGCCCTGGTCGACGGTCATGTACAGTTCGCCATCAAGGGAGCGCTTGCCCGGCGCACGGTCAGCATCGTTCCGCTTGCCGCCGACTGAACCAGCGCAAGTTGGCGGTAGCATGCCAGCCAGATGAGGCCCAAGCCCTATCATCTCCGGTAGGGCTTTTTGTTTGCACTCCCGAACCTGCGCAGGACGACAGCCATGAAGTTCATTGACGAGGCCAGGATCTCGATTGCGGCCGGCGACGGCGGCAATGGGATCGCCTCGTTCCGGCGCGAGAAGTATGAGCCCGAGGGTGGTCCTGACGGGGGTGACGGCGGCCATGGCGGCAACGTGCACTTCGTTGCCGACCGCAACGTGAACACGCTGATCGAGTACCGCTACGTGCGTCGGTTCCGCGCCAAGCGCGGCGAGAACGGGCGCTCGAGTGACTGCTACGGCAAGCGCGGGCCGGATCTCACCCTGCGCGTGCCGATCGGTACGGTCATCGCCGATCTCAACAGCAACCAAGTCCTCGCCGATCTCGATTGCGACGGAAAGAAGGTTCGGCTGGCCAAGGGTGGCCGTGGCGGCCTGGGCAATGTCCATTTCAAGTCCAGCGTCAATCGGACTCCACGCCAGTGCACCCGCGGCGAGCCGGGTGAACAGCGGGACCTCCGGCTCGAGTTGCGTCTGCTTGCCGATGTCGGCCTTCTGGGCCTGCCCAACGCCGGCAAGAGCACGCTCCTGCGCGCCGTGTCGGCCGCCCGACCGAAGGTCGCCGATTATCCGTTCACCACCCTCGAACCACACCTCGGAGTCGTCCGCGTCGACGACGGGAGGAGCTTCGTCATCGCCGACATTCCCGGCCTGATCAGTGGCGCTGCCAATGGCGCCGGCCTCGGCATCCGCTTCCTCAAGCACCTCAAGAGAACCCGACTGCTGCTCCACATCGTCGACCTGGCCCCGAACGATCCCGCCGCCGACCCGGTCCGCGATGCGCGAACCATCGTCCGTGAGCTCGAACGCTACGATCCCGAACTCGCCGAGAAGCCGCGCTGGCTGGTGCTCAGCAAGCTCGACCTGATTCCGCCCGACGAGCTCGAAGCCCGCATTGCCAGCTTTCTGCAAGCCTGCGAAGCGGATCATGCCGCTTGCTTCCGGATCAGTGCCATCAACGGCGGCGGCTGCGTGGAGTTGACGCAGCGATTGCAGGAAGCACTCGACAGGATGCCGCGACCCACCGCTGCCGACGCGCAGGCGGCGGGCGAAAGCTCGTGGCCGGAGTGGCCGCCAGACGAAGCAGAGCCGCGCCCGGCATGACCACCACCCGCATTGCCGCAGCACGCCGTGTCGTCGTCAAAGTCGGATCGGCTCTGGTGACGAACAACGGCGAAGGCCTGCACCTTGCCGCCATCTCCGATTGGGCACGACAGATCGCCGAAGTGCACCGCCTTGGCAAGCAGGTCATCCTCGTATCCTCGGGCGCGATCGCCTGTGGTCTGCAACGTCTTGGCTGGCGGAAGCGACCACGTGCCGTGCACGAGTTGCAGGCCGCTGCCGCGGTCGGCCAGATGGGCCTGGCGCAGGTCTATGAGAGCGCTTTCGGTCGCTATGGCGTGCACACAGCGCAAGTCCTGCTGACGCACGATGATCTCGCGGACCGCAAGCGCTACCTCAACGCCCGCTCAACGCTGAGCACCTTGCTGGATCTGGGCGTCGTGCCGATCATCAACGAGAACGACACGGTCGTCACCGATGAGATCAAGTTTGGCGACAACGACACACTCGGCGCTCTGGTCGCCAACCTGATTGAAGCGGACTGCCTGCTCATACTCACCGACCAGCAGGGCCTGTTCACTGCTGATCCGCGCAAGGACTCGACAGCGACGATGATCAGCGAGGCGCGCGCCGGACTGCCCACCCTCGAAGCCATGGCCGGCGGTGCCGGCACCCAGTTTGGCAAGGGCGGCATGATCACCAAGGTCATCGCCGCCAAACGCGCGGCACGCAGCGGTGCCCATACGGTCATCGCCAGCGGCCGCACCAGCGACGCCATCCTCCGTCTGCTGCGCGGAGAACCGTTGGGGACGCTGCTGGTATCCGAAACACCGCCGCTCACTGCGCGCAAACAGTGGCTCGCCGACCACCTGCAGTTGAACGGCCGGCTGCTGCTCGACGGTGGCGCCATCTGCGCTCTGCGCGAGGGCAGGAGCCTGTTGCCCATCGGCGTTCTCGCGGTGTTTGGCGAGTTCGAACGTGGCGCCGCCGTTGCCTGCGTCGCCGAAGACGGCGGCGAGGTTGCCCGCGGACTGGTGAACTACGGCAGTAGCGACGCGCGGCGCATTGCGCGCCGCGCCAGTCAGGAAATCGAGGACATCCTCGGTTACATCGACGAGCCCGAAATCATCCATCGCGACAACCTGATCCTGACCTGAGCACCGGGGACGACATGAGCGACGAACACAAGCAATCCATTCACCTTCCTTTCTCCGACAAGTACACCGATTCGCACTCTCAGGAGTACTTCCAGAAGCATGATCGGAAGAAACTGTCTGACCGCTTGGAGCATCGCATGGCGGCACGCGCGCTGGCGCTTGCCGGCAACCCCTCGTCGGTTCTCGACCTGCCCTGTGGCACTGGACGCTTCTGGTCGCTCCTCGCGGAACAACCGCAACGGCAGCTGTTGGCCGCCGATTACAGCCAGGCCATGCTCGACGTCGCCGGCAAGGTGCGCCCACCGGAAGTCGTCAAGCGCTTCCGGCTGCTGCAATGTTCCGCGTTCGCGATCAGCCTGCCTGATGCGCACGTCGATTGCATCTTCTCGATTCGCCTGGTGCACCACATCGGCGACTCCGCTCACCGCGTCGCGCTGCTCAGGGAGTTTCATCGCGTAACGCGGGACACGGTCGTCCTGTCTCTCTGGGTCGACCGGAATTACAAGGCTTGGCGTCGTCGGCGACTGGAGACCAACCGCCGGCGGGCCGGCGAAACGAGCGACAACCGGTTCATCGTCCCGCGCCAGCAGTTTGAACGCGAGTGTCGCGAGGCCGGCTTCGCCATCGTTGGCCACGTGGACTTCCTGCCCTACCTGTTCATGTGGCGCGCCTACGTGCTGCGCAAGCTACCCGCCTGACATCCACCTACGGCCAAAGGCGCTCGGCCCCCCATGAGTGTGCGCGATCATTTTCCCTCCGCAGCCGCACGGAGCGAACTGCAGCGCCATCAGCTCGCAGATTTTGTCCCCCTGTGGTCGCTCGCCGCCGACTGGCATGAAGCCCCGAACGAGAGACGCGGCGGCTGGAGCGGGGTCAGCCGGCACCTGCTCGCCAACGGCAACTCGATCTTCGTCAAGCGCCAGCAAGACCACCTCTGCCGGACGCTGCGCCACCCCCTGCGCGGCGTCCCCACGTTCTACCGCGAGTACCTGAACATCCTGCGTCTGCAGCGACACGCCATCGCTAGCCTGGACGTACTGTACTACGGTGACCGCCGGGATGCCGGTCACTGGCAGGCAATCCTCGTCACGCGCGCGCTCGACGACTTCAGCAGTCTCGACGAATGGAACACGGCAAACCCGCAGGCAGCACCACAGCGGCGCCAGTCGCTGATTGCCGCCGTCGCCAGCGCCTGCGCTCGCCTGCACAGCCATCGCTTGCAACACAGCTGCCTCTACGGCAAGCATGTCTTCGTCCGTCGCAGCCCGGCAGTGCCCGATGCCTACGGGGAAGGCGACGTGCGCTTCATCGACCTGGAAAAGCTGCGCCAGCGCATCAGTCGCGAGCGCGCTGGCGCCCACGATCTCGACCAGCTGCGGCGGCACACGCTGGGCTGGAACGATGCCGACTGGCAGCATTTCACGCTGGCCTACCGGCAGCACATGGCCGTGCTGCGGCGCTAATCGCCCAATCCGGGCGGGGCAAGATCCCTAGCATCGGGATTGATGATGTCGAAAGTGGCCGGCATCCGCGAGTAGAAGATCCTGACTTTCTCCCGCCGGAGCAGGTCGAGAATTCGCCACTCCTCGTCCTCGGTGACGACGAATTCGACCTCGATGGCACCAGTGCCCGCGAGCTCGAAGAAGCGGTCCTCGTGTACCGCGTGTCGACGCCCGAAGCCACCGACCGCACGGAACGCCGAGCCGCCACGGATGCCGAGCCGGTTGCCCTCGGCAAGCAGCCATTCCCAGAGCAGAACGCCGTGCAGACGCTCGCCCTCGCCGACATAGAAACGAAGCAGGGAGCCCTTCATCCGCACCTCCTCGTCAGCCCCCATCCTTCAGCCAGAAGACAGTCGCCATGCCGGCGAGCGTCATCAGCAGCGAGCCGGCGACATGCGCCAGAATCAAGAGCGACGCCCACAGCAGCCGACCCTGTTGCAGCAAGACGACCAATTCGGCGGAAAACGTCGAGAAGGTCGTCAAGCCGCCGCAAAAGCCCGTGATAACGAGCAGACGCCACTCGGGCGAGACGGTCGTCGAGAATGCGAAAAAGGCGATCGCCAGACCGATGGCATAGGCGCCAAACAGGTTCGCGACGAGCGTCCCTGGCGGAATGCTCGGCAGGATGGCGTTGAGCCGGACGCCGAGCTGCCAGCGCAGCAGTGCGCCAAGCGCAGCGCCAAGCGAGATGGCAAGGATCGACTTCCACATGCAGGCGCCTCAAGAAACGCGTCGCTCACAGACAATCTGCGCCACAGCCGGCTTGTCACGGCGGTGGCGGATGACCACCTCCACCCACGTTTCACCAATCCCGACCAACCTGACGAGGGACTATAGCACTCCCGCACGCCGCCCGCACGATCTGCCGCGTGCGTGCCTGCCACCAGCTGTGCAGTAGTTCCTTTCCAGTCGCGCCGCCGCGGACAGATACTGCAGCCAGAGGTCACGATTTCATCGCTTCCTCTGATCCCCAGCCCTGACGTAAGCAGCGGGCGCCAGGGCGACTGCAAAGCCGCTGGTTGATCTGGCGTGTCCGCCCGGGAGCATGGCCCGGGGGACCAAGGAGCTTGAAATGAAAGTGATGATGGTGGTGGAAGGCGGCGATTGCGCACTCCGGATCGAACCCCTGGATGTGGAAGGACTGGCCCTACTGGCTGCGTTTGGAGTCTGCGGCAGATATCAGACAGGGCTCGGCCAAGCGACGGGCTCAAGAATGCCGGGGGCGGACAGCCTCAGACAAGCTGGTCTCGAGACCATGACGCTTGCAGAAGTGGCGTCATGAATGCGTGGCAAGTCATCGGCTTAGCGCAGCGATCAAGCACTGGAGCCTCTTGCAAGACTCCCGCGGGGCGAGTCGCTGCGCCGCCGCATTCTCTCTTCGGGAGTGAGTTTTGCTGCGAGCGAAGCCGGTCCGGCTGAGTTGCTAACCTGATGGCATCGTTTTCAGAATCCGGCGCGAACCCTCTCCTGCACTGCTCGAATGCACCGCGTTCAGAGGGCGAGGGCTGGGGGTCATCGTCGTAATCGCATCAATTGGTCAGCGGACAGCGCGAGCAGGCCGAACATCAGGTGGGCCATCACCTTGGTGTGGCCCTTGACCCGGACGTTCCGGCCACCGAACTCATCCTTGAGGCGAGCGTTGCTCCGCTCGGCGGCGCTCCGCTCGTTGTAGCGGAGCGCTTCGGCCGGGGAGAATTTGATCTTCTCACCGCGTCGTGGGTTGTGGTCGATCAGGGGAACGTGCCCGAGGCTCTTGCTGTGCGCGCGCAACTCGCTGCTGCAATAGGCCGCATCCATGAGGTCATCGAGGCTGGTGACGCGCTCGGCGCTGATCAACGACAGGGGGATGGCGGCGAGGCTGTCGTGCATCGAGGCGCTGGAAAGGAGCGCTGAGATGGGGACACCGCAGTCGGCGGTGTCGAGATGCAGCTTGTAGCCGGTCCAACTGTTCTTGTAGCCCTGCGCATTGCACTTGGTGCCGCGATCGCACGCAGTGGGAATCTCCTGGAGCATTTGC
>WBZM01002398.1_pt1 | contig 14000 bp, 15 predicted proteins | sample 5204271 | NCBI WGS metagenome assembly WBZM01 (sample SAMN12344346, study PRJNA552823) | activated sludge metagenome | biome: Activated sludge suspended growth; feature: Nitrification reactor; material: Wastewater; isolation source: activated sludge from nitrification reactor of wastewater...
CAGGGCAGCGCCCAGGGGATGGAACGCGCCACCGCCGACTACATGGGGATGCTCGCCACGGTGATGAACGCGCTGGCCATGCAGGCGGCGCTGGAATCGCTCGGCGTCTTCACCCGCGTCATCTCGGCCATCCCGATGGACACGGTGTGCGAACCCTACATCCGCCGCCGCGCCATCCGCCACCTGGAAAAGAAGCGCGTCTGCATCTTCGCCGCCGGCACCGGCAACCCCTATTTCACCACCGACACCGCCGCGACCCTGCGCGCCAACGAAATGGGCTGCGAGGCGATCTTCAAGGGCACCAAGGTCGACGGCGTCTACGACAAGGATCCCAAGAAGTTCGCCGACGCCCGCCGCTACGACACCGTGACCTACGACGAGGTTCTCCAGCAGCATCTGGGCGTTATGGACGCCTCGGCCATCGCGCTGGCGCGCGACAACAACCTGTCCATCATCGTCTTCTCGCTCGACGAACCCGGCGGATTCCGCGGCATCCTGTCGGGGCAGGGCACCTATACCAAGGTCTGCGGCTGACCTGTTGGCGCCGTGCCGCCGGGGCGACGCCGGCCTGTATCTTTCCTGCGCGCTTTTGTATAAAGGCGCGAAACGACGACCGGAACAAGACGGATAGACACAAGCATGTCCGATGACCTGACGATTGACATCGACGATCTCTCGCGCCGCATGGACGGCGCCATGACGGCACTTCGCCATGAATTCTCGTCCCTGCGCACCGGCCGTGCCTCGGCCTCGCTGGTCGAGCCGATCCACGTCGATGCCTATGGCCAGATGACGCCGATCAACCAGCTTGGCACCGTCAACGTGCCCGAACCGCGCATGGTCACGATCAACGTCTGGGACAAGGGCATGGTCGGCAAGGTGGAAAAGGCGATCCGCGAATCCGGCCTCGGCATCAACCCGCAGCTCAATGGCACCATCATCATGCTGCCGATCCCCGAGCTGAACGAGGAACGCCGCAAGGAACTGACCCGTGTCGCCGCGCAATATGCCGAACACGCCCGCGTTGCCATCCGCAACGTGCGCCGCGACGGCATGGATCAGATCAAGAAGGCCAAGTCCGCCGGCATGGCCGAGGACGACCAGAAGATGTGGCACGACGAGGTGCAGGAACTGACCGACAAGGCCATCGCGTCGGTCGACAAGGCGCTCGAGGCCAAGCAGGCGGAGATCATGCAGGTCTGACCCGGTGCGGGCGGAACTGATCGGGGCGGGGCTGGAAAGGGCAGGGCGCATGGCCGCCAAGGACATCACGGGGCAGACCCCCGCCCATGTGGCCATCATCATGGATGGCAACGGGCGCTGGGCCAAGTCGCGCAGCTGGCCGCGCCTTGTCGGCCACCGGCGCGGTGCCGAACGCGTGCGCGACATCGTCGAGGCGGCGCCCGGCCTCGGCATCCGCTACCTCACGATCTTCGCCTTCTCGACCGAGAACTGGAGACGCTCGACCGAGGAAGTCCTCGGGCTGATGTCGATCTTTGCCCGCTACATCGAATCCGAGGCTGAACGCCTGTCGAAGGAAGGCGTTCGCCTGCGCTTCATCGGCGGACGCGACCGTCTCGACAGGAAGCTGCAGAAGCTCATGGCCGGGATCGAGGCGCGCACCGCCGGCAACGACCGGCTGCACCTGACGGTGGCGATCAACTACGGCGGCCGCGACGAGATCGCCCGCGCCGCGCAGCGCATGGCGCTCGATGTGGCGCAGGGCCGCCTCGCCCCCGAGGACGCGGACGAGGCCGCGCTGGCCGCCCGGCTCGACACCGCGGGCCTTCCCGACCCCGACCTCGTGATCCGCACCTCGGGCGAAACCCGCATCTCGAACTTCCTGCTCTGGCAGTCGGCCTATGCCGAATACGAATTCACCGGCACGCTCTGGCCCGATTTCACGCCCGACGAACTTGCCCGCATTCTCGACCGGTTCGCCCTGCGCGACCGGCGCTATGGCGGCGCGCTGACGGCATGACACTTCCCGGCAACTGGCACGACCTCGCCCCCCGTCTGCTGTCGGGTGCGGCGATCGGCGTCGCCGGGCTGGGCCTGATCTGGGCGGGCGGCGTCTGGTTCCAGGCGCTCGCCGTCACCGTGGTCGGCCTGATGATCTGGGAACTGGCCGGCATCACCTCGGCCGATGGCCGTAAGGACCGGGCGATCGTGCTGGGCCTTCTGGCGGCGGTGACGCTGGGCTTCGCGCTCTGGATGCACCGGCCCTACTGGCTTGCGCTGCTCGCGCTGCCCTCGCTCGCAGGCCAGATCGGCCCGCGCCGCGACCGCGTGGTGTTCGCGCTTTACGCACTGGGCCTGATGTTCACGGGCTATGGGCTTGTCGCCTTCCGGGCCGGTCACGGGCTTTCGTTCGTGCTCTGGCTCGTGCTGCTCGTCGCGGTGGCCGACATGATGGGCTATTTCGGCGGCCGCCTCATCGGCGGGCCGAAGTTCTGGCCGGCGGTGTCGCCCAAGAAGACGTGGTCGGGCACGCTATCGGGCTGGGTTGGCGCAGCGGCCGTGGGGCTGGTCACGCAATATCTGGCGGGCGCCCCGGCATCGCTGCCGCTCTTCTCGGTCGCGGTCGCCTTCGCCTCGCAGATGGGCGACATTGCCGAAAGCGCGATCAAGCGGCGCGGCAACGTCAAGGACAGCTCGAACCTCATCCCCGGCCACGGCGGGTTGATGGACCGGTTCGACGCGCTGGCCGGTGCTGTGGTCTTCATCCTGCTCTGGGGCGCGATCCTGCCCGTCCCGCAGATCGGGGACTGACCCTATGCGGCGCATTTCGGTTTTCGGGGCGACCGGCTCCATCGGTGAAAGCACCTTCGATCTGCTGATGGCGCAGGGGGGGCCCGCGCGCTACCGCACCGTGGCGCTGACCGGCGGGCGCAACGTCGCGCGGCTGGCCGCGCAGGCCCGCGCGCTTCGCGCCGAAATCGCCGTCACCGCCCATGACGACTGCCTTGCCGCGCTTCGTGACGCGCTGGCCGGAACCGGCATTCAGGCCGCCGCCGGCGTGCGGGCCCTGGCCGAGGCCGCCGACCGCCCTGCCGACTGGGTGATGTCGGCCATCGTCGGCGCGGCCGGTCTTGCCCCCGGGTTCCGGGCGCTGGCGCAAGGCGCGACGCTCGCGCTTGCCAACAAGGAAAGCCTCGTGACCGCGGGGCCGCTTCTCATGGCCGAAGCCGCCCGCCACCACGCCCGCATCCTGCCGGTGGACAGCGAACATTCCGCCATCTTCCAGTCCCTTCTGGCCGAGGATCCGGCCGCGGTCGAAACCGTCACCATCACCGCCTCGGGCGGCGCCTTCCGCGACTGGCCCGTCGAGCGGCTTGCCACGGCGACGGTGGCCGAGGCCTCGACGCATCCGAACTGGGCCATGGGCCAGCGCATCACCATCGACAGCGCCTCGATGTTCAACAAGGCGCTCGAGCTGATCGAGACGCGCGAATACTTCGGCATCGACCCCGACCGCATCGCGGTGCTGGTCCACCCCGAATCCCTCGTCCACGCGCTGGTGCAGTTCCGCGACGGCGGCATGATCGGCCACCTCGGCGCCCCCGACATGCGCCACGCCATCGGCTATGCGCTCAACTGGCCCGAACGCGCGCATCTGCCCGTCGCCCGGCTCGACCTTGCCCGGATAGGCCGTCTTACCTTCGCCGCGCCCGATCCGGTGCGCTATCCCGCGCTCCGTCTGGCGCGCGAGGTCATGGCCACCGGCGGGCTTGCCGGCGCCGCCTTCAACGCCGCCAAGGAAACCGCGCTCGACGCCTTCGTCGCCGGCCGCATCGGCTTTACCGCCATGGCGCAGCTCGTCGAGGACACGCTCACGCAACTGTCAGGGCAGGGGGGGCTTGGCGCGGCCGCCGACAGCCTCGATAAGGTGCAGGCAATGGACGCCGAGGCCCGCCGCGTCGCGGCCGGACTGGTGAAGGAGTAAACGGTGGACCCGATCGGCTTCATTCCCAGCTTCGGCAGCTTCCTCTACACCGCCGTCGCCTTCGTCATGGCGCTTTCGGTCATCGTGACCATCCACGAATACGGCCATTACATCGTCGGCCGCTGGTCGGGCATCCACGCCGAGGTCTTCTCGCTCGGCTTCGGCCCGACGGTCTGGTCGCGCACCGACCGGCGCGGCACCCGCTGGCAGGTCGCCGCCCTGCCGCTTGGCGGCTACGTCAAGTTCCTGGGTGACGCCAACGCCGCCTCGTCCGGCCCCGACGAACGGACGATGGCCCACCTTTCGCCGGCGGAACGCCGCCACACCATGCACGGCGCGCCGCTCTGGGCGCGGGCGGCGACCGTCGCCGCCGGGCCGCTGTTCAACTTCGCCCTTTCCCTGGCGATCTTCGCGGGCCTGTTCATGGCCACCGGCACGGCAACCGACCGTCCCACCGTCGAGACCGTCCACCCCCTGCCGTCCGGCCCGGGCGACATCCGGCAAGGCGACATCATCCTCGCGGTCGAGGGCGTCGCCACCCCCGACTACGGCGCGCTGGACGACGCGGGCAGCAGCGTTCCCGCCCGTTCCCCGATGACCTATACCGTGCTGAGGGACGGCCAGGAAATCGCCGTGCCCGGCCCCGCCCTGATGCCCGGCCGCGTCGCCGGCGTCGCCCCGACCTCGGCCGCGCAAGAGGCGGGCCTCGCCCGCGGCGACGTCATCCTGTCGGTCGACGGCAGGCCCGTCACCGTCTTCGACGACCTCAGCCGCGCCGTGCGCGCCAGCGCCGGCAACCCCGTCGCGCTCGAGGTCTGGCGCGACGGCGCGGTCAAGCAGCTGACGCTCGTCCCGCGCGTCACCGACGACATCCATCCCGACGGAACCGTCGACACCCGCTACATGATCGGCGTCATGGGCGATCTGTTCTTCGCCCCCGCCACCCGGCCCGTCGGCCCGATCGAGGCGGTCGGCGCCGCCGCCACCCAGATCGGCGCGGTGATGTCGTCCTCGCTCAACGGGCTCTGGCACATGGTCACGGGGGCGATTTCCAGCTGCAACCTGCGCGGCCCGGTCACCATCGCCAAGACCTCGGGCGCGGCGGCCAGCGCGGGTTTTCTCGACTTCATCTGGTTCATCGCCGCCCTGTCGACGGCCATCGGCCTTCTGAACCTTTTCCCCATCCCGATGCTCGATGGCGGCCATCTCATCTTCTACACCTACGAATGGGCAGCCGGTAAGGCGCCGCCCGAGGCCGTGCTCAACGTGCTGATGACCCTCGGGCTGGCGATCGTGCTGGGCTTCATGGCCTTCGGCCTGTCGAACGACTTCCTCTGCCCCTGACGGGATGCGGGCCCACAGGGCCGCAGCGCCGGCTGAATGCCCTGCCCATGCCGCAATCGCGCCATATTCGGCGACTACCAAGGGCCAACGGAAGTTGAACGGGAAGGCGGCGCGACATGCAGATGATCCACGAAGGCTACCGCGGTCTGTCGCTGGTCTTTGCGCTCAACCTCGACCGCATCCTTTTTCCGCTGGCCATCGCCGCGGGTCTGGCCGGCGCGGCGGTTCTGGGCACCTATCTGCTCGAACTGCAGCCGCACGACCTGCCGCACGTCAACTGACGCCCCGGGGCGGCGAAACATCGCGATTTGCGCAAAGGCGCCGGCTGGTCCGGCGCCTTTCTCTTTGCGGCGGGTGGCTGCGGTGAAAGACCGGGTCTACCACAAGTCGCATGCCGGCCCGGCGGGGGCGCTAGGGGTCGCGGCGCGCCTTTGACAAGCCCCCCCTTTCCCATTAGTCACTTCCTTGACGCAGAAAAGCATAACGGCGCGGGGGTTTGACGATGGACACGCAGCATTTTGCTGGCAAAGGGCGCCGAGCGATCCGTCCGGGCGCAGTCATGCGGGCGCTTCTTGTTTCCGTTTCAATGGCTTGTGCTGCGCTGCCGCAGTCGTCCGTTGCGCAGTCCTACGCCTTTTCGTCGGTCAGCATCGAGGGCAACCAGCAGATCGAACCCGCGACGATCCTCAAGTTCGCAGGAATCGGGCGCGGCCAGTCGGTCTCGGCGGCCGAACTCAATGACGCCTATCAGCGGATCATGGGGTCGGGCCTCTTCGAGTCCGTCGAACTGGTGCCCTCGGGCGGCACGCTGGTAATCCGCGTCGTCGAAAACCCGACGATCAACGTCGTCAGCTTCGAAGGCAACCGCAAGGTCAAGGACGAGGACATCGCCGGCCTCATCAAGTCGCAGCCGCGCCGCATCTATTCGCCCGCCCAGGCCGAGGCCGACGCGGCCGCGATTGCCGCGGCCTATACCCAGCAGGGCCGGCTTGCCGCCCGCGTCGATCCCAGGATCATCCGCCGCGACGGCAACCGCGTCGATCTGGTATTCGAGATCCGCGAAGGCCGCGTGACCGAGGTCGAACGCCTGTCCTTCACCGGCAACCGCGCGTTTTCGGACCGTCGCCTGCGGCAGGTGCTGGAAACCAAGCAGGCCGGCCTGCTGCGCACCTTCATCCAGCGCGACACCTATGTTCCCGACCGCATCGAGTTCGACAAGAAGATGCTGACCGACTTCTACCGGTCGCGCGGCTACATCGACTTTCAGGTTCTGGGCGTCGCGTCGGAATTCGCGCGCGAACGCGACGGATTCTTCCTGACCTTCAATGTCCGTGAAGGCCAGCAGTACAAGTTCGGCAAGGCGACGGTCGTCAGCGCCTACGAAGGCGTGGACCCGGCCGATTACCAGGATGAAATCCGCGTCCGTGCCGGCAACGTCTACACGCCGACCGACATCGACACGACCATCACCCGCATGGAAAACCTCGCCCTCAAGAAGGGCGTCAACTTCCTGCGGATCGAACCCAAGCTGGTGCGTGACGAACGCAACCAGGTCGTCGACGTGCAGTTCGTGCTGTCGAAGGGCCCGCGCGTCTTCGTCGAGCGCATCGACATCGAGGGCAACGCCACGACGCTCGACAAGGTCGTGCGCCGCCAGTTCCGCACGGTCGAGGGCGATCCCTTCAACCCGCGCGAAATCCGCCAGGCCGCCGAACGCATCCGCGCGCTTGGCTTCTTCTCCAAGGCGGACGTCAACGCCAACCCGGGCACTTCGGGCGATCAGGTCATCGTCGACGTCAACGTCGAGGAACAGCCGACCGGCTCGCTCGGCTTCGGCGCCAGCTACAGCGTGGCCAACGGCATCGGCTTCAACATCCAGTTCGAGGAATCGAACTTCCTCGGCCGCGGCCAGTATCTGGGCGTCAGCGTCGCGACCACCGGCGAGAACCAGAACAACTCGATCACCTTCATCGAACCGGCTTTCCTGGACCGCGATCTCAAGTTCAAGTTCTCGGCCTGGTACAACACGTCGGAAAACGACTACGCGCTCTATTCGACCAAGAAGATCGGCTTCTCGCCGGCCATCGAGTTTCCGGTCAGCGAACTCGGCCGGCTCGAGCTGCGCTACACGCTCGCGCAGAACGACATCTACAACTACACCGGCGACGATCCGGCGGCGGTGCCGCCGAAGGTCGGCTCGCCCATCATCATGGCCGAGGCCGCACAGGGCGCGCTCATCAGCTCGGGCCTGGGCTACACCTACCGCTGGGATACCCGCACCGAGGGGATGGACCCGCGCGGCGGCGTGCTCCTGCGTTTCTCGCAGGACTATGCCGGCATGGGCGGCGATGTCGAATCCGTCACCTCGAGCGCCCTTGTCGCGGCCGAACGGCGCGTCTTCAACGACGAAGTCACCCTGCGCGCCGAATTCGAAGGCGGCATGGTCCACATGCTGTCCGGCACCAGCCGCGTGACCGACCGCTTCTCGGGCAACGGCAAGATCCGCGGCTTCGAACCCAACGGCATCGGCCCGCGCGACCTTGGCGCCACGGGGCAGGACGCGCTCGGCGGCAACAACTTCGCCGTCGCCCGGTTCGAGGCCGAATTCCCCGTCGGCCTGCCCGAGGAATACGGCATCACCGCCGGCGTCTTTGCCGACGTGGGTTCGGTCTGGGGGCTCGACAACACCGCCGGCGTCAACCCGGTGGACGATTCGATGCATCTGCGCTCGGCCGTCGGCCTGTCGGTCTTCTGGACCACGGCCATCGGCCCGCTGCGGTTCAACTTCTCGAAGGCGATCGACAAGGAAAGCTACGACAAGGAGCAGACCTTCGACCTGACCGTCTCGACCAAGTTCTGATGCCGTCGGTCGCGGCACGCCTGCTGCGCGCGGCCGTTCTGGCCGCCGCGCTGGCCCTGCCCGCCGCCGCGCAGGACCAGCCGGCCCCCGCGCCAAGCCCGGTCCTGACCCTCAACCAGGACCGGCTTTTCGCGGAATCCCTCTGGGGCAAGCGCGTCACCGCCGAGATCGAGGCGGCATCGGCCGAACTGGCCGCCGAGAACCGCCGCATCGAGGGCGAACTGACCGCCGAGGAAAAGGCCCTGACCGACCGCCGCGCCACCATGCCGCCCGAGGAATTCCGCAAGGCCGCCGACGACTTCGACGCGCGGGTCGTCGCCATCCGCAGCGCCCAGGACACCAAGGCCCGCGACCTGGCGAACCGCCGCGAGACCGAGGGCCAGCGCTTCCTCCAGGCGGTGCTGCCGGTCCTTGCGCAGGTCTTGCGCGAACGCGGCGCGGTCGCGATCCTCGACCACCGGGCGATCTTCGTCGCCGCCGACAGCATCGACGTCACCGACCAGCTCATCGCCGAGATCGACGCCCGTCTCGGGGACGGCAGCGACACGCCCCCCCCGCCGCAACCCGCCCAGCCCTGATGCCGCCACCCGGCCCCGGCTTGTCAGCCCCGGCCCATGTTGCTAGCAAGAAGGCCGGGGACAACGAAAATACCGAAGCCACCGGGGGACACCTCAGCCATGACCGGGCCTGCGCCTTACACCCATGCGGACATTCACCTCATCAAGCGGATCATCCCGCACCGCTATCCCTTTCTGCTGATCGACAAGGTCCGCGACATCGTCCCCTTCAAGGGCGCGGTGGGGATCAAGAACGTCACCGTGAACGAGCCCCATTTCCAGGGCCATTTCCCGGCCGAGCCGATCATGCCCGGCGTCACCATCGTCGAGGCGATGGCCCAGACCTCGGCCGTCGTCGTCGGCATCAGCCTTGACGTGGTCGACAAGCCGCTGCTGACCTATTTCATGGCCATCGACAACTGCAAGTTCCGCCGCAAGGTCGTGCCCGGCGACGTGCTCGAACTCCACTGCACCGTCAAGCGCGGCGGCGGCAAGATCTGGAAGTTCCTCGGCGAGGCGAAGGTCGACGGCCAGCTTTGCGCCGAGGCCGAGTTCACCGCCATGATGGACCTGCAGGGCTAGCCGATGGCGATCCATCCCAGCGCCACCGTCCACCCCTCGGCCCACGTCGAGCCGGGGGCGAAGATCGGCCCCGGCTGCCGCATCGGCCCCTTCTGCCTGATCGGGGCCGAGGTGACGCTGGCCGAAGCCGTCGAGGTGAAATCCCACGCCGTCCTCACCGGCTGGACGGACATCGGCGCCGAAACCGTGGTCTTCCCCTTCGCCACCCTGGGCGAGGTGCCGCAGGATCTCAAGTTCCGGGGTGAACGCACCCGCCTTGTCGTCGGCGCGCGCAACCGCATCCGCGAACACGTCACCATGAACACCGGCACCGAAGGCGGCGGCGGCGTCACCAGCGTCGGCGACGACTGCCTCATCATGGCGGGCGCCCATGTCGCCCATGACTGCCAGATCGGCAACCGCTGCATCCTCGTCAACAACGCCGCCCTTGCCGGCCACGTCATCCTGGAAGACGAGGTCATCGTCGGCGGCCTTTCGGGCGTGCATCAGTTCGTGCGCATCGGCCACGGCGCGATGATCGGCGCGGTCACCATGGTCACCGCCGACGTCATCCCGCACGGCCTCGTGCAGGGGCCGCGCGGCGGGCTTGACGGGCTGAACCTTGTCGGGCTCAAGCGCCGCGGCGCGGGCAAGGCCGACATGCTGGCGCTGCGCGACCTGCTGGGGGCGCTCAGGGAAGGCTCGTTCCGCGATACCGCCCGCCGCATCGCCGACGAAGGTGCGGACAGCGCCTATGTGCGCGAGGTGCTCGATTTCATCCTCGGGCCCTCCGACCGGTCGTTCCTGACGCCGCGATGACGCGCACGGCGATCATAGCCGGGCAGGGGGCCCTGCCGCGCCTTCTGGCCGACCGGCTTGATGCTCCCCTGCTGGCCGAGCTGCATGGCTTCCCGGCCGACCTCGGCGGCCGCCCGGTGCAGCCCTTCCGCCTTGAACGCCTCGTGCCCTTCCTCGACCATCTGGTCGGTCAGGGCATCGCGCGGGTCTGCTTCGTCGGTGCGGTGCGCCGTCCGCGGCTGGAACCCGAGCTTTTCGACGCCCGCACCGCCACGCTGGTGCCGCGCCTTCTGACGGCCATGCAGTCGGGCGACGACGCGGCGCTGCGCGAGGTGATCGCCATCTTCGGCGAATGGGGGCTCGACGTGGTGGGTGCGGATGCGCTTGCCCCGGATCTGGTGCCCGGGGCCGGCGTGCTGACCGGCACACCCTCTGACGCCGACGCCCGCGATGCGGCCCGCGCCGCCGCCATCGTGGCCGGCCTCGGCGCGCTCGATATCGGCCAGGGGGCTGTGGTGGCGCAGGGGCTCTGCCTTGCCGTCGAAACCCTGCCGGGAACGGACGCCATGCTCGCCTTCGTGGCCGATCACGCGCCCCGCCTGCGCCCCGATCCGAAGGGCGCGAAGGGTGTCCTCTACAAGGCGCCGAAGCCGGGGCAGGACCGCCGCATCGACCTGCCCGCCATCGGCCCCGACACCGTGCGCAACGCCGCCCGCGCCGGGCTTGCCGGCATCGCCTGGGAAGCGGGCGGCCTTCTTCTTCTCGACCGCGCCGCCACCCTGGCCGAGGCCGGGGCTGCCGGCCTCTTCCTCTGGGCGCGGGAACCATGAAGCTCTTCCTCGTCGCGGGCGAACCTTCGGGCGACGCCCTCGGCGCGGCGCTGATGGCCGGGCTGAAAGCCCTTGCGCCGGGCGTCGAGTTCCACGGCATCGGCGGCCCGCTGATGGAGGCGCAGGGTCTTGTCAGCCGCTTCCCGATGGAAGAACTGTCGGTCATGGGCCTGATGGAGATCCTGCCCAGGTACCGCCATCTCAAGCGCCGCATCGCCGAAACGGCCGACGCCGTCGCCGCGCTCGCGCCCGACGCGCTCATCACCATCGACAGCCCCGATTTTTCCCTGCGCGTCGCGCGCCTGGTGCGCGCCGCCGCCCCCGGGGTCACGACCGTCCATTACGTCGCGCCCACCGTCTGGGCCTGGCGCCCCGGCCGCGCGGCGAAGATGGCCGAGGTGATCGACCACGTCCTCGCGCTCTTTCCGTTCGAGCCGCCCTACATGGAAGCGGCCGGCATGACCTGCGATTTCGTCGGCCACCCCGTCGTCACCGAACCGCGCGCGACGCAAGCCGAGGCCGCCGCCTTCCGCGAAACGCACATGATCGGCCCCGACCAGCCGGTCGTCCTCTGCCTGCCGGGCTCGCGCCGGTCCGAGGTCGCGCGTCTTGCCCCCCGCTTCAACGAGGCGCTCCTGCGCCTGCGCGACCGCGAACCGGGCCTGCGCGTGGTGCTGCCCACGGTCCGCGGCGTCTCCGAGATGGTGCGTGCCATGGCCGCCCGCTGGCCGCACCCGCCGCTGGTGGTCGAGGCGCCGGAAGACAAGCGCGCCGCCTTCGCCGCCGCCGACCTTGCGCTGGCCGCCAGCGGCACGGTCAGCCTCGAACTTGCCGCCAGCCGCACCCCGATGGTGGTCGCCTACGACATGCATCCGCTGACCCGCTTCATCGTCGGCCGGATGCTGAAGGTCGATACCGTGACGCTCGTCAACCTCGTCTCGCAGACCCGCGCCATCCCGGAATTCCTCGGCACCGAGTGCCGCCCCGGCAAGATCGCCCGTACGCTCGCAGAACTGATGGAAAACGAGGCCGCCCGCGCCGAGCAGCTCGCGGCGATGGAACTGACCATGCAGCGCCTTGGCGAAGGCGGCGAGGCCCCGGGCCTGCGCGCCGCGCGTTCGGTCCTGCAGGCACTGGAGCGGCGGGCGCGGGGGCGCGGCCAATCCTTGCCGAAACGTTAACGTCCGCAGGCATTTACGTTTGAAATCAATGCGATGACACTTTGTCCGCGCGTGGACAAACCCGCCCCCGGGGCTTCTTCTTTGCCCAAATACTCCCACCCGGCCTGCCGCCGTCACCCCGGCCGGATCAGCGCCCGCGCCAGATCCAGCCGCCACCCAGCACCCGCGTGCCGCCGGTCTCGTAGAAGACGCAGGCCTGCCCGGGGCTCACGCCGTCCTCGGGGTCCAGCAGCTCGACCTCGGCCTCGGCAGGCCCCAGCGGCCGGACGATCGCGGGTCGCGGCGCGCGGGTCGAGCGGACCTTGACCGACACCGGCCATTCCGCCCGGCTTTCCAGCGGACCATCCCCCAGCCAGTTGATTTCCCTGACCGGCACGATCCTGGTCGACAGCGATTCCTTCGGCCCGACGATCACCCGGCGCTGCTCGGGGTCGAGCCTGACGACGTAAAGCGGATCGCCCAGCCCCCCGATCCCCAGCCCCCGCCGCTGCCCGATCGTGTAGTGGATGACGCCGTCGTGCCGGCCAAGGACATTGCCCGCCATGTCGACGATCTCGCCCGGATCGGCCGCACCGGGGCGCAGCTTCTCGATCACCGAGGCATAGTTCCCGTTCGGGACGAAGCAGATGTCCTGGCTGTCGGGCTTGTCCGCCACCGCCAGCCCGTACTTCGCCGCCAGCGCCCGCGTCTCGGCCTTGCTTCTCAGATGCCCCAGCGGGAAGCGCAGGAAGGCCAGCTGTTCGGCCGTGGTCGGGAACAGGAAATAGCTCTGGTCGCGCGCCGGATCGGCCGCCATGTGCAGCTCCGGCCCCGCCGGCCCGACTTTCCGCTGGATGTAATGCCCCGTCGCCATGCAGTCGGCATCAAGATCGCGCGCCGTCGCCAGCAGATCCTTGAACTTCACCCTCTCGTTGCAGCGGATGCAGGGCACCGGCGTCGCCCCCGCCAGATAGGCGTCGGCGAACTCCTCGATCACCGCCTCGCGGAACATGTTCTCGTAGTCGAGCACATAATGGGGAAATCCCAGTGCGTCGGCCACCCGGCGCGCGTCGTGGATGTCCTGCCCGGCGCAGCACGCCCCCTTCTTCGCCAGCGCCGCGCCGTGGTCGTACAACTGAAGCGTGACGCCGACCACGTCATAGCCCTCGTCCTTCAGAAGGGCGGCGACAACGGAACTGTCCACGCCGCCCGACATGGCGACGACGACCCGCGTCTCGGCGGGTGGCTTGGGCAGGCCAAGCGAGTTCAGGGGCATATCCTTGGGCATCGCGATCTCCGGGGATGCGTCGGAATATAGGAAAATCCTGCCTACTCACAACCCCGCGTTTCACCGCGCGTTAAGCCGGGCAGCGCAGCCTTGGCGGCGGTGAAGAAGGAAACGGGGTGAACCATGTACCTGAAGAAGATCGACGGCCCCCGCGCCGTCACGCTGCCCGACGGCCGGATCCTGACCCGCGCCGACCTGCCGCCCGCCGATACGCGCCGCTGGGTCGCCAGCCGCAAGGCCCGCGTCGTGCTTGCGGTCGCCGCCGGCCTGATGACGGAGCGGGAGGCGATCGACCGCTACGGCCTGTCGGACGAAGAACTCGGCCTCTGGCGCGACGCCATCGCCAGCCATGGCGAAAAGGGCCTGAAGGTCACGGCGATCCAGCGACTCAAACAACCATAGGCTGAAAAATACCTTTCTTCCGCCACACTAACGTGTGCTTAACCAAAGTATCCGAGTGTCCAGGTGAGCGGGGAATTAATGCGGAGAACGGTTCATGAGAATCCTGCTGGTTGAAGACGACCCGACGACCTCGCGCAGCATCGAACTGATGCTGACCCATGCGAACCTCAATGTCTATTGTACCGACATGGGCGAGGAGGGAATCGATCTGGCCAAGCTCTACGACTACGATCTCATCCTGCTGGATCTGAACC
>WBZM01002887.1_pt1 | contig 13994 bp, 11 predicted proteins | sample 5204271 | NCBI WGS metagenome assembly WBZM01 (sample SAMN12344346, study PRJNA552823) | activated sludge metagenome | biome: Activated sludge suspended growth; feature: Nitrification reactor; material: Wastewater; isolation source: activated sludge from nitrification reactor of wastewater...
ACCCGGCCCTACGCCTTCATCCGCAACACCACCAGCCTCTCGCAGCACATGCCGGCGCGCATCGGCGGGTCGACCTACACGCCGACCTGCACGCACCTCTCCGACACGCCGTGCAGCGCCCGGACGGAGACCTACACGCCGGGCGGCACCTACTAGGCCGTCGCGACAGGCCCGGGGGCCCCCGCGCCCCCCTCCCGCGCCGCACCGCTGGCTTTGGCCAGGGTGCGGCGCGGCTGCTATGATGCGCCGCTCCCATGACGGACCCCGACTCCCCGGCCGCCCCCCGGCCGCCCGCGCGCCGGCGCCTCACGGCCACCCAGCGCGCCTACGCCCTCCTGGTCTCGCCGCAGCTGGCCATCGCCCTCCTGGTGGGCGTGCTGGCCTGCCTGGTGGTGGGGGTGACCTTCTTCCGCGGGGAGCGGGCCTGGTCGCTCATCTTCTCGACCCTCTGGTTCAACGCCCTGCTGGTGCTGCTGGCCGTCAGCGCCGGGGCGGCCTTCTTCAGCCGGATCTGGAAGCGGAAGCTGACGCTGGTGTCGGCCGGGCTGATCCTGTTCCACCTCTGCTTCATGGCGCTGCTGGGCGGGGTGGTCTACCGGAGCCTCTTCTCGTTCGAGGGCTGGCTGCGCCTCTCGGAGGGGGAGACCCTGGCCAACACCAGCCCGGAGAGCTACGACCGGATCAGCGCCGGGCGGTTCTTCGACTTCTCGCGGCTGCGCGGCACCACCACGCTGGTGCAGATGCACCGCGACTACCAGGTCGACGGCGAGGACAAGCGGGCCGCCTACGAGATCGTCGTGGAGGACGGGCCCCGCACCGTGCGGAAGATCATCTACGTCACGGAGTACATGGACCTCCTGGGGATGCGCTTCTTCTGCCAGAAGGAGGGGTACACCGTCCTGGTGACCCTCTCCGACGCGGCGGGCAAGGAGCTCTACGGCGCCTTCGTGCCGCTGCAGAGCCTCGCCCAGGCCGATGGCTCGCGCATGTACGTGACCGGGTCGGCCCAGGAGGCCCAGCCGTTCCTCTTCCCGCCGCCCCCGGAGACCGCCCGGTTCGAGCTGCTGGTGACCTACTGGCCCGGGGTGGAGCACCGCACCGGCCAGGTCAGCTTCAAGGCGCGCCCGCTGGGCCCGGACTGGAAGCCCGGGCCCGAGTCGACCGGCCTGGTGGACGTGGGGCAGCCCTGGCGCGTCGGCGACCTGTCGCTGCGGCCGGTGGAGGTGCGGTACTGGGTGGGGATGGCGGTGCGGACCGACCCGGGGCTGTCCGTCATCATGGGCAGCCTGGCGCTCGGGCTGCTCGGCAGCTTCATGGTGCTGGTGGGCCGCCTCCGGCAGGGTGCGCGGCGGCCGCTGGCGTGACGAGGGCGACGCGGCGCCGGCCCGGCCGGCCGCCGCACGAGGGGAGGACCAAGGGATGACGACCGAGCAAGTGCTGCTGTGGACGGCCGTGGGGCTCTACGGCGTGGGCGCGTTCTGCTTCATCATCGGCTTCATCGCCAAGGGGGAGCGGCTCTTCCTGGCCGGCACCGCCGCGGCCGGGCTGGGCTGGCTGGCGCAGCTGGCCCAGATCGTGACCCGCTGGACGGTCCAGGGCGTCAACCCCTTCGTCACCATCTCCGAGTCGATCAGCCTCGGCATGGCGGTGACGGTGCTGCTCTTCCTGGTGGTGCAGGCGACCAACGCCAAGGTGCGCGCCCTCGGCGTGCTGGCCGTGCCGCTGGCCTTCATCATGCTGGGCTGGGCCGCCACCCTGCGGGTGGAGCCCAACGCCATGCGCACCCCCTCGCTGCAGAGCGCCTGGCTCTGGGTCCACATCACCGGCGCCACCACCGGCTTCGCCGCGGTCTGCATCGCCGCCGCGGTGGGGCTGCTCTTCCTGCTCAAGGAGCGCAGCCCGCAGGGCAACCTGGCCGGCCTGGTGCCCTCCCTGGAGGCCCTCGACGGCCTCGGCTACCGCTTCGTGGTGGGCGGCTTCACGCTCTACGGCGTGATGATCGTCTCCGGCGCCTTCTGGGCCGACGGCGTGAAGGGCAGCTTCTGGAACTGGGATCCGGTGGAGGTCTGGTCCCTCATCTCCTGGCTCGTCTACGGGATCTACCTGCACCTCCGCATCACCATGGGGTGGCGCGGCAAGCGGCTGGCCCTATATTCCCTGGCGGCGCTGGTGGTGATGATCGTGAGCTACTGGGGCATCCCGTTCGGCATGGAGACGTTCCACTCCGGGTTCCGCATCGACCACGAGTAGGCGCAGGCGGGCCGGGCGAAGGGGAGGGGACAGGAGGCACCGTGAAGCTCTGCATCATCAAGCCGCCGCTCCCCTTCGGCTGGACGCCGGTGGCGCCGCCCATCCTGGAGTACCTGGCGGCGCTCACCCGCCAGGTCGATCCCGACATCGAGATCGAGCTCTACAGCGCCAGCGCCACGCCGGACGTGTTCGACACGCTGGAGTGCGATCTCGCCGCCATCAGCCTCCTCACCCCCACCTCGGTGGGCGGCTACCGCATCGCCGCCAAGCTCCGCGCCCGCGGCATCCCGGTGGTGATGGGCGGCATGCACGTCACCGCCTGCCCCGAGGAGGCCAAGCAGCACTGCGACGCGGTGGTGACCGGCGAGGCCGAGGGGGTCTGGCCGCAGGTGCTGGCCGACTTCAAGGCCGGGCGGATGAAGCCCTTCTACCGGGGCGAGCAGCTCGAGCTCGACGGGCTGCCCACGCCGCTCTACGGCATGCTCAAGCACGGGCACGACTTCCGGGTGGTCCACACCGCCCGCGGCTGCCCGTACCCCTGCGCCTTCTGCACCGTCAACAAGGTCTTCGGGGCCAAGATCCGCATGCGCCCCATCGACGACGTGGTGCGCGACGTCGACGCCATCCCGGGCGGGATGTACATCAACGGCGACGAGAACATCTGGTGGCTCGGGAAGATCGACCGGGCCGTGGAGCTCTTCACCGCGCTGCGCGGCTCGCGGAAGCGGTGGATGGGCTTCGGCAGCCTGGCCCCGGTCCTCTCCAAGGACGGCCCGCGGCTCCTCACCGCCGCCCGCAAGGCCGGCATGCTCACCGTCTGGGTGGGCTGGGAGTCGATGACCGCCGACGGGCTCAAGGAGTACCGGGCCGACCGCAAGGTGGGCGAGGACCGGGAGCGGGCCATCAAGGTGCTCAAGGACCACGGCATCGACGTCTCGCTCTTCTTCATGCTCGGCTCGCGGGCCGACACCATCGACGACTACCGGCGCGCCGTGGACGTGGCCGACCGGCTGGGCGTCAGCATGCACCCGTCGCTGGCGGTGCCGTACCCGGGGTCCGAGCTGCGCAAGCAGTACGAGCCGTACCTCTACAAGGACCTGGGCTGGGAGTACTACACGGGCGCCTACGCGCTCTACGAGCACCCGGATCCGCGCATGACGCCCGAGGTGCGCGAGCGGCTCTTCTACGAGACCTCGCTGGAGCTGCTGAGCCTGGGGCGGGTGCTGAAGCACATGTTCAAGGTGCCGGCGTCGGGCTTCCCGCACGCCCACATCCTCTCGATCATGAACCAGCTGCCGGTCCGCAAGGGCTACCAGAAGGCCTTCGACAAGTGGAAGGCCAGCAGCGGCGAGGTGCGGCGCCTCCAGGTGGTGACGCCGCCCGGCGCGGCGACGGCCCCGCCGGCGGCCGGCACCGGGGCCTGACCCGGCGGCCGTCCCCCTGCCTGCCACCCGCTCAACTGCCCGGAATCCGGGCAGACTTTCGCCGCCCGTCGTTTGACTTGGGGGCGCGGTCGGTGTGATCCTCCGCGCTTCGAACGCAACGCCGCGCCTGGCCTCCGGTCCACCGGGGCCGCGTCGCGTGCCTGGAGGTTCACCGTGGCCGACCCGCGCATCCCCACCTCGTTCGCCGACCCCGTGGCGGTCCGGCAGGAGCTCACGCAGGAGGTGCTGGGCTACATCCAGGCCGGCGTGGACGCCGAGGTGCCCGACTTCAACGGCGCCTGCCTGCGGATGTTCGCGTTCCAGTACCAGGTGAACCCCATCTTCCGGGAGTTCTGCGACGCCAAGAAGGTGCGCCCCGGGGACGTGGACCGCTGGGAGAAGATCCCCATGGTCTACAACGACATGTTCAAGACGCACCTGGTGGCCTCCTTCCCGCTGGAGCAGTCGGTGATGGGCTGCCTGACCGGCGGCACCACCAGCCTGACCCAGCGCGGCCGCATCTTCCGCGACGAGGACGGCAAGAAGCTGGTCTTCGGCGCCAACCGCACCATGACCGGCAGCTACCTCTTCCCCGACTTCGAGGCGGGGCGGCGCTGCCGCATCCTCATCCTGGCGCCGAGCCCGGAGCTGGCGCCGTCGATGGGCATGGCCATCGGCATGGACCAGACGCGCCGCGCCTTCGGCACCGAGGACAGCCAGTTCCTGCTGGGCCGGAGCGGCATCGACGTCAACGGCCTGCTCAAGGCGCTGCGCGAGGCGGAGGCCAGCGGCGTGCCGGTGGCGCTCATCGGCGCCACCTCGGCGTACGTCTACTTCTTCCAGGCCTGCAAGCGGAAGAAGTTCACCTTCAAGCTGCCGCCCGGCAGCCGCATCTGCGACGGCGGCGGGTACCGCGGGCGCTTCGGCCCGGTCTCGCGCGACGACTACTACGACATGGTGCAGGAGGTGCTCTCCATCCCGCGCACCCACTGCGTCAACGTGCTGGGCGAGGCCGAGACGGCCACCAACCTCTTCGACGACGCCCTGCGCCGCCACGTGAAGGGGCTGCCGGCGCGCACCCGCACCCGCCCGGTGCCGCGCTGGTCGCGGGTGCTGGCGATGCACGTGGACACCCTGGAGCCGCTCCCCGACGGCGAGGTGGGGCTGCTGGCCCACTGGGACCTCGCCAACGTGCCCACCGTGCTGGCGGTCATCACCGACAACCTCGGCTACACCACCGACGGCGGCCGCGGCTGCGAGATGGTGGGCCGCGCCAAGATCGAGAACGGCAAGGTCTCCAGGCTGCCGGACGAGAAGCCCATCAGCGCCATGGGCGACTCGATGATCTTCCGGATGCTCGAGACCTACGTGAACTTCTCCATCGACCTGAAGATGATGACGGCCAAGGCGCCGCCGGCCGAGCCGACCATCCGCGAGGAGATCGAGGCGCGGCCCGGCTCGGTGGCCTCCTGCCCGCAGGTGGTGGACGAGATCCTGGTCTCGCAGTCCGACGCCGAGGCGGCCAAGGAGCGCGACCGCGCGCTGGAGGCCTTCCGCTCGCAGACCGACCGGCCCATGAGCTGGTTCAAGGAGCAGGAGGCCAAGCAGAAGCTCGGCGACCACCCGGCCGGCCTCCAGTCCGAGAAGCCGGGCGGCGGGCCGGGCTAGGCCCTCCGCACCACGGCGCGGCACGCCGGACGCGACGTCGAGGCGGGGCCGGGCGCGGAACAGGCCCGGCCCCTTGCCTGTTGACCCCGGGTGGCCCCCTCTGCGAAGGAAGTGGGCGGCCGGCCGCACCCGACCGGCGCCGCCTGGCGCCCCGCCGAAAGGACCGCCCCCGGATGAAGACCGCCGCCCTCGCCCTCTCGCTGCTGCTCGCCACCGCCGCCCGCGCCGCCGACCCGGCCGTGCCCGCCGCGGCACCCAAGGCACCCGCGCCCAAGGCGGCCAAGGCCGACCCCGCGGCCAGGCCGGCGGCGAAGCCGGCCGCCAAGTCCGAGGCCAAGCCGGCCCCGGCCAAGGCCGCGCCCAAGGCCGCCGCCAAGGCGGCCCCGGCCAAGCCCGGGCAGGTCGGCCCCGCCGGCGAGATCGTCTTCCCCGGCCGGCAGGTCGCGACCCGGTTCAGCCACGCGCAGCACGCGGCGGTGGCCTGCGCCGGCTGCCACGACACCGAGCCGCCCGGGAAGATCGCGGCGGCCCACCACGAGACGCCGCACCGCTACTGCGGCCCGTGCCACGAGCGGGCGAAGAAGGGGCCGTCCGACTGCACCAGCTGCCACCCGCGGACGCAGCGGGTGCCGAAGCCCGGCCCGGCCCCCGGGGCGCTGGTGGCGCCCAACCCGCCCGACGTGACCGCGCCGTCGGCAGGGCCGGCCGGACCGAGCGGCCCGCCCAGCCCGAGCGGCCCGAAGCGCTAGCCGGCCCGAGGCGCCGGGCGGCCCGCCCGGCGGCGGCGTGGCCCGGGCGGCGCGCCGCCCGGGACCGCATCGTCACCAGTAGACCAGCCAGGCCTGGTAGAGCGTCCCGCCGGCGAAGACCACGCCGAGCAGGGCGTGCTTCACCTTGAGGAGCTGGATGCGGTCGCGCTCCATGTCGCCGGTCCAGCCGAAGACCTTCCAGGTGAGGATGCGCACCACGCCGGTGGCCATGATCACGCCCAGGGAGATCCAGGTGAGGAGCAGGAACTGGCGCGCCAGGCCGGGGACCAGGGCGGCGGCGGGGGCCCAGGCCGGCGCGCGGGTCTCGCGGTGGAGCAGCGTGATGAGCACCAGCGTGCCGATCCAGGTGCCGGTGGCCACGTCGTGCACGAAGGCGTTGAGGATGGTGAGCTTCTCGCGCATGCGCGGCGCAGGCTAGCACGGGAGGTGGCGGCCGTGCCGCGTGGCCCGGCGCCGCGGCAAGCGGACGCTGACGCCGGCGCGGCGGGAGGGCGGCCGCGGGGCGCGTGCTAGAGTCCGGGCTCGCGACGAGCCCGGCCGCGCGGCGGCCGGAGAAGGGGACGGCGGATGCGGACGACGAGGCGCGCGCGGCGGGCCGGGGTGGCCCTGGCGCTCGGGGTGGTGGTGCTGGCCGGGGGCTGCGCCACGCTCTTCGGCCCCCGCCAGAAGCCGGCCACCGAGGATCCGCGCTGGGTGGTCTGGCCCGAGGACGAGGCGGTCCTCATCAAGAACCCCCACGAGTTCCGCGGCAAGCCCATGTGCCAGGCCTGCCACGACAAGCGGACCGGCCTCCTCGCGACCGGCGCCATCGCCACCTGCACGCGCTGCCACGACTTCCGCCACGGCAACCACCCGGTGGACGTGGTGCAGAAGACGCCGGCCAAGGACCTGCCGCTTCTCCCGGGCGGCAAGGTGGCCTGCCACACCTGCCACGACCCCCACGACCTGAAGAAGTTCCGCTGGGGCCTGCGCGACGGCTACGACAAGCTCTGCCTGCGGTGCCATGTGAAGCACTAGGCGCCGGAGGGCGCGGGCTGGGCTCGGGCTCGGGCCGGGGCTGGGGCTCGGGCTGGGGCTCGGGATGCTGGCGGAGTAGCGGGCCCACCCGTGAGCGCCGCGGGGTGGGGCCCCGGCCGCAGGCCGGGGAGGGACGAAGTCCCTCCCCGCGGGACGCGCGGCCGAGCCACGTGCTCCTGCTGTTCGACCAGGGCCGTGCGCCCGGGAGGTGCGAAGCAGCTCCCGGGGAACCGATGAGATGGCGGGCCCCGCGCGAAGCGCCTCCGCCGGTCGGGCCGGGGCGCAGCCCCGTACAAAAGACGAAGCGGGAACCGGTTTCCCGGTTCCCGCCCGAAGCGACTCCCCACCCCCGGTCAGGACCGGAGGGAGCGTCTCCTGAAGCTACTGGGTGTGGCAGGCGCCGCAGAGGGCGGCGGCCGTGTTGGCGGTGCGGAGGAAGTTGGTGTTGGTGTTGTCGTGCGGGTCGTGGCAGGTGCCGCACTCGACCTGGGCCGTGGCCGTGCCGCCGTAGTTGTAGAGGCGGAGGGCGGTGTTGGTCGGGGCCGCGCGGAGCGTGGCGTCCTGGCCGGCGCCGGTGCCCGGGGAGTAGGTGATGCCGACCGGGTGGTCGTTCTGCAGCGAGGTGCCGATGCCGAAGGTGGTGCCGGTCAGCGTGCCGGCGTTGCCGCCGCCGACGTTGAGCGGCGTGCCGCCGTTGTAGATCACGGCGATGGTGGCCACGCCGTCGTGGCAGGCGAGGCAGGTCATCGAGTTGGCGCCCGGGGAGGCGGTCACGGCGCCGTCGATGGTGGCGGTGGTGTACATCGTGTACGTGGACGTGTTGGTCTCACGGTTCCACAGCGGGGCGCCGGCCACGCCGGTGTTGGCGTTGTGCGGCGCGTGGCAGAAGGTGCAGGCGCCGACGGTGGCGGTGAAGGCGTTGCCGGTGAAGCCGTCGGTGAAGTCGTGCGGGCTACCGACGATCTGGGCCTGGGCCACCGAGGCGACGGCCGCGAAGACAACGGCGAGAGCGAGCTTCTTCATAAGTATGGACTTCCCCTTTCCAGAGGTCCCGTGCAGCGTGACGGGGGGGGTGGCCCGACTCCTTGCAGCCGGCGTGCCCGTCCGCGGCGACGCAAAGGGCTGAAAAGACGGAGCATTCCACTGCGACATTTGGGGATAAACACCCATCCTGGGCGTTTTGCCCCCAAACCAAGGGACCATTCCACGGTGAGTCCGTCAACGGGCGCCGCGCACGGGACCGGCCGGCCTGAACGACGCGGGGCCGGCCCTCCTCGCGGAGAGGCCAGCCCCGTGGTCCGGCGCCCGGCGGGCGCGGAGGCACCTACTTCCCGGTCGCCGGCGCCTTCTCCCCGGCTGGGCCGGTCACCTGCTTGAAGGAGTCCTCGGCCGTGGTGTTGAAGAGCTGGTACTGGTTCACGCGGCTGGAGGCGTAGTCGGTGACGTAGATGGTGTTCTTGCCGTCGATGACCATGGCGCCGGGCGTCTGCATGAACTGCACCTGGGCCGCCTTGCCGCCGTAGGCCATGAGCGGCCGGTGCTCCGGGTTGAAGATCTGGATCGTGCCCTGGTCGGTGTCGACCACGTGCAGGTTGCCGAAGGTGTCGAAGGCCAGCCCCTTGGGCCGGAGGAACTGGCCGGGGGCCGTGCCCTGGGTGCCGAACATGCCGAGCAGGTTCCCCTCGGGGTCGAAGTACTGGACGCGCCAGTTGAAGGTGTCGGCGACGTAGAGGTTGCCGGCGGGCGAGACGGCCAGGCGGGAGAGGAAGTTGAACTCGCCGGGGCCGCCGCCGCGCTTGCCGATGGTGCGCAGGTGCTGGCCGGCCAGCGAGAAGACCTCCACCTGGTGGTTCTGCCCCTTGGCCTCGCCGCCGTCGGCCACGTAGAGCAGCTGGCGCTTCCGATCGAGGGCCAGGGCCACCGGGCGCTGCAGCTTCCCCTTGCCGAAGACCGACTGGAAGGCGCCCGCCTGGTCGTAGACCCAGACCGCCCCGCCGCCGTCGGCCACGAAGAGCCGGCCCTGGGCGTCCACCGCCACGTCGATGGGGAAGCCGGGGCGGTGGCCCTCGACGTTGGCCACCTGGCGCAGCCGGCCCTTCTGGAGGTCGAGCTCGAGCACGCGGCCGCGCGGACCGCAGGCCACGTAGAGCCGCTGATCGTCGGGGGAGAGGGCCACGCCGGTCGGGTTGGCGATGACGTCGTCCACGCCCTCGGGGACCAGCACCCGGTAGAAGGTCCGACCGCCGCCGGAGGCGAAGTCCTCCTCCTTGGAGATGGTGCGCACCCACTTCACCCGCGGCGGGTCGGGCGGCAGCGGCCAGACGTACTCGCGAGACGCGACCTTGGGTGTGGTGGCGCAGCCCGAGGCGCCCGGCAGCAGGGCGGCGGCGAGGCCGGCCAGCACGAGCGAGGCGGGGAGGGTGCGGGCGGTGCGGACCATCGGTTCGGATCTCCTGCCGCCGGTGGAAGGCCCGGCGGCCGTGGGGCGGGTGCGGCGGGACCTTGTCACGGGCCCCGCCAGCGGGCAAGCCGGCGCGCGGTCGCGGTCAGTAGTCGCCGATCACCGGGCCGGTCGGGCCGTGCTCCTTGCCGTGGCAGGTGAGGGCGCAGCTGCCGGCGCCCGGGCCGCGCGAGAGGTAGCGCCGCTGGCCGCCCGGCGTGGCCGAGACGATGGAGAGGTCGAAGTCGACGAGGTGGGCGTTCTCGTCCGGCCGGCCGGCCACCGAGGAGACGCCGTGCACGGCGTGGCACGCGGAGCAGGGGCCGGCCTCGCGCACCACGTGGAGGGCGTGGAGGTTGGTGCCGTCCGGCTTGGAGAAGGGGCCGGGCGGCAGCGAGGCGGCGGCGCCGCGGCCCAGCAGGCGGTCGCGGTCGTGGCACTTGTAGCAGAGGGCGTAGGCGGCGGCGCTCTCGGCCGTGAGGTCGCCGGTGGCGTAGCCCCGCTCCAGCAGGTGCGGGATGGAGGAGCCGTGGGGCCCCCGCGGCCCGGCGCCGCCGGCGCCCGCCCCGGAGTCGGAGGCGTGGCAGTCGGAGCAGGCGATGCGCGAGGCGGCGGTGAGGGGCGGCTTCAGGCTGGGCACGTCCGGGTTGTGGCCCGGGGCGGCCACCGGGTGGGAGGAGGCGGCGGCGGGGGAGAAGACGCGGCGCAGGTTCGGGTCGGCGGCGGCGCGGCGGACCGCGCCCGCCAGGCCGCCGGTGCGGGCCTGCGGGAGGTTGGCGCTGTCGCCGTGGCACTTGAGGCAGACCTCGAACTCGAAGCGGACCTGGTCGACGCGCTGGCCGTCGATGCCGATGCCCCAGACGCCGGCCAGGGCGCCGCCGGCCAGCGGGGCCACCGCGGGGCGGGCGCTGGAGGCGTGCGGGTCGTGGCAGTCGACGCAGGCCACGTGGCGCGGCGCGCCGGGCGAGGCCTCGGGGAGCCGCTTGCGGGTGTTCTCCGGCCCCTCGTCGGCGGCGTGGACGCCGGCCTGCGCGGTGGCGTGGGCGAAGGGCTTGGCCCGGTCGCTGCCCACGTCGCTGGCGCCGCGGCCCGCCGCGTGGCAGGCCAGGCAGGTCGCGTCGTCCGGCTCGGCCGGGCCGCGCCGCAGCAAGCTCGACCCGAGCGCCGCGCCGTGGGACGGGTGGCAGACCGAGCAGCCCGACTCGGCCGGGCCGAGGTTGGCCGCCGCCGCCGCCGCGGGGCGCAGCGCGAGGAGGTGGGTGGCGTCGGAGGCCTCCGGCCGGTGGCAGCGGAGGCAGATCCCCGAGCGGCGGTTGTCCTCCACCGCGAACTTCCCGTCGGCCGAGTCGCGGTGCGGGTCGTGGCAGCTGGTGCACTGCACGGTGTCCCCGGCCGCCAGCTTGACCGGCTCGCCGCGCTCCGGGCGGCGGTGGCGCGGCCCGTCCGGCCGGACCGAGAGCGGGTGGCTGGTGCGCAGGTCGGTGCCCAGGTTGGCGCTGCGCCCCGCCTCGATGCGCCCGCCGGCCCCGCCCAGCACCGTCTGGCGGCTGCCCCGCAGGTCGCCCACCGCCACCGTGCCGTCGTGGCAGGAGAGGCAGGCCCGGCTGCCCGCCCCGGGGGCGCTCCCGCCCAGGGTGCCGCCGCCGAGGACGCGCGCCGAGGCGGGGGCGTCCGGCCGGCTGGAGAGGGCCTCGTCGCCGCCGTGGGAGGCGTGGCAGTAGGCGCAGGTGGCGGCGGCCGAGGTCCCCCTGAAGCGGCCCCCGCCGGTGGGCCCGAAGTCGTGGCGCGAGCCGACCACCGAGCCGCCCTGGTCGGCGTGGGCGGCGCCCGCGGCCAGCAGCAGGGTGACGAGCAGGTGCTTCCTCATGGCATGCCTCCGAGCAGCTCGAAGATCTGGACGCGCCCGGCCGCGTCGGCGACGCCCAGGCGGGCGCCGGCGAGGGCCAGGCCGGCGGCCTGGGAGAAGCGGCCGGGGGCCTCGCCGTGCTCGCCGAGGTGGGCGATCAGGCGGCCGTCCGGGCCGAAGAGGGCGAGGCGGTCCTCGGCGCCGTCGAGCACGAAGACCCGGCCGGCGGCGTCGGCCGCCACGCCGCGGGGGCGCAGCAGGCCGCCGCCCTCGGGGGCGCGACCGCCGAGGGTGCCGAGCACCCGCCCGTCCGGCGCGAAGCGGACCACCCGCGCCGAGAGGGCGTCGGCCACCAGCAGGTGCCCCTCCGGCGTCGCGGCGATGGCCGAGGGCGACTCGAGCGCCTCGGCGCCGAAGCGCGTGGCCGCCCCGCCGGCCAGGTCGAGGGCGACCACCTCGTGGCGGGGGCCGTCCACCACGTAGGCGCGGCCGCCCAGCACGGCCAGGCCGGTGGGGTGCTCCAGGCCGGCGCCCACGATCTCGCAGCGGTCGCCGCGGGCCCGCACCACCCGGCCCGCGCCGGCGTCGGCCACCAGCAGCGCGCCATCCGGTGCGAAGGCCGTCGCCATGGGACCCGACCAGGGGAGGCCGGCGCAGTCGAGCCTCACCGCCGCCTCGCCCTCGACGAGGAGGAAGACGCCGGGGGCGGCCGGATCGGCCACCGCCCAGGTGCGCCCATCGAGGCTGGCCAGCCCGGCGGGCCGCACCGGCGCCGCCCCGGGCTCGGGGGCCCGCTCCGTCCCGGTGAGGAGGTCGAGGAGGCGGCCGGCGCCAGAGCGGGCCGGCGCGCCCTGGCCCGGCAGCACGGCGCGGAGGCGCACCACCGGCGGCGCGGGCGCCGGGGGCCAGGCCACGGGCGGCGTCGCCGCCGGCGGCGCGTGCGCGCAGGCCGCGGCCGCGAGCCACGCCATGCCCATGAGCCAGCGCCGGAGCGTCGCCATGGCGGGCTAGAAGCGGGCGCCGAAGGCGCGGGTGGCCCGCACGAGCACGCGGTTCTGGCTGGTGGCGCGCCCGCCACCGCCGGTGACGTACTCGTCCTCCAGCGAAAGGGTCAGCGCGCCGGCCACGTAGGAGACGCCGCCCAGCACGCCCAGCTCGTACTGGCGGTCCCGGTCGGGCTGGCGCAGGTCGAGGTAGCGGCTGCGGAGGTTGAGCTGGAGGCCCCGGAACACCTCCAGCGTGGCCGTGGCCGAGCCGAACAGGTTGTGGGTGTTGAAGGGGGCGGGGACGAAGAGGCCGTCGCCGTGCACGCCGCCCGACGGCGCCCCCAGGATGCCGCTGGAGACGCCGGCCACCAGGTCGAGGAAGAGCCGGCGCCAGCGCGAGTTGCCCACCAGCTGGACCAGCCGGTTGGCGCCGCCGCCGAAGGCGTCGGAGTGGAGCCGGTCGGCGGTGAGCTGGATGGAGAGGCGGAGGGTGAGGTCCGGCGCCGGCCGGGTCTCCCACTCGCCGGTGAGGCTCTGGCGGAGCGCCCAGCCGCCCACCGCCCCGAGGTTGGTCTGGTAGCTGGCGCCGTAGCGCGCGCCGCCGCGGGCGCCCAGCACCGGCCCGGACAGGCCGGCCTCGCCCTGGAGCCCCCAGGCCGTGCGGGTGGACTGGCCGTCGGCCTGGAGGAAGCCGGCGCTGCCGCCGCCCTGGGCGAAGAGGTCGGCCTCGCCGTGGCGGGACGTCCAGCGGGCCAGGCCGGTGGCCGACCCGCCGGTGGCGCGGGTGACGGCGGCCGCCAGCCGGTCCTCGCTGGCGCTGACCGACGCGATCCCGATGAGCCGGAGCGGCGCCGAGACCTGCTGCTCGTACTGCTCGGAGAGGGCGTTCACCGACCGCTCGCGGTCGGCCACGGTGGGGGCGGTGATGAGCGTGTGGCCGAAGCGGTAGGCGGTGCGGCTCAGGGCGTCCGGCGCGCTCCAGTTGACCGAGGCGAAGAGGGAGTTGTCCTCGTAGCGCGGGTTGAAGGGCGTGAGGCGGGTCGGGAGGCGCAGGTAGTAGCGCTCGGTGAGGCGGGCGTCCACCGACGGGCCCACGTTGGCGGAGGCGTTGACGAAGACGCTGTGGGTGTCGAAGTTGTCGGTGTCGTAGGTGCCGTCCGACCGCTCGCCGTCGTAGTCGGCGTTGATGCTGTAGCCGGTGGTGGCGTGGCCGGTGCCGCCGTGGAAGCGCCAGCTGTTCCGCTCGCTGGGGGCCCGCCCCAGCCCGGAGTCCTCGGTGGTGGTGCGGGCCACGCCCAGGCGCAGGGCGGGGAGCAGCAGGGAGCGGTAGGCGGCGTCGGCGCTCCAGCTGGTGGTGGTGAGCGTGCCGGTGGCGCGGGCCAGGCCCGAGTCGGAGGTGAAGTCGGTCTCGCTCCGGTTGGCCCGCAGCACCAGCGCGAGGGGGCTGGAGGGGCGCTGCAGGACGCCCAGGCGGGCGCCGTAGGAGAGCCGGTTGGAGTCGAGCTTCTGGCCGCCGATGGCGGTGCTGCGCAGGCCGTGCCAGCCGGCCCCCAGGCTCCAGTCGAGGGAGCCGGGGGCGAAGATCCAGCCGCC
>WBZM01002888.1_pt1 | contig 13992 bp, 15 predicted proteins | sample 5204271 | NCBI WGS metagenome assembly WBZM01 (sample SAMN12344346, study PRJNA552823) | activated sludge metagenome | biome: Activated sludge suspended growth; feature: Nitrification reactor; material: Wastewater; isolation source: activated sludge from nitrification reactor of wastewater...
GGCGGGGGTCGAGGATGCGTGGGCCGGGCTCCTGGCGCTCGCGATGGGCTGGGCCGCCAGCCTGGTCGCCGGCGCGCTGTTCCACCGCTGGATCGAGTGCCGCGCGGCGGCGCCTTGGCCGCGCATCGTGTGGCGGCCTCGGCCGCACCTGGTGCTGGGCGGCGCGGGCTGATCAGCGCTTGCGCGCGACGAGGCCGGCGAGCGCCGCCATGCCGCGGTGCTGAGGGCCCTCGTCGAGTTCGGCCTCGTAGCAGCGCAGTTCGACGATCTCGTCTTCCGCGAAGGCCTCGCGCAGCATCGCCTCGGTGTAGAGGTGGTCGATGCGACCCGGCCCGCCGCTGCGGTACTTCAGCTGCTCGGGCGTGTAGCCCTGCAGCACCAGCAGGCCGCCGGGCTTGAGTGCGCGTCGCATGCCCGCGAACAGCCTCGCGCGCATCGCCGGGTCGGCGAACTGCACGAAGATCGCGGCGATCAGGTCGTACTGCGCCTCGGGCCAGGCGAGCGCCTCGCAATCGGCCACTGCGAAGTTCACCGCCACGCCGTGGCGTGCGGCCAGTGCCTGCGCCTTGGCCACACCGCGCTCGGCGATGTCGAAGGCGTCGACCTGCAGGCCCTGTTCGGCCAGCCACACGCTGTTGCGGCCCTCGCCGTCGGCCACGCACAGCGCGCGGCCGCGGCGTGGCAGCCGTGAGCGCTGCGCCGCCAGATACGCGTTGGGCGCCTCGCCGAACAGGAGCGACTCGCCCTCGTAGCGCTGGTTCCACATCGCGGCGGCGTCGGCAAAGGAGGTGTTCGTCGTCATGGCATGAGCTTAGCGCTCATCTCCGGTCGCGCACTGGATTGCGGGGGCGCAAAACCCTGCGGCGCGAATGCGCGCAACGTGGCGGTCTGTCTCCAACTCCGAGGAGTCTTCGATGACGTTCAAGATCAAGCGGGTCGTGTGGCTGGTGCTGATGCTGGGTGCCGGCGTGGCGATGGCCCAGGGCGGCGCCGGGCCGCAGGGTGCCGGGCCGGGTGCGAGCGCGCCGCGCATGGGCATGGGCCCCGGTGGCGGCATGGGTCCGGGTGGCGGCATGCGCGGTGGCATGCGCGGGGGCGCGCGCGCCGGTGCCGACTACACCCCGGGTTGGGGCCTGATGACGCCCCAGGAGCGCGACGAGCACCGCACGCAGATGCGCGCGGCCAAGAGCTACGAGGAATGCACGGCGCTGCGCGACAAGCACCACGAGCAGATGTCCGCGCGCGCCAAGGAGCGCGGCGTCACGATGCCGGCTGCGCCGCGCCGCGACGCCTGCCAGGGCCTGAAGCGCTGAGGCATCGGTCGGGGGCGGGGCTGTCAGCCTCGCGCCAAGCGCTGCGCTTATGCTCGGCGCTTTCGCGCCGCTACCCGGAACCCCGACCATGTCCACCCGCATCCCCGCCACCCTCATCGCCGGCGACGGCATCGGCCCCGAGATCGTCGACGCCACGCTGGCCGCACTCGACGCGCTGAAGGCGCCGTTCGACTGGGACCGCCAGGCCGCCGGCCTCGCCGGCATCCAGGCCGCCGGCGACCCGCTGCCGCAGGCCACGCTCGACAGCATCCGCCGCACGCGTCTCGCGCTGAAGGGCCCGCTGGAGACGCCGTCGGGCGGCGGCTACCGCTCGAGCAACGTGCGCCTGCGCGAGGAGTTCAAGCTCTACGCCAACCTTCGCCCGGCCCGCACCATCGTGCCCGGCGGCCGCTTCGACAAGATCGACCTGGTGGTGGTGCGCGAGAACCTCGAGGGCCTGTACATCGGCCACGAGCACTACGTTCAGATCGACAACGACCCGCACGCCGTGGCCATGGCCACCGGCATCAATACCCGTGCGGGCTGCCGCCACATCCTCGAGTACGCCTTCGAGTACGCGATCGCCAATGGCCGCAAGAAGGTGACCATCGTGCACAAGGCCAACATCATGAAGGCGCTGACGGGCATCTTCAAGGAGACGGCCGAGCAGATGTACGAGGAGAAATACAAGGGCCGCATCGCGATGGAGACGGTGATCGTCGACGCCTGCGCGATGAAGCTGGTGCTCAACCCCTGGCAGTTCGACGTGATCGTCACGACCAACCTGTTCGGCGACATCCTGTCGGACCTGGTGGCCGGCCTGGTGGGTGGCCTGGGCATGGCTCCGGGCGCGAACATCGGTGCCGATGCGGCGATCTTCGAGGCGGTGCACGGCTCCGCGCCGGACATCGCCGGCCAGGGCAAGGCCAACCCGGTCGCGCTGATGCTGGCCGCGGCGATGATGCTCGACCATGTGCAGCGCAAGGACCTGGGCGACCGGCTGCGCCAGGCGATCGACGCCACGCTGAACGTCGACATGGTGCGCACCGGCGACCTCGGCGGCAGCGCCAGCACCAGCAGCTTCGCGAAGGCTCTCGTGAGCCGCATCACGAACGGCTGAACTTGAAAGCGGCCGGGGCGGCCGCATGTGGGCACCATGTCGTCCTGCGCGACGACACGAGGAACCCACCATGTCCGCCCCGACGCTCGGCTCCCACCAAGGCAACCTGCACAACCTGGCGCTGCTCGCCGGCGTGTTCGAGCGTCTCGAGCGCAGCGCGCAGACGATCGACGCCGCGCAGTACCGCGCCGTCGTCGAACGGCTGAAGGTTGCGCTGGAGGCCGAGATGCCTTTCGAGTCGCTCAACGCGGTGCTGAACGCCTACCCGGCCACGGCCGAGCTGTACGAGAACCTGCGCTACGACCAGGCCGGCCTGTGCCGCTCGCCGCTCTCGCTGGCCGTGCCGGCCGAGGCCGAGGCACGGGAAGCACTGGCGCGCGCCGGCTCGAAGCGCGTCAGTTGATCGCGGCCACCAGCATCGCCTGCAGCGTCGCCTGTCGATAGCCCTCGCGGGCCACCGGCACCGGGGCGCCGCCGCGAGCGGCGAACGGCCAGGGTGGTTCGGCCACGGCATCCACCGTCACGTCGCTGTCTTCGCCGGCCTGCGCCGGGTTCTCGAACAAGTGAAGTCGGCTGCCTTGCGCCACCGCGCCGGCCTTGAGCCGCTCCCACAGATCGGGCGGCGGCCATTTCTCGCGCGGCGCCGCGACGCGCAGCTCGATGCCGGTGGCGGCGGCCGCACGCAGCATGGCCGCGCCGCAAGGGGAGATCGGGTCGCCGACGAAGCGAACGCTCAGGCGGTCGAGCGCCTTGCCGCTGTGCTCCTGCAGCGCCAGCAGTTCCGCCAGCACGCGCGTCGGATGGCGCGGGCTGCCCAGGCCGTTGAATACCGGCACCCCCGCCTCGCGGGCCACGTCGGCCACCAGCGTCGGCGGCATGTCCTCGCAGTCGAGCGCGTCGTACAGGCGCCCGAGCAGGCGCAGCGTCGCCGGGTCGGTCACCGGCTCCGCGAGCCGGGCGTCGCTCGGCCGCACGTGGGCCACCTGGGCACCCAGCTCCAGTGCCGCGTGGCGCAGGCTGCCGGCGCCGTCGGCCGGCGCCACGTCGTTGAGCAGCGCCAGGTTACGACCCCTCAGCGGCGCGCCGGTACGGCCGTCGCGGCCGGCCACGTGCAGGCGCCGTGCGGTGTCCAGCACGTCGCGGATATCCGCGGAGGACAAGGTCTCCACCGACCAGAGATGGCGGTGATGGACGGAGGGACGGGCATGCATGGTCAGGTTCGCACCCTACCCCGTGGCAGGCGCCAGACCTTGACGGCCGTCAAAAGTGAGCCGCCCGGTCAGGGCTGATGCGGAACTGCGACAGACGGTTTACGCAGCGTTACCGAGCGCGAATCACCGTTCGCCGTTTGTTTTCCATCAAGCGGGAGACTGCGGCCATTGATCAGGAGCAAGCCATGACCGCCGACATCACCCGCACCGCCCAGACCCGCAGCCAGCAGATCGCCGCCTGCCTCGAGCTGCTGCGTGACAACCTGCCGCTGCAGCGCCGCGTCGTCCACGCCGGCGATGTGCTCTACCAGGCCGGCGAGCGCTTCACCATGCTGCACGTGCTGAACTCCGGCATGGTCAAGATCGTCAATCTCTCGCCCGACGGGCGCGAGCAGGTGGTTGGCCTGCACTTCCGCGGCGACTGGCTGGGCTTCGACGGCATCGCCTGCGGCCACTACGGCTGCGACGCGGTGGCGATGGACACCGGCGAGGTCTGGTCGTTCCGCTACGACGCGCTCCTGGAAGCCTGCGCCACCAAGCCGGCCCTGCTGCAGGTGCTGCACGAGGCCATGAGCCGCGAGATCGGCCGCGACCGCGATTCGATGATGTCGCTGTGCACCTTGCCGGCCGACGCCCGCGTGGCCGACTTTCTGCGCAACTGGGCCGAAGCGCTGGCCGAGCGCGGCATGCGCACCGACCAGATCACGCTGCGCATGACGCGTGCCGAGATCGGCAACTACCTCGGCATGACGCTCGAGACCGTGAGCCGCGCGCTCTCGCGCCTGGCCCGCACCGACGTGATCCGCTTCGCCGAGAAGGGCCGCCGCGAGATCCAGATCCCGCGCGTCGACGCGCTGGAGCGCTTCATCCAGGGTTGCGTCGCGCCGGCCGGCCAGACCGCCACCGCGGCCGCGATGCACTGAGCCGGCGTCAGCCCGTGCCGCGGGTGGCCGCCAGCGCGCGGGCCATCGCGCGGCCGAGTTCGGCGCGCGTGTAGGGCTTGCGCAGCAGATCCCAGCCCGGCGGCGCGTCGAGCAGCGCGCTCGCGTAGCCGCTCATCAGCAGCACTGGCAAGCCAGGGAGCGCGGCGCGCGCCAGCTCTGCCAGCTCGGTGCCGCGCAGGCCCGGGCCGAGCGCGATGTCGGTGATCAGCAAGTCCAGGCCCGATTCGGGCTTCAGCTCGTGGCGTGCCTGTTCTGCGCTGGCGCACGGCGTCACCGTGCAGCCGAGCGCCACCAGGAAACGCTGCGCCACGCTGCGCACCTCGGCGTCGTCTTCCACCAGCAGGACGTGCAGCCCGCGCGGCAACACTGCGATGCCCTCGGGTTCGGCCTCCAGGCTGGCCGCGCCGGGCTCGCTGGGCAGGAACAGCGTGATGGTCGTGCCGCGGCCCGGTCCGCTGTCCAGCGCGACCGCCCCTTTCGACTGCTTGGCGAAGCCATACACCGTGGCCAGGCCGAGGCCGGTGCCGCGGCCGGCGTCCTTGGTGGTGAAGAAGGGCTCGAAGGCGCGCTCCTTCACCTCGTCGGACATGCCGCAGCCGGTGTCGCCCACGGCGATGGCGACGTAGGAGGTTCCTTCCGTCTCCGCCAGCTCGGCGGGCAGGTCGGGCGAGCGCGCCGGCACCTCGCGGCAGGCGAACCACAGCAGCCCGCCGTCGGACATCGCATCGCGCGCGTTGATCGCGATGTTCAGCAGCGCCGATTCGAGCTGCGAGGCATCGGCCAGCACCGGCGGGCACTCGGCCGGCGCGTCGACCTCGATGCGGATGCGCTGGTCGAGCGTGCGGCGCAGCATGTCGGCCAGCGAGCGCAGCAGCATTCCGGTGTCGAGCGCGGTCGGCTTGAGCACCTGGCGGCGCGAGAAGGCAAGCAGCTTGCCCGTCAGTTCCGCGCCGCGGCGGCTGGCCCGCGAGGCCGCGCCCACCAGCTGCTGCGCGAACGGGTCGGACGAGACCGCCGGCAGGTCCTCCAGCACCTGCAGGTTGCCGGAGATCACCGTCAGCAGGTTGTTGAAGTCGTGCGCGATGCCGCCGGTCAGCTGTCCGACGCTCTCCAGGCGCTGCGAATGGTTCAGCTGCTCCTCGGTGTGGGCGCGCTGCAGGCTGGTGGCCAGCAGGCTCGCGAGCGCGTCGAGGAAGCGCAGTTCGTCGTCGCCGAAGCGCGCCGGCACGTCGGCGCGCGCCACGATCGCGCCGACGATGCGGCCTCGGTCGTGGAGCGGCACCGCCAGCGCGCTGCGCACGCCGGCGCGACGCCAGGCCTCGGGCACGGCGACGCGCGTCTCGGCGTGCAGATCGTCGCAGCGCAGCGCACCGCCGCCGGCCAGAACACGGCCTGGCAGCGTGTCGGGGCGGTTGGGCACGATGTCGCCGGCGGCTTCGCCCAGCAGCACGCCGACACAGGCGGCCACGCGGAAGTCGAGCCGGTTCGCCTCCAGCAGGTAGACCGCGACCCAGGGCACGTGCAGGCCTTCGGCGGCCACGCGCGGTACCTGCTCGACGAGGGGCTCGGTGTCGCGTGCGTCCACCGCCACGCGGCCGAACTGCGCCACCTGCTCGGCGTAGTGCGCGCGCTGCAACGCCTGGCGCACGCGCGGGTAGGAGCCGATGCCGCGGATCGCCGCCACCACGTAGGGCAGGCCGTGCTCCTGCAGCGGGCTCAGCGCGATCTCGACCATCACCTCGCTGCCGTCGCGGCGGCGCGCCACCAGGTCCATCTGCGTGCCCATCGGGCGCGGATGGGGCGCGCGCGCGTAGGCGGCTCGGAAGTCGGCGTGGCGCGGGCGGATCGCGTCGGGCACCAGCGCCTCGACCGGCAGGCCGACCAGCGCATCGACGTCGTAGTCGAGCAGCTTGGCGACCACGTCGTTGGCCAGCACGATGCGGCCCTGCGCATCGGCGACGATCAGGCCGTCGGGGTAGGCGGCGAACAGCGAGCGGAAGATGCTGTCGGCGTCCGGCCCGCCGGGCAGCGCGCGGCCGATCGGCGGCGGCGGGGCCGTCATTCGGCCACCACCGTCGGCACGAGGATGTAGCCGGCGCCGCGCACCGACTTGATGATCTGTGGATCTTCCGGATCCACCTCCAGCTTGCGGCGCAGCCGGCCCACCTGCACGTCGATCGTGCGGTCGAACGGGCCGGCGCTGCGGCCGCGCGTCTGCTCGAGCAGGTAGTCGCGCGAGAGCACGCGGCCGGGCGCGCGCGCGAACGCGCTGAGCAGATCGAACTCGCCGCTGGTCAGCGGCATGTCTCGGCCCTGTTCGTCGCACAGCCGCCGCGCCGCCGTGTCGAGCTGCCACTGCGCGAAGCGCAACCGCGTCTTCTCGCTCAAGGTCACCAGCGGCGCTGGCGCGGTGGTCGGGACCGCACGCGCGGGCCCGGGCTCGATGCGTCGCAGCACGGCCTTGATGCGCGCCACCAGTTCGCGCAGGTCGAAGGGCTTGGTGACGTAGTCGTCGGCGCCGACTTCCAGCCCGACGACCTTGTCGATCGCATCGCCGCGGCCGGTGACGATCACCAGTCCGCAGTGCCAGTGCTCGCGCAACTGGCGTGCGATGGCGAAACCGTCTTCGCCGGGCAGTCCGAGGTCGAGCAGCACGAGGGCCGGCGCGTCGCGGCCCATCAGGTCCATCAGTGCGCTGCCGGTGTGCAGCTCGGTGACACGAAAGCCCTGCGATTGGAGGTAATGGCCCAGCAGGCGCGTGATGTCGACTTCGTCGTCGAGCACCGCAAGATGGGTCGGTTGGGTCACGGGTGACGTCGAGGCTGAGGAATGGGCGACATTAGACACTGGCTTGGCGTGCGTCAATCGAAGGCTTCTCCCGGGTGGGGCGAGTCTGCCCGATCCCCGACAATCGATCATTCCCGATGCAGCGATATCGCGCCCTCGTCATTTCTTTGCTCGGCCTCGTGCTCGCGGCCGGCTGCGCCCACGGGCCCGAGGCCATCGCGCCGCGTGAGGGCTTTGCCACCGCGCTGGCGCGCGCGCTGCCCTTCGCGGTGGGCGTGTACGGCGTGGCGCGCGCCGAGCCCGGCGATGCCGCGGGCGCGCAAGGCGAGGCCGAGCGCGGCGAGCCCGCGCTGCCCTATGCACGCGTCGGCGCCGGCTTCCTGATCGACGCGGCCGGCCACCTCGTCACCGCGGCGCACGTGGTTACCGACACCGACGAGGTGCTGGTCAAGCTCGCCGACCAGCGTGTGCTGCGCGCCACCGTGATCGGCGCCGATGCCGACCTCGACGTGGCGCTGCTCCACATCGCCAGCCCCGGACCGGTGGCGCCGCCGCTGGGCCACAGCACGGCGCTGCGGCCCGGGCACTGGGTGCTCTCCGTGGGCGAACCCTATGGCCTAAACCGCTCGGTGGCGGCCGGCATCGTCGGCGGCATGGACCGTCATTTCAGCGACGACCCCGAACTGCTCTACCTGCAGACCGACATCGCGCTGAACCCCGGCAACTCCGGTGGACCGCTGGTGGATGCGCGCGGCGAGATCGTCGGCATGAACATGCGCACGGTGGTGGGCGCCTATGGCACGCCGGGCGTCAGCCTGTCATTGCCGATCGAGGTGGTGCTCGCCATCGCCGACGAACTGCGCAGCGGTGGCATCTCGCGGCCACGCCTGGGTGCGGAGTTCGACGACGTGAGCCCGCAACTCGCGATCGCCAGCGGGCGCGGCACGACGCAGGGCTCGCTGGTGACGGCCGTGCGCCGCGGCAGCCTGGCCGAGCGCGCCGGACTGCGGGCCGACGATGTGATCGTCGCGATGAACGACCGGCCGATCGCCAGCAGCGCCGACCTCGCACGCAGCCTGCTCGGCTGGCGCCAGAGCGCCGGCACGAAGCTCGTGGTGTGGCGTGGCGCCTCGGTGCTGACCTTGACGCTCGACTGAGCCGGTCCGCGGGAGAGCGCTAGCGCCGCCCCTGCTCGGCGCGGCCCTGGCAGGCGGTGCAGCGTACCGCGTGCGGCTCGGCGGCGAGCCGGCGCTCGTCGATCAGTTCGTCGCAGTCCGTGCACAGTCCGTAGCGCCCGGCTTCCAGGCGCGCCAGCGCCCCGGCGATCGCTCGCAGTTCACCGAGGTCGCGCGCGACCTCGGCGTCGTTGAGGCCCTGCTCGACCTCGGCGCCAGCCTCCTCTCCGCGATCGACTGCCTCGCGCGCCACGCGCAGCGGATCGGACTCGCCGCGCGCACGCGTGGCCTCGACCTCGGAACGCAGCTTGCGCTCGCGCGCCTGCAGCGCGGCGCGCACATGGGCGGCAGCAGGGCTGGCGGGGTCGAGCGGATAGACGGCAGACATCGTGGGCTCCTCGTGGGGTTCGGCCCATTGTTGGGCTGCAGCGGCGAGCACGGCTTGATGCCGAGCAAGCCTCAGAACAGCGTGCGGGCGAAGAGCTCCAGCGTGCGCGCATGCGCCCGCGCGGCCGACGGTGCGTGGTAGCTGGCGCGCTCCCAGCAGTTGAAGCCGTGCTCGGCGTCGTACACGTGCACCTCCGCGGCGAGGCCGGCCACCGCGTCCTTCACCTTCTCCACCGCCGCCAGCGGGATGTGCGCGTCGCGCGCGCCGTAGTGGAACTGGATGGGGCAGGCGATGCGCGGCGCGTGCTCGAGCTGGTCGTGGATGCCTCCTCCGTAGAAGCAGCTCGCGGCGTCGACGCCGGCGGTGGCCGCCGCGAGGTAGGCGAGCCGGCCGCCCATGCAATAGCCGAACGCGCCGACGCGGCCGCTGCACTCCGGCCGCGCGCGCAGCGCCGCGACGCTGGTGGCAAGGTCGGTGGCAAGCCGGGCGCGGTCGGCGGACGCGAGCAGCTGCATCGCGCGCTCGCGTTCGGCGCCGACGTAGCCGAGCTCGACGCGCGGTGCCTCGCGCCAGAACACGTCGGGAGCGAGCACCACGAATCCGTCGAGGGCGTACTGCTCGGCCACCGCGCGGATGTGGCGGTTGACGCCGAAGATCTCCTGCAGCAACAGCAGGCCCGGGCCGCGCCCGGCCGGCGGCAGCGCGAGATAAGCGTCGTAGCGGCCGCCGTCGGCGGCGTCGATCGAGATCCATTCCTGGCGCATGGGCTCACTCCGGGGTGGGGTCGGCGCGGGCGATAGAGTCGCGCTGCTGCGATGATGCACCCATGAGCGACCCGACCTCCCCCTGGCACGCCGCCACCCGCGTGCTGCACGACGATGCTGCGCTGGCCGACGAGGCAAGTGTGGTGGCCCCCATCCACTACAGCGCCACCTTCCGCGCGCGCGATGCCGCCGAGTTCGCCGAGATGGCCAACCGTGCACGCCACCCGGCCTACTACACGCGCTACGGCAACCCGGTGCACGAGCGCGTGGCCGCCATCCTCGCCGGCCTCGAGGGCACCGAGACGGCGCTGCTCACCGGCTCGGGCATGGGCGCGATCAGCACCACGGTGCTGGCGCTGGTGTCGGCGGGTGACCACGTGGTGGCGCAGACGCGCCACTACATGAGCACCGCCAAGCTGTTCGACGAGGTGCTGCCGCGTTTCGGCGCGAGCGCCACGCTGGTGGAGCAGAGCGACGTCGACGCGATCCGGGCGGCGATCCGGCCGAATACGAAGCTGATCATGCTCGAGACGCCGGCCAACCCGACGCTGGTGCTGACCGACCTCGCGGCGGTGGCCACGCTCGGCCGCGAGCGCGGCATCACCACGGTGTGCGACAACACCTTCGCCTCGCCGCTCAACCAGCAGCCGCATGCGCTGGGCGTCGACGTGGTGGTGCACAGCGCCACCAAGATTCTCGGCGGCCACCACGACCTGACCGCCGGCGCGATCTGTTGCTCGAACGCGCTGGCCGAGAAGATCTGGCGCATGCACATCACGCTCGGCTCGGTGCTCAGCCCGATGGACGCCTGGCTGCTGCTGCGCGGCCTGCGCACGCTGGCCGTGCGGGTGGAGCGCATCAACGCCAATGCGCTCGAGCTGGCGCGCTGGCTGGGGATGCAGCCGCAGGTCGAGCGGGTGCACTACCCCGGCCTCGAGAGCCATCCGCAGCACGCGCTGGCCAAGCGCCAGATGAAGGGCGGCGGGCCGGTGATCGCCTTCGCGGTGAAGGGCGGCTACGAAGCCACCAGCCGCTTCGTCGCCGCGCTCGAACTGCCCACGCATGCCGTCAGCCTGGGCGGCGTGGAATCGCTGATCGTGCACACCGCGGCGATGTGGTCGGGCACGATGAACGAGGCGCAGATGCGCGCCGCCGGCATCCCGCCGAACTTCGTGCGCTTCTCGGTCGGGCTCGAGCATCCCGACGACCTCAAGACCGACCTCGCCCGCGCGCTCGCGCAGGCCAAGCAGGAGCAGAACCCATGAGCGCCGTCCCCTTCGTCGTGCTGATCACCGGTGCCGCCGGCGCGCTGGGCCGCGCCGTGGCGCAGCGCCTCGCGGCCGACGGCGCCACGCTCGTGCTGCTCGACCGCGATGCGGCCGTGCTGAAGCAGCTCTTCCCGCAGGCCGGCGCGGCCGAGGCGGTGGACATCACCGACGAGGCGGCCGTCGTGGCCTGCGTGCAGCGCGCGCTCGCCACGCTCGGCCGGCTCGATGCGATCGTGCACGTGGCCGGCGGCTTCGAGATGGGCGAAGGCGTCGATGCGCTCTCGCGCGCGTCGTGGGAGCGCATGATGGCGCTGAACGCCTGGTCGTTCGTGGCGCTGGCGCGCGCCGGTGTGCCGGCGATGAAGCAGCAGCGCAGCGGCAGCATCGTCGCGGTGAGTGCCGCGGCGGCCGGCGGCGGCCAGCCGCTGAAGGGCGCCTACATCGCCTCGAAGAGCGCGCTGCAGCGCCTCGTCGAGGCGCTGGCCGCCGAGCTCGCCGGCAGCGGCGTGCGCGTCAACAGCGTGGCGCCCACCACGCTCGACACACCGGCCAACCGCGCCACCATGCCCGACGCCGACCGCACGGCCTGGGTGAGCCTGGAAGCCGCGGCCGACGCGATCGCCTTCCTCGCCACGCCTGCCGGCGCGGCGGTGCACGGCCAGCACCTGAAGCTCGGCTGATCAGGCCTCGGGGTAGAGCCCGTGCACGCGGCCGAACAGCCGCGTCAGCCCGAACAGCGCGGCCACGTTCGGCGCCGGGATGCCGAGCCGCTGAGCGATCTCGTGCACCGCGCCGACGATGGCGTCGAGCTCGATCGTGCGGCCGGCCTGCACGTCCTGCAGCATCGAACTGCGGAAGGCGCCCAGCTTGCGCGTGATCTGGTGGCGGTCTTCGGGGCTCTGCGCGATCGCGCAGCCGATCCGCGCGCCGATCGCCGACACCTCCGCCATCGCCGCCGAGCAGAAGGCGCGCACCAGCGGATCGTCGAGGATGCGGTCGGCGGTGGCGCCGGTGATCGCGCTGACCGGGTTGATGGTCAGGTTGCCCCACAGCTTGTACCAGACGTCTTGGCGGATGTTCGCCGACGCGCTGGCTTCGAAGCCGGCGTGCGCCAGCAGCGCCACGACGCGTGCGACGCGCTCGCTCGTGCCGCCCGCCGGCTCGCCGACGATCAGGCCGTGGCCCATGCGGTGCTCGACGAGGCCGGGCTCGGAGGTCGAGGTGCTCGCATGCACCACGCCGCCGAGTACCTGCGAGAAGGGGATTGCCGCGCTGACCGCGCCGGCGGGGTCGACCGATTGCAGCGACGCGTCCCCGACGCCCTCGATGCCGCGCAGGAACCACCACGGCACGCCGTTCATCGCCGGCAGCACCAGCGTCTCGGGCCCGATCAGCGGCGCAAGCTGCGGCGCGAGCGCGGGGAGCGACTGGCCCTTGAGTGCGACGATGACGAGCTCCTGCACGCCGAGCTCGGCCGCGCGGTCGCTGGCCGTGGCTGGCGCCTGCAGCAGCTCGCCGCCCAGGCGCAGCCGCCAGCCGTGCGTGCGCAGCGCCTCCAGCGTGGCGCCGCGCGCCAGTGCGCTCACCTGCGCCTGCCCGGCGCGGGCCAGCCGCGTGCCGATGAAACCGCCGATCGCGCCGGCGCCGACGATGCAGACCTTCATGCGCGCCTCATGCCTGGATCACGCCAGCAGGGCGGCGATCGCCTTGCCGACGTCGGCCGTGCCAGCCGTGCCGCCGATGTCGCGCGTCTTCGGCGCGTGCGGGTCGGCCAGCAGCGTCTCGATCGCACGCAGCACCTCGTTGGCCGCCTCGGCGTGGCCGAGGTGCTCGAGCATCATGCCGCCCGACCAGATCATGCCGATCGGGTTGGCGATGAACCGGCCCGCGATGTCGGGTGCCGAGCCGTGCACCGGCTCGAACAGTGACGGGAACCTGCCGTCGGGGTTGATGTTCGCGCTCGGCGCGATGCCGATGGTGCCGGTGCACGCCGGGCCGAGGTCGGAGAGGATGTCGCCGAACAGGTTGCTCGCCACCACCACGTCGAACCAGTCGGGGTGCAGCACGAAGTTCGCGGTGAGGATGTCGATGTGGTACTTGTCGACCTTCACATCGGGGTAGTGCTTCGCCATTGCCGCCACGCGCTCGTCCCAGTAGGGCATGGTGATCGCGATGCCGTTGCTCTTGGTGGCCGAGGTGAGGTGCTTCTTGGGCCGCTTGTTCGCGAGCTCGAAGGCATAGCGCAGCACGCGGTCGACGCCGGTGCGCGTCATCACCGTCTCCTGGATCACCACCTCGCGCTCGGTGCCCTCGAACATGCGGCCGCCGACGCTGGAGTACTCGCCCTCGGTGTTCTCGCGCACCACGTAGAAGTCGATCTCCCCGGGCTGGCGCGCGCGGCCGGTGCGGTCGACCAGCGGCGAGGGGATGCCGGGCATCAGCCGGCAGGGGCGCAGGTTGACGTACTGGTCGAAGTCGCGGCGGAACTTCAGCAGCGAACCCCACAGCGAAATGTGGTCGTGCACGGTGGCCGGCCAGCCGATCGCGCCGAAGTAGATTGCGTCCATCGGCGCGAGCTGGTCGAACCAGTCGTCCGGCATCATTTGTCCGTGCTTCGCGTACCAGTCGCAGCTGGCCCACTCGATGTGCTTCCAGTCGAAGCGGATGCCGTGGCGGCTGCCGACGGCTTCGAGCGCGCGCAGGCCCTCGGGCATCACTTCCTTGCCGATGCCGTCGCCGGGGATGACGGCGATGCGGTAGGTCTGGCTCATGGCGGGTTCTCCGTTCAGGCTGGCGATTGTCGGCGCAGCCGGGCGACGTGCAGGTACGCAGCATCCACACCCTGCGCGGCGATGCGCGCCGGCGTCGGCTCGCCGCGGAGCCAGGCGGCACACAACTCGCCCATCGCGGGCGCCGTCTGGATGCCGTAGCCGCCCTGCGCGGCGCACCAGAAGAAGCCTTCGGCCAGCGGGTCGAAGCCGGAGACCAGGTCGCCGTCGGCCACGAAGCTGCGCAGCCCCGC
>WBZM01002893.1_pt1 | contig 13973 bp, 9 predicted proteins | sample 5204271 | NCBI WGS metagenome assembly WBZM01 (sample SAMN12344346, study PRJNA552823) | activated sludge metagenome | biome: Activated sludge suspended growth; feature: Nitrification reactor; material: Wastewater; isolation source: activated sludge from nitrification reactor of wastewater treatment...
GGCCGTCGCGCCGGCGCAGGTAGGGGTGGACCATGCCCCCCTGGATCGGCCCGGGGCGGATGATGGCCACCGAGACCACCAGGTCGTAGAAGCGGCGCGGCTTGAGGCGCGGCAGGAGCCCCATCTGCGCCCGCGACTCGATCTGGAAGACGCCGATGGTGTCGGCGCGGCTGGCCATCTCGTAGACCTGGGGGTCCTCCGCCGGGATGGTGGCGAGGGAGTCCGGGTGCGGCACGTCGGTGGGGGTGGCCGGGGCGGGGCGCCGGGCCGCCAGCATGGCCAGGCCGCGGGAGAGCGCGGTGAGCATGCCGAGGGCCAGCAGGTCCACCTTGAGCAGGTCCAGGTCGGCGAGGTCGTCCTTGTCCCACTGCACGATGGTGCGCCCCGGCATGGCGGCCGGCTCGATGGGGACGGTCTCGCAGAGCGGCCGCCGGGTGATGACGAAGCCGCCCACGTGGATGGAGAGGTGGCGCGGGAAGCCCTGCAGCTCGCGGGCGAGCTCCAGCACCTGGCGCACCCGCGGCGCCTCGCGGGCGTCGAGCCCGGCGGCGGCCAGCGTGGCGTCGGCGATGGTGCCCGGGTCCTCGTAGGTGGAGACCAGCTTGGCGAGCCGGTCCACCTGCGAGAGGGAGAGGCCGAGGGCCTTGCCCACGTCGCGCAGCGCCGAGCGGGTCCGGTAGGTGATGACCTCGCAGACCATGCCGGCGTGGTCGCGGCCGTAGCGCTGGTAGACGTACTGCAGCACCTCCTCGCGCCGCTCGTGCTCGAAGTCCACGTCGATGTCCGGCGGCTCGCCGCGCTCCGCCGAGATGAAGCGCTCGAAGAGCAGTCCCATGCGAACCGGGTCGATGGAGGTGACGCCGAGGACGTAGCAGATGGCCGAGTTGGCGGCGCTGCCGCGCCCCTGGCAGAGGATGCCCCGCTCGCGGGCGAAGCGGACCACGTCCCAGACGGTGAGGAAGTAGCTGGCGTAGCCGAGCTGCTCGACGAGGGCGAGCTCGCGCTCGAGCTGGCGGGCCACGTCGCCGGGGGGCTCGCCGCGGTAGCGCCAGCGGGCGCCCTCGCGGACCAGCTCGCGCAGGAGGGTCATGCCGGTGACGGGGTGGGCGATCGGGGTCGGGCTCGGGCTCGGGCTCGGGCTCGGGCTCGGGCTCGGGCTCGGGCTCGGGCTCGGGCTCGGGCTCGGGCTCGGGCTCGGGCTCGGGCTCGGGCTCGGGAGGACGGTCTGCACGCTGCCCGTGGTCCGCAAGCGTGGAGATGCACCCACGACCACTTCCCGGACGGCCTGCCCCGGGCTCGAGGTCGCCGCCGCCGCCCCCTCGGCCAGCCGCGACGGGTCGACCACCACCGGCGGCAGCGGGTGCTCGCCGCGGATCTCGTCGAGGCGGAAGCGGCACTCGTCGGCGATGGCGGCGGCGGTCTCCAGCCCCTCGGGGAAGTCGTCCCAGAGGCGCGCCAGCTCCTCCGGCCCCTTGAGCGTCCGCTCGGCGTTGGGGAAGAGGCGGCGCCCCGCCTTGTCCACGGTGGTGCCGTGGCGCACGCAGGTGAGGACGTCCTGCAGCACCTGGCGGCGGCGCACGTGGGTGTGGACGTCGTTGACCACCGCCACCGGCACGCGCAGCCGCTCGCCGACGGCGCGGGCGGCGGCCAGGCGGGCCTCGTCGCCCGGCACGTGGTGGCGCGAGACGGTGAGCGCCAGCCGCCGGCCGAACACCTCGCGCAGCCGGGCCACCTCCTCCGCGTCGCTCCCGGCGTGGAGGGCGTGGAGCCCGCGGGCCCGCTCGGCCAGGGTGCGGAAGGGGACGCGCACGTCCTCCGGCTCCCGCCGCGAGGGGGCCACCGGGCCGGGCTCCCCGCCGTGGGCGGCGGTGAGGAGACGGCAGAGGTTGGCGTAGCCCTCGCGGTCGATGGCGAGGAGCGCCAGCCAGCCGGGCCGCCCGCGCCCCAGGTCGGCCAGCCGCAGCTCCGCCCCCACCACCAGCGGGATCCCGCGCCGCCGCGACTCGCCCCAGGCCTTCACCATGCCGGAGAGGCCGTTCCGGTCCACCAGCGCCAGCGCCGAGAGCCCCAGCTCGGCGGCCCGCGCCACCAGCTCCTCGGGCTGGCTGGCCCCCTCCAGGAAGGAGTAGGCGGAGCGGCAGCGGAGCTCGGCGTAGCGCGGGGCCATGGGCGCGCCTCAGTCGAAGAAGCCGTGGAGCCAGAGCCGGCCGTCGGCCCCGTCGCGGTAGAGCCAGCAGTCCCCCAGCCCCTCGACGCTGGCCCGGTAGTAGTCGCGGTCGAAGGGGGCGCTCCACCACTCACCGGCGATCCGCTCCGGCCCCTCGAAGGACAGGACGGCGTGGGCCCGCCCGCCGAGCCGCAGCGCCGTCACCCGCCCGCCTTCGCCGGTGGCCACCACCGGCTGCGGCTCGGCCAGCAGCCTCGTCGGCCGCATCCCCTCGCGCGGCGCCGCCGGCGCCCCCTCCCCCGCCGCGGCCTCCTCCGCGAAGCCCCCCACCCCCGCCTTCGGCGGCCGGAACGGCACCGTCCGCCAGGCCGCCTCGGGCCGGTAGCGCTCCACCGGCTCGGCCGCCACCACCGCCGCCTCCCCCAGCCGCCCGGCCAGGCGCGCCAGCACCGCGTCGAGGGCGGTGGCCACCTCGGGCCGGTCGCCGAAGGCGAGCTGCGCCTCGGCGAGCCGCGCCACCTCCACGGCGGCCAGCTTCACGCCGGTGACCGCCCCGGGCAGCCGCAGCAGCAGGAGCCGCTCGCGCAGCGGCGGCAGCCAGCGCGCCGACGACGCCGAGGCCTGGGCCAGCGGCAGCGAGAGCCGCTCCTCGCCCCGCGGGTCGAGCTTGAGCGTGAGGGTGAGCCGGCTCGCCCCCAGGCTCCGCCCGGCCAGGCGCGCCGCCACCCGCTCGGCGACGCGGGTGAGGACGAAGAGCACCGGCTCGACGCTCTCGGCCGGCCCCTCCAGCTCGATGGCCTCCTCGGGCAGCGTCTCCGGCAGGTACGGCACGAGCCGGGTGGGATCCTCCCCGCGCGCCAGCCGCGCCGCCGCCGCGCCGGCCTGGCCGAAGCGGAGCGCCAGCCCCTCGGCCGGCAGCCGGGCCAGGCCGCCCACGTCGTCCACGCCCACGGCGGCGAGCCGCTCCGCCACCGCGGGCCCGAGCCCGAGGGCGGCCAGCGGCAGCGGCGCCAGGGCCCGCGCCTCCTCCCCCGGTGGCACACGCAGCAGGTCGGCCGCGCCGTGGCGGGCCAGCGCCCGGGCCGGCCCGCGCCCGGTGGCCACCGCGGCGCGCGCCGCGTACCCCAGGCCGGCGGCGACCTCGCGGGCCCGGGCCGCCAGTCGCAGCTCCGCGTCATCCGCCTCACCGCGGCGCGCGCCGCGGGCGCCGCCGACCAGGTGGGCCGCGCTGGCGTCGAGGAGGAGCGCGTCGGGGGCGGACACCTCCACCACCGGGACCAGGGAGAGGAGCGCCTCGGCGAGGCCGCGCAGCGCGGCGAGGTCGGCCGCCGGCGCGTGGGGCATCACCAGGAGCCGCCCGCAGGCCGAGAGGGCCTCGGCCAGCGCCTGCCCCGGCCGCACCCCCGCCTGGCGGGCCGCCGCGTCGCACGCCACCACCCGCCCCTCGTCGGCCACCGCCAGCGGCCGCGGGTCGGCCAGGCTCCCCGGCGTCCCCTCCGGCTCGCGCAGCCGGGCCAGGCGCTGGAGCGGGAGCGCGGGGAGATGGAGGGCGAGCACCCTGGGGCCGAGCGCCCCCGCCGGCGCCCCGTCGAGCGCCAGCTGGCCCGACGCGGCCCCGGCGCGCCCCGGCCGCCCCTCGCCCAGCCGCAGGCTCCGATCATGCCGCATGGATCGCCCCCGCCGCATCGAACCGCGCCTTCACCTCGGGAGGGGCCCCAGCCGCAGGCTGGGGAGGGGCATCGCCCCTCCCCGGCGGATAGCCCGCCGAGCGCGCCAGCGCGAGAGCGGGCTCGGCTCCGCCGCAGCGGGGTGGGGCCCCGCCGAGCTCCGCTTGGCGGGGCGGGGCGCAGCCCCGTGAGTTGGACCGCCGGGCGATGAGCCGCGTCCCCTCCACGCGCAGGTCGAGCCGCACCACCGCCGGCGGCCGCACCACCGGCTCGGGCGGCGAGAGCCAGAGCCCCGCCGCCCCGCCCCGCTCCGCCGCCGTCACCAGCCGGTGGAGCGCCGCGTCGGCCCCGCGCGGCATCCGCGCCAGCGCCGGCAGGTCCACCGCCACCGCCGCGAAGGCCCCCGAGCCGAGGAGCGCCTCGGCCGCCCAGAGGGCCGCCCGCGCCCCCGCCTCCCCGCCGCCGGGCCGGACGATGAGGAGCCGCTCGAGGTCCACCCCCATGGCCGCCGCCGCCGGCGGGTAGAGCTCGCCGCGCCCGTCGATCCAGGCCGAGAGGGCGCCGCGCGACGACCGGGCGATCCCGGCCAGCGCCGCCAGGGCCACCGCCGTCTTGCCGCTGGCCGGCCCGCCGCGCAGCTCCGCGAGGGCGCCGCAGGGGAAGCCGCCCGGCAGGAGCGCGTCCACCGCCGCCACGCCGCAGGCCACCGCCCCGCGCCGCCGCGCCGGGCGCCGCTCGATGCGCCGGATCTCGTCGCGCAGGCGCGAGAGGAGGTCGTGCTGGGTCGTGGCCGAGGACATGCGAGGGGCTCCGCTGCAGCCAGGTTACTGCTCGCATGTTCAGGTATCAAGGTGGTCTGACAGCGCACCGCGACGCGCGCGGAACCCCTCGAAAAGACGACGGGGCGAGCGACCCGGAGGTCACCCGCCCCGGACGTCGGGCCTGCCCGGACTCGCGCCTACCCGGACCCGCTGCGGTGGCACACGTAGCACGACGTCGGCGGCGGCCCTGCGGTGCCGGTGCGGCTCTTGAAGTTGGCGCCCCAGGTCTTGTCGGTGCGGTACTGCCAGTGGCAGGTGAGGCAGCCGGCCGCCTTGTGCTTGCTCTCGCCGAAGCCGCTGTCGCCGCCCGGGTGGGTGGTGACGCGGTTCACCTGGCTGTCGGCGTGGCAGCGCAGGCAGGTCTTCGGGTCGGTCATGCTGACGTTGACCGTGGTCCTGGTCCCGCCGGCGGTGGTAGCCGTCTGGTAGCTGGTGATGGTGTAGCCGGTGACCGTGTGCGCCGCCGACCAGGCCTTGCGCGTCGCCGTGGCCGCGAGGCCGCTGTGACAGGTGTAGCAGGCGAAGGCGGTGAGATCCTTCCTGTTGGCCGGGTTGGTGTGGCAGGCGTTGCAGGCGATGCCGGCGTGCTTGGTCCCGGCCTGGATGGGGAAGAGGCTGGGGTGGTTGGCCGGGGCGCCGCCGGCGCCGTCGGCGTGGCAGGCCAGGCAGGCGGCCGAGAGCCCCTTGGCCGTCACGGTGCTGGCGAAGGTGCTGACGCCCGAGTGGAGCGCCGCCAGCGTCACCTGCCCCGCCGTGAGCCCGGTGTCGTCGTGCATGGCCCGGCCGCCGCCCACCGACACGTGGCAGCCGACGCAGGTCACCTGCTTGAAGTCGCGGGCGTAGTCCCAGTGCGGCGCGGTGGTGCCGGGCTGGCGGTTGGTGGGGTGGCAGGTGAGGCACTTGCCGCCCGCCGCCCCGGCGTGGGAGCCGGAGCCGATGATGAAGCCCTGGGCCGCGGTGGCGTGGGTGGCCACGGTCACGCGCGCGTTGGCGGTGGCCGCCGGCAGGCGCCCGTTGGGGTGGCAGTTGAGGCACTTCACCGGGTTGGCCGGGTCGGTGGCGAAGTCCGGCACCTGGGCGTGGCCGGTGGCGAGCGGCGTCGCGTCGGCCGCGTGGCACTGCGCGCAGCGGAAGGCGGTCGGGTCGAGCCGGTTGGAGGAGGTGTGGCAGTCGAGGCAGGCGGTGATGCGCGGGCCCGGGTAGACGTGCTTCCCGCCGGCCGCGAGGTCGAAGTAGTCGCCGTGGTCGGCGGGCGGCCCGGCCACGCCGGTGGGGTGGCAGGTGCGGCAGGCGGCCGAGAGCCCCTGCGCGGTCACCGTGGTGGCGTAGTCGGCCACGCCGGCGTGGAGCGTCGCCAGCGTCACCGGGTCGTCGTGCTGGGCCCGGCCCCCGCCCACCGCCACGTGGCAGCCGGTGCAGCCGGTCACCTTGAAGTTGGCGGCCCACGGGGTGGGCTCGCCCTTCAGGGACGGGTGGCACGCGAGGCACTTCCCGCCCGCCGCGCCGGAGTGGGGCCCGGCGGCGATGGAGAACTTGGCGTGGCCGGTGGCCACGCGGGTGGGGACCGCGTCGTTCTCGTGGCAGCGGGCGCACAGGGCGCTGGCGGCCAGCGAGGTGTCGGCGGCGTTCACGTCGGGCACCCGCGCGTGCTTCGGGCCCACCGGCGAGGCGGTGGCGTGGCAGGCGGCGCAGCCCAGGTCCGCCTTGCGGGCCGGGTTGACGTGGCACTGCTCGCAGGAGGCCACCACCGTCTTCGCCGCGTTCTGGTGCGGCAGCAGGTAGTACGGGTGGGGCCCGATGCCCTGCGGGTGGCACTGCAGGCAGGCGGCCGAGAGCCCCTTCACGGCGTCCCCGCCGGCGGCGGCGGCCGCGGCGTCCACCGTCTGGGCGAAGAGCTGCGCCTTGGGGGCGGTGGTGGCGACGTGCATGAGCTGCAGGCCGTTCCGGTCGTCGTGGAACGGGCTGCTGGCGCCGTGCCCGACCGCGGCGTGACAGGAGGCGCAGCTCGTCACCTTGAAGTCGGCGGCCAGCGGCTTGGCCGGATCGGCCCGCAGCGCCGGGTGGCAGGTGAGGCAGGCGGCGTTCTGGCCGGAGTGGACCGCCGAGCCGCCCACCGGAAAGCCGGCCGCCTTGGCGGCGTGCTCGGCCACCTTCACCGGCGACGGGCCGTCGCCGTGGCAGCGCACGCACTTCGCGGAGGCGGCCTGCACGTCGGCGGCGGTGGGGGCGGCGGGGAGCGGCGCGTAGTCCACCACCTTGGCGTGGAGGGCGTCGGTCTGCGCGCCAGCGTGCTCGTGGCAGCCGGCGCAGCCCATGACCTTGTAGTCGCGCGGCGAGGACGTGCTGACGTGGCACTGGTTGCAGCGGGCCACCACCGTCCCGGCGGCGTCGCCGTGGGGCAGCGGGAAGTGGAGCGCGTGGTCCACGCCGTCGCGGATGCCCTGCGGGTGGCAGGCCCGGCAGGCGGCGTCGAGGAGGTCGAAGGGCTGGCCGGTGCGGGCCGTCATGTCGGCCACCATCAGCGAGGCCTCGTGGAAGGCCTTCAGCCCGGTCGGGTCGTTGTGGACCGCGGGGGTGAGCGGATCGTGGCAGCCGGTGCAGGCGAAGGTGTGGAAGCTGGCGCTGGGCGTGTCGGTGAGCCGGTCGCGGTGGCAGGCGTTGCACTCCACCGTGGCCTGGCCGACGTGGGGCCCGTGGGCGTCGCCCTGCGCGATGGGGAAGTAGCGCACGTGGCTCGCCATGGTCGGCATGGTGAGCGAGGGCCCCTCGCTGGCCCCGTTCCCGGTGCAGGCGGCGAGGAGGGCGAGGGCGGCGAGGGCGGTGGCGAGGCGGGGCTGGTTCATCTGGACCTCCGGTGCGTCGTTCCGGCCGTGCGGCGCCCCGGGCCGGCGGGGATGGACCTCCTCGGTGCGGCTCACTGCAGGCCGTAGCCGAGGTAGAGGGAGACGGCCACGTGGGCGGCCAGGGCCAGCACCAGGAAGACCGCCAGGGTGGCGTGGAAGAGGCGCCAGCCGCGCAGCAGCGCCTTGAGGGAGCGGTAGAAGCGGAGCTGCCAGCGCAGCCGCAGCAGCTTCACCAGGGCGCGGTTGAGGTCGAGGTAGCGCGCGCGGTCGCCCATGCGGAACCGCAGGCCGAGGAGGTGGAGGCGCAGCCGCGCCCACTCCAGCGGCCAGCGCAGGAAGAGCACCGGCAGCCAGCCGGCGCGGACCGGCGCGGTGGCCTCGTCGAGGAGGCGGCCGGCGCCCTTGCCGGCCCGGGCCAGCTCCGGGGCGGCGAAGGCCCGCAGCCGCTCGAAGTTGGCGGCCAGGTCCTCGTACTCCTCCGCCTTGCCGCCGTGGGCCGGCACCATGCCGAAGATCCAGCGCCCCACCAGGCCGGTGATCATCACCACCACCAGCGCCGCCGAGGTGGCGGCCGCCAGCACGTTGTTGACGCCGAAGGCGGCGTGGAAGGCGATCACCAGCGGGCTCATGGTGCCCACGAAGACGTGGAAGTCGAGCCAGCCGCGGATGTCCCCCATGTCCATCAGCAGCCGCCCGCGCTTGCGGATGGCGTAGAAGAAGTTGGAGAGCATGAAGCCGGTGGCCACGATGCCCACCCCGTGGCCCCAGGAGCCGGCCGCCTTCATGGTGGGGTGGAGCGGGTGCTTGAGCCGCTCGGCCTTGGCCAGCGCGTAGTAGTCCTGGCCCTTCCAGGCCAGGTAGCCGATGACCGCCACGCCCACCACCAGGTAGAGGAACCGCAGCGCCCAGAGGATGCGCTGGAGCCGGCGGTCCTCGGCGGTGCCGGCGTGCCGGCGCTTGCGCGGCTTGCCCAGGTCCACCGAGGTGGTGGTCTCGCCGAGCGCCTGGCCGCGGTAGCGCCGCATCCCGATGCCGGCCTTCTGCAGGAACTCGGTGGGCAGCTCGCCGCCGATGGCCACGATGACGTGGTCGTTGGGGAGCCGCACGCCCTTCCCGGCCACGTCGAGGTCCACGTGCCCGGCCTCGATGGCCCTCACCTGCGAGGCCATCAGGGCGGTGAGCCGGCCGCCCGCCACCAGCGCCGCCACCTTGGCCCGGTTGGCCTCGCGGCAGCGGCCGAACTCCGGGCTGCGGTAGCTGATGGCCACCGTGGCGCTCGACTCGTTGGCGAGCTGGATGGCCGCCTCCAGCGCCGAGTCGCCGCCGCCCACCACCAGCACCCGGGCCCCGTTGAACTCCTCGGGGTCCTTGAGGCCGTAGCTGACCTTCTCGGTGGCCTCGCCCGGCACGCCCAGCTTCCGCGGCGTGCCGCGCCGGCCGATGGCCAGCACCACCTTGGCCGCGGCCACGTTGCCGAGGCTGGTCACCACCTCGAACTTCCCGTCCTCGCCGTGGATGGCCTCGACCTTGGCGCCCTGGGCCACCACCAGCCCGGCCTTCTCGATGAGCCGCTGCCACCCGGCCAGCAGCTCCTCCTTCGAGATGAGCTTCTTGCCGAACTTGCCGACCAGCGGCAGGTCCAGCGGCTCGGTCATGGCCACCTTGCGCCGCGGGTAGTGGGCCACCGAGCCGCCCACCGTGTCCTGCTCCAGCAGGTGGTAGGCGACGCCGCGCGACTGGAGCCCGAGGGCCGTGGCCAGCCCCGCCGGCCCGGCCCCCACGATGACCACCTCGCCGCCCTTGGGGACCACCTCGGCCAGCCGCTCGGCCACCTGCAGCCCCTGCGTCATGGCGTTCTTGATGAGCCCCATGCCGCCCAGCTCGCCCACCACGTGGACGCCGGGGCGCGAGGACTCGAAGTGCTCGTCCACCTCCGGCAGGTCCACGCCGCGCTCGGCGGTGCCGAAGACCAGCTTGATGGCCCCCACCGGGCACTCGGCGGCGCACTTGCCGTGGCCGATGCAGTGGTCGGCGTGGACCAGCCGCGCCGCGTGGTCCACCAGGCCGAGGATGTCGCCCTCGGGGCAGGCCTTCAGGCAGGAGAGGCTGCCGATGCAGATGTCGGTGTCCACCACCGGGTGGAGCGACTTGGGGATGTGCTGGTTCTTCTCGATCTTCTCGCGGAGCTCACGCGAGGAGCGGCGCTGGCGCAGGGCGCGCCGCACCAGGTGGACCACGCCGGCGATGAGCGCCAGCGTCCCTGCAAAGGTGACGACGAAGAGTCCGCGTTCCATTCCAGTGTGCAGGCGCGCGGCGACCGCGCGGCCAGTCCCTCCCGGTTCCGCCCCCGGGAGTCTCCCTCAGATCATGCCCGGAGCGCAAGGCATGTCGTTGATTTGACTAGACAAAACAATCTGGCGCGGGCCCGCACGCGCGCGGCGGCGGCGGGGCGCTCGTTCCGCTGCACTTCCGACCCGGCGGGGACGGCGGCGGCCACGCACGAGCGGTGGAAAAAGACGTTCGGACAGGCGACGGGGCGGCCGGCCCGAAGGCCTCCGCCCCGCGCACGACCGGAACCGGTCCGGGCTACGCCGTGGCCTTCTTCTCCTGCTCGGCGATCTCGGCCCGGACCTTGTCCATGTCCAGGGCGCGGACCTGCTTCAGGAGGTCCTCCAGCGCCGCCTCGGGCAGCGCGCCGGCCTGCGAGAAGAGCAGCACCTTGTCGCGCAGGATCATGAGGGTCGGGATGGAGCGGATCTCGAAGGAGGCCGCCAGCTCGGGCTGGGCCTCGGTGTCGATCTTGCCGAAGGTCACGTCGGGGTGCTTGGCCGCCACCTTCTCGAAGGTCGGGGCGAAGGCCTTGCAGGGGCCACACCAGGCGGCCCACCAGTCCAGGAGGACGATGCCCTCCCGCTCCACGGTCTCCTTGAAGTTCTGCTGCGTGACCTCGACGGTGGCGGTGCCCATGACGTCCCTCGCGGCGCCGCCGTGCATTCGGCGTGAAGCGCGCCCTGCGCCCCGTGGGACCCCGGCACCGCGAAAAGGGTTCGCGGCCCGCGGGCCCCGCCAGGCCCAGGGGATCTAGCGGCTGGCCAGCATCCCGGCCACCGCGGCCACGCCGCCCTTCTCGCGGCACTGGGCCATGTCGAAGAGGCCGTGCTTGGTGCAGGCGTGCACGCACTCGAAGCGGGCGTTGGCGTTGGCGGCGAAGGCGGCGTCGCACCGGGCGGCGCAGGAGCGCGCCTCCGGGATGTGGGCGCTGCGGCACTGGAACGAGACCACCGTCTCACCCGGCTGCGGGCGGACCGGGTCGGCGGCCTGGGTGGCGGCGGCGGCGAGGACGAGGGCGGCGGCGACGACGAGGCGGGTGAGCATGGTGTGTCCCTCCGCTTCGTTGGTATTGAAAGCGCCGTGCCGGATCGACCGATAGGAAAAACGCGCCCCTGCGCAGTCGTGCAGGGCGGTCCCGGCGCACCCTGGCGGCCCAGGACCCTCCCAACACCATGATTCAACGACGGATTTCCTGAACACCCCCGCGCACGCGCGCCTCCATCGGCGCCGGTGTGTGGCTGGGTCGGGCGGTGACGCTCCGCGAACCCCGGGCCGCCGCGCCCCGCACGCCGCGCGGCGGCGGCGCCCGGCCGCGGAAAAGGCGACGCGGCGCCCCGCTCCCCCGAGCAGGACGCCGCGCGCGCAGGGCCCGCCGGACGGCGGGCCTCGGACCGGCCTAGCGGGCCGGCGGGTACTTGTGCAGCTTCCGCTGCAGCGAGCGGCGGTGGATGCCGAGCCGCCGCGCCGCCTCGGAGATGTTGCCGCCGCAGTCGGTGAGCACGCGCTGGATGTGCTCCCACTCGGCGCGCGCCAGCGAGGGCGTCTCGCCCGGCTTGGCCGGGGCGCTGGTGTCCTTGCCCGCCAGCGCCGCCAGGATCTCGTCGGCGTCGGCCGGCTTGGGCAGGTAGCCCACCGCCCCCTCGCGCACCGCCTGCACGGCGGTGGCGATGGAGCCGTAGCCGGTCAGCATCAGCACCCGCGTGGACGGGTCCTGGGTGCGCAGCTCCTTCAGCAGGTCGAGGCCGGACATGCCCGGCATCTTCAGGTCGAGGACCGCCATCTCGGGCGACTCGCGCGTCACCTCGCGGAGGGCCTCCTCGGCGCTCCCCGCCGTGCGCACCTCGAAGCCGCGCGCCCGGATCGCCTGCGCCAGTCGCTCCCGCAGCACCTCGTCGTCGTCCACGAGGAGGATGCTCGGCAGCGTCTCCTTGCTCAGCTCGGTGTTCATGGACTGCTCCTCTCGCCGGCCTCGACGGCCGGCAGCTCGATGCTCGCCTCGGTCCCGATGCCAGGACGCGAAGTCAGCTCCAGGTCGCCGCCGAGATGCTCGGCCAGCGTCCTCGTGAGGAAGAGCCCCAATCCCATCCCTTCCCCAGGCACCTTGGTCGTGAAGAACGGCTCCCCCACCCGCGCCAGCACGTCGGCCGGCATCCCCTTCCCCTGGTCGATGACCGTCACCCGCACCCGCCCGCCGGCCGCCGCGCACCGCAGCGTCACGCCGAGCCCCGGGCCGGAGGCCTGCACCGCGTTCTTGAGGAGGCCGCGCAGCGTGTCGGCCAGGGCGCGCGGCGGACCCTCGATGGCCGCCTCGGCGGCCCCCGGGCCCATCTCCACCGTGACCCGGTCGCGCATGGGGAACGGCTCCAGCGCCGCCTCCACCCAGGCCGGGATGGTGAGGCGCGCCATGGGCTCGCCGGCCGCCTCGCCCGCGTTGGCGCTCATGCGGTCCAGGATCTCGCGGCAGCGCGCCACCTGCTCGCGCACCAGCTGGAGGTCGGTCCGCACCTCCTCGGAGGTCCCGGTGCCGAGCGCCCGCTGCAGCTCCTTGGCCACCACCGCGATGGTGGAGAGCGGCGTGGAGAGCTCGTGGGCCGCCCCGGCCGCCAGCGTGGCCAGCGAGGCCAGCTTCTCGCGGCGCTGCACCAGCGCGCGGGCCTGCTGCAGCTCGGCCTCGCGCTCGGCCAGCACCCCGATGACCCGCCGCACGAAGTAGACGATGAACCCGGCCGCCAGCGCGAAGGCCACCCACATGCCGCGCAGGTGCGACGACATGGCCTGGGTGGGCGTCATGCCCAGATGGACGTGGTGGGCCGGCGCGGTGGCCTGCTCGTGGAAGAAGAGCGAGGCGAAGCCGAGGAGGCTGGCGCCGAGGAGCGCGGCCACCCAGCGGGGCGGCAGCAGGATGGCGGCCAGCGCCACGTTGACGAGGTAGAGCGTGGAGAACGGGTTGGAGGCGCCACCGGTGAGGTCGAGGAGCACCGTCAGCACCGCGGCGTCCACCAGCATCACCGCCGCCACCACCGCGTGGCTCACGTGGGCCCGGCGCGCCCAGGCGCCCAGCACCACGTTGCCGATGACCTCGAGCACCAGCAGGGTGACCAGGGGGGTGATGGGGAGCTGGATCTCGCTGAGCGCCTCGACCACGCCGATGACCAGCAGCTGGCCGAGGATGGCCCACCAGTGGAGCTGCAGCAGCCAGGCGATGCTGGGGCGGCCCTCGTCGCCGCCCTCGACGGGGCGGCCGAACAGTCCGGTGGCGCGTGTGGTGTTGCGCGCCGATGAGGCGTTCTGTGCCGTGAGCCCAGTCATTTCCGTGGAGGACCGCACCCGAAGGTAGCACAACGCGCGGGCCGCACCGTGGTCGCGGCGTCATGTCGCATTGCCCGTCCCCCGTACGGACGACTGGACGGCTTGACGCGCGGGGCGCCGCGCTCCTAGGTTCCGCCTCCCCATGCGTGGCCAACGCCGCACCGTTGCTGCCGTCCTCGCCAAGGCCCTCGCCGGCAAGCCCGCCGCCGCGAGCGCCGCCCTCGCCGCCGCCTTCGCCGAGGCCTGCGGGCCGCGCCTGGCACGCGAGGTCTCGTGCCGCGGCCTGATGCGCGACGGCCGGCTCCTGGTGCTGGTGGCCGACGAGACCTGGGCCGAGCAGGTGCGGGCCCTCGAGGGGGAGCTGATCGCGAAGGTGGCGGCGCGCCTCGGGCGCCCCGCCATGCCCGGGCTCGACGTGCGCGTCGGCGCGCCGGGGGGCGCACCCTGATCCTCCCTGCGGCGCTGGCGGCCCTGCTCGCCGCGGCGCCCGCCGCCCCGGTCGCCGGCGCGCCGGAGCCGGGCGAGGCCCCGACGGCGCTGGAGGGCGACGCCGAGGCCGCGGCCCTGGCGGCCCTCACCCGCGACGAGGCGGTCCCGCGGCGCGCCGCCCCGCTGGCGCGCGCCGCGCGAATCCTGGCCGAGCGGGCGGCGGCCGAGGCCGAGGCGGGCCCACCGCGCGCCGAGGCGGCCCTCGACCACCGGGCCGTGCGCGAGGCCACCCGGCGCGCCGGCGCCTTCGATCCGGCCCCGGCCGCCTGGCTGGTGACCGGCCCGCCGGACGGGCTGGTGGACGCCCTCCCCGCCCAGCTCCGCGTCGCGCGCGCCACTCACCTCG
>WBZM01002894.1_pt1 | contig 13972 bp, 14 predicted proteins | sample 5204271 | NCBI WGS metagenome assembly WBZM01 (sample SAMN12344346, study PRJNA552823) | activated sludge metagenome | biome: Activated sludge suspended growth; feature: Nitrification reactor; material: Wastewater; isolation source: activated sludge from nitrification reactor of wastewater...
CTACCGGCTCGGCGCGGGCGGCCTGCTGGCCGGCGTGTTCGCGTTCTCGGCGGTCGTCTTCTCGGCGCCGCTCGACTCGCCGCTGCTGTTCCGCGCCGGGTCGCTGCTGATCGGCTTCGGCACGGGGCTGTTCGCGGTCGGCACGCTGACCGTGGCGATGGACGTCGACCGCGGCGACTGCAGCGGGCTCGCGCTCGGCGCCTGGGGCGCCGTGCAGGCGGCCGCCGCCGGCCTCGGCATCGCCATCGGCGGCTTCGCGCGCGACGCGGTCGGCGCCCTCGCCACCGCCGGCGCGCTCGGCGAGGCGCTCGCCAGCCCGGTCACGGGCTACGCATTCGTCTATCACCTCGAGATCGCCCTGCTGTTCTCGGCGTTGATCGCCGTCGGTCCGCTGGTGCGCACTGCCCGGGCAGGCGCGGCACGGTCCCCGTCCCAGTTCGGCCTGGCGGAGTTCCCAGGCTAGTCGTTTCGTCCGCGGAGGTTTTCGTCATGCATACCGGCGCCATCACTCAATACATCGACGTGGCCCAGCTCGTCCTCTACGCGTTCTGGATCTTCTTCGCCGGCCTGATCATCTACATCCGCCGCGAGGACAAGCGCGAGGGATACCCGCTCGAATCGGAGCGCTCCGAGCACGTGCGCGTGCAGGGCTTCCCGGCGATCCCCGAGCCCAAGACCTTCCTGCCCGCGCACGGCGGCAGCGTCCAGAAGCCCGACTTCAAGGCGGACGACCGTCCGGTGAAGGCGCAGCCGAGCGGCGGCTGGCTCGGCGCGCCGCTGATCCCGATCGGCGACCCGATGCTTGGCGGCGTCGGCCCGGGTTCCTATGCCGAACGCGCCGACGAGCCCGACCTGACCTGGGAAGGCGAGCCCAAGATCGTGCCGGTGCGCGCGGCCCCCGGATTCGGCGTGGCCGATTTCGACCTCAATCCCATGGGCTGGGACGTGGTCGGCGGCGACGGCTACGTGGCCGGCAAGGTCTGCGACGTGTGGATCGACCGCACCGAGCCGCAGGTCCGCTACCTCGAGGTCGCCCTGAAGGACGGCAGCCGCACGGCGATCCTGCCGTACCACTTCTCGAAGATGGACGGTCGCGGGCGCTGCGTGCGCGTGCGCTCGATCCTCGCCGCGCACTTCAAGGACGTGCCGGCGCTCGCCAACCCGGACCGGATCACGCTGCTCGAGGAAGAGCGCATCACGGCGTACTACGGCGCCGGCACGCTCTACGCGACCCCGGAGCGCGCGGAGCCGCTGCTGTGAGCGAGTACGAGTTCGAGCCGACGCCGGGCCTGCCCGCGCGCCTGCCCGAGGGCGAGCGCATCCTGTGGCAGGGGGCGCCCTCGTGGCGCTCCCTCGCCGTGCACGCGCTGCATGCCCGCAAGGTCGCGATCTACTTCGCGCTGCTGGCCGTCTGGCACGTCGTCGAACTCGCCTCCGGCGGCGCCAGCCTCCTCGCCGCCCTGCGCGGCGCGGCCTGGCTGCTGGTGCTCGGGGCCGCGGCCGCGGCGGTCCTGGCGGTCCTCGCCTGGGCGATCGCACGCACGACGATGTACACCGTGACCTCGGCCCGCGTGGTGATGCGCTTCGGCGTCGCGCTGCCGATCTCGATGAACGTGCCGTTCGGCCTCGTGCTGTCGGCGGGCATCGTGCGCCACCGGGACGGCAGCTCCGACCTGCCGCTGCAGCTCTCGCCGGAGCACCGGGTCGGCTACTTCGTGACCTGGCCGCACGTGCGTCCCTGGCACCTGCTGCGCGTCCAGCCGACGCTGCGCTGCCTGCCGCAGGGCGAGCAGGTCGCCGCGGCCCTCGGCGCGGCGCTTTCGACCTCGATCGCGGATGCGACCGCCCCCCGGCCGGCGCCGGCAGGCGGGCCGTCGCTGAGCGCGGCGGCGTGAGGAGACGACGATGAGCGACCCGTTCCGCGACTCCACCCTGCCGCGCGGCGCGCTGCTCGGTGCGGCGGCGCTCATCGGACTGTCGGTGATCGGCGCGACCATCGCGCGCCTCTACGGCCTGTCGGCGACTCCTCCGCCGCCGGCGGCCGCGATCGAGACGCGCGACCTGCGCTTCGCCGACCGCGCCGACGGCGCGGTCGTGGTCACCGACGCGCGCTCGGGGGAGGCCCAGGTCCTCGCCCCCGGCACCAACGGCTTCGTGCGCGGCGTGATGCGCGGGCTCGCGCAGGAGCGCCTGCGCCAGGGGGCCGACGGCACGACGCCGTTCCAGCTCACGCGGTGGAGCGACGGGCGACTCTCGCTCACCGACCCGGTCACGCACCGCAACGTGTACCTCGAGGCCTTCGGGCCGACGAACGCCGCGGCCTTCGCGGCGCTGCTCGACAACCACACACGATGAGACACCAGGGGACCCTCACGCACATGAACACCGCGATCGCCACCGCCGAGGACGCCACCCGCACGGCCCAGGCCGACACGCTGCTCACGCCGCGCTTCTATCGCACGGACTACGACGCGTTCGACCGGCTCGACGTCTCGCCGGTGCGCGAGGACTGGGACAGGCTGATGGCGGAGTTCAGGAGCGACAACAACCGCCACCACTTCGAGCGGGACGAGGAGTTCCAGGCCGAGGTGCGCGAACTGCCGCCCGGCCTGCGCGAGGAGTTCGTCGAGTTCCTGGTGAGCTCGTGCACGGCCGAGTTCTCCGGCTGCGTGCTCTACAGCGAGATCAAGCGCAACGTCGAGAACGAGGACATCCGCCAGGTGATGAACTACATGGCGCGCGACGAGAGCCGCCACGCCGGGTTCATCAACAAGTCGCTCAAGGATTTCGGGCTCGGCGTGGACCTGGGCCAGCTGACGAAGGTCAAGAAGTACACGTTCTTCAAGCCGAAGTACATCTACTACGCGACCTACCTGTCGGAGAAGATCGGCTACGCGCGCTACATCACCATCTACCGCCAGCTCGAGCGCCACCCGGAGCGGCGCTTCCACCCGATCTTCCGCTGGTTCGAGGAGTGGTGCAACGACGAGTTCCGCCACGGCGAGGCCTTCGCGCTGCTGATGCGCGCCAACCCGCACCTGCTGCGCGGGCTGAACGTGTACTGGATCCGCTTCTTCGTGCTCGCCGTGTTCGCCACGATGTACGTGCGCGACCACACGCGGCCGTACATGCACGAGGCGTTCGGCATCGACCCGACCGACTACGACTACCGCGTGTTCGAGATCACCTCCGAGATCTCGAAGCAGGTGTTCCCGGTGACGCTCGACATCGACCATCCGGCGTTCCGCGCCGGCCTCGAGCGCATGCGCCGGCTGATGGAGGGCATCGAGGCGGCGAAGAAGTCCGGCGGCATCGGCGGACTGGCGAAGCGCGCCGCCCTGTCGGTGGCGGCGGCGGCGACGTTCGCGCGCCTGTACTTCCTGCCCGTGAAGCGGCACGCGCTGCCGGAGCAGGCGAGGCTCGCACCCGCGTGGTGACGCCAGGCCCATGAGCGATTTCGCCCTGCCGCTCGGCTTCGCACTGCTCGTCTGGTGGACGGCGACGGCGATCGTCATGTTCCTCGACGGCCTGCCGCGGCGCACGTTCCGCTGGACGCTGCTCGGCACGACCGCGTTGCAGGCGGCGGCGCTGTACGGCCTGTGGAAGACCCGCACCGACACCAGCGTGGCGGGCGCCTACCTCGCCTTCACCTGCGCGGTGCTCACCTGGGGCTGGCAGGAGGTGTTCTTCCTCACCGGCGCGATCACCGGGCCTCGCCGCCACGCGTGCGCGGCGAACTGCAGCGGCTGGCGGCACTTCCGGCACGGCGTGCAGGCGATCCTGGACCACGAGTTCTCGCTGCTGGTGGCCGGCGCGGTGCTCATCGCGATCGGCTGGAACGCGCCCAACCCGGTCGGCATGTGGACCTACCTCGTGCTGTGGGGCATGCGCCAGAGCGCCAAGCTCAACCTGTTCCTCGGCGTGCGCAACGTCGGCGTCGAGTTCCTGCCGCAGCACCTCGCCTACCTGCAGAGCTTCTTCCGCCGCCGCGGCATGAACGCGCTGTTCCCGGTCTCCATCGCCGCGGCCTCGGCGCTCGTGCTGGTGCTCGCGCGCCTGACGCTCGACCCGGACGCGGCCCCGCACGAGGTGTCCGGTTACGCGCTGCTCACGGCGATCTCCCTGCTCGGCCTGCTCGAGCACGGACTGCTGATGCTTCCCGTCCCGATCGAGCCCCTGTGGCGATGGGGGCTCAAGTCCCATCAGCGCGCGCCGGTGACGCCACCGGCGGCGCAGAGGTCACGCCCATGACCGCCCAGACCGCGCGCCTGCTCGAATCCCTGCCCGGCCCGGCCGCCCTGCGCAAGCTGCCCGAGTCGCAGCTCGGCCAGGTCGCGGAGGAACTGCGCGAGTTCCTCGTCGACAGCGTCTCGCGCAACGGCGGGCACTTCTCCGCCGGCCTCGGCGTGGTCGAGCTCGCGGTCGCGCTGCACTACGTCTTCGACACCCCGCGCGACCTGCTGGTGTGGGACGTGGGGCACCAGGGCTATCCCCACAAGGCGCTCACCGGCCGGCGCGACCGCATGCACACGCTGCGCAAGAAGGGCGGCCTATCGGGCTTCCTGCGCCGCGACGAGAGCCCGTACGACGCGTTCGGCGCCGGCCACTCCAGCACCTCGATCAGCGCCGCGGTCGGCATGGCGGTCGCGAGCGAGCGCACCGGCAAGCCCTGCAAGACCGTCGCGATCATCGGCGACGGCGCGCTGACCGCCGGCCTCGCCTACGAGGCCCTGCAGCAGGCGGGCGCCATGCCGGAGCTGGACCTGATCGTGATCGTCAACGACAACGGCATGTCGATCTCGCCGAACGTCGGCTCCCTCTCGGAGTCGCTGCAGCGCACCGGGCGGGCCGATTCCGACCGCGACGCAGGCCAGCTGTTCCGCGAACTCGGCTTCGCCTACCACGGCCCCTGCGACGGCCACGACATGCCCGCGCTGCTCAGCACGCTGCGCGAAGTTCACTCGGCCCGCGGCCCGCGCGTCCTGCACGTGCGCACGGCCAAGGGCCGCGGCTACGCGCCGGCCGAGGCCGACCCGATCAAGTACCACGGCGTCACGCCGTTCGACCGCGTGGTGGGCATCCGCCCATCGGCGGCGAAGGGCCTGCCGACCTACACGGACGTATTTGGCGACTGGCTGTGCGAGGCGGCCTCCGGCGAGTCGCGCCTCATGGCGGTCACGCCCGCGATGCGCGAGGGCTCCGGACTCGTCCGCTTCGCCGCCCGCTATCCCGACCGCTACTTCGACGTCGGCATCGCCGAGCAGCACTGCATCTCGTTCTCGGCGGGTCTCGCCTGCCGCGGCGCGCGCCCGGTGGTCGCGATCTACTCGACCTTCCTGCAGCGCGCCTACGACCAGCTCGTCCACGACGTGGCGCTGCAGCAGCTGCCCGTGCTGTTCGCCATCGACCGCGCCGGGCTGGTCGGCCCCGACGGCGCCACGCACAACGGCGCGCTGGACCTGAGCTTCCTGCGCTGCGTCCCGAATCTGGTCGTCATGGCGCCGTCGGACGGCAACGAGCTGCGCGACATGCTGCACACCGGCCTCGCCCACCCGGGCCCGGCTGCCGTGCGCTATCCGCGCTGCGCCATCCCTGCGCCGCTCGCCGCGCGCGCGCCGCAGGAAATCCCGCTGGGCCAGGCGGAACTGCGCCGCATCGGCAGCGGGCGGATCGCGCTGCTCGCCTTCGGCACGCTGCTCGGCTCGGCGCTCGAGCTGGCGAACGAACTGGATGCGACCGTCGTGAACATGCGGTTCGTGAAGCCGCTCGACGAGCGCATGGTGCTCGAGATCGCGCAGCACCACGAGCTGATCGTGACGCTCGAGGAGAATTCGCTGGTCGGCGGCGCCGGCTGCGCCGTCAACGAGTGCCTGGCGGCGCGCCACGCGAGCGTGCCCGTGCTGAACCTCGGCCTGCCCGACCGGTTCATCGAGCACGGCACGCGGGACGAGGCGCTGCGGGACGCGGGCCTCGACCGCGAGTCGATGCGCGCGGCGATCCTGGCGCGCGAGGCCCAGCTGGCCCGCCAGGGCGAGCGCGCGGACGACCGCCGGTCGCGCCGGGCGGCGGCCCGCGCGGCGGCGATCGCCAGTCAGCTGTTCAGCGGCTGAGCGGCGCGACCAGCGCCGGCACCGGCTCGGCGGCCGCCGGCGGCAGCGCCGGGCGGCGGCGCAGCACGGCGGCGGGCAGGCGGAACGTCACGTTCTCGCGCATCGCGGCGAGTTCCCGCTCGGTCTCGACGCCCAGCTCGTGCAGCCGGCGGCGAACGCCGTCGACCAGGTACTCCGGCGCCGAGGCGCCGGCCGTGATGCCGACGCGGCTCGCGCCCGCGACCCAGCCCGGGTCGAGTTCGCCGGCATCCGCGATGCGGTAGGCGGGCTTGCCGCGCAGCGCGGCCACTTCCTGCAGCCGGTGCGTGTTCGAGCTGTTCGGCGCCCCGACCACCAGCACCACGTCCACCTCGTCGGCGAGCTGCTTGACCGCCACCTGCCGGTTCTGGGTCGCGTAGCAGATGTCGTCGATCTCCGGCCCGACCAGGTGCGGATAGCGGCGCGTCAGCGCCTCGATCAGCTCGCGCGTGTCGTCGACGCTGAGCGTGGTCTGGGTGACGTAGGCCACCCGTGCGTCGGCCGGCATCGGCAGCCGCTCGATCTCCTCGATCGAGGCCACCACGTGCACCGTGTCGTCGATCTTGCCGACGGTGCCGACCACCTCGTCGTGGCCGGCGTGCCCGATCAGCACGACGTGGTACTTCTGGCGCGCGAAGCGCTGCACCTGCAGGTGCACCTTGGCCACCAGCGGGCAGGTCGCGTCGATCACGACGAGGTCGCGCAGCTCGGCCGAGCGCTCGACCGAGCGCGCCACGCCGTGCGCGCTCAGCACCGTCACCGCGCCGCGCGGGATCGCCTCGATGTCGTCGACGAAGACGGCGCCCAGGGCCTCGAGGTCGCGCACGACGTGCTGGTTGTGCACGATCTCGTGGAACACGTAGACCGGGGCGCCGTGGATCTCCAGCGCGCGCTCGACGATCTCGATCGCGCGCGTCACCCCCGCACAGAAGCCGCGTGGCCGTGCGAGGAGCAGGTCCATCACATCGCCCCGCCCATCGCGCCACCCGCGGGGGCCGGCGCCGCCGCGGTGGTCGCGACGGCCGCCCCGTCCGTCGCCTCGGCCGGCGGCGCGGGCGGCGGCTTGATGCGCATCAGCTCGGGCGCGATCTCCATCATGCTCTGGCCGTTGAGCGGCTTGGGCTGGCCCTGGTGGCAGGTCGTGCAGTAGATCTTCGGCACGTCGCCCAGGGGGCCCATTCGGCTGGCCGGCAGCACGCCTGCGAGCGGCAGCATGTACTTGTTGTTGGCCATGCGCACCATGCGGATCGCGTACCAGGCCTGGACGCGCTGCGGCGGCGCGCCGTTCCACTGCGCGAAGTACTGCGTCGCGTGGCAATGGGTGCAGTTCACGCCCATCGCCTGCGAGATGTGCATCATCAGCGCGTAGCTGGCTTCCGTCTGCTTGATGTTCATCGGGTTGCCCGACGGCAGCGCCGTGAGCGACTCGATCTTCACCGGGTTGTCGTTCAGCAGGAACGTCGTGTACGGGTCGTACGGCATGGCCGTGAGGCCGACCGTCATGGCGCCGATGTTCTGGCCGTCCCGCCAGCCGGCCTTGCCCGGCGCCGAGCGCGGACCCGGGTCGGCGAACCACACGTACTGCGGGATCGGCTTGCCGCGGTGGCAGGTGTAGCAGGTGACGCCGGTCTGCAGGACGTGCTTCTGCCAGTTGATGTTGATGTCGCGCGTCATCTGCAGCATGCGCCGGGCCACGACCTTCGTGTACTTCTCGTCGGACGCGAAGTCGTTGAGGTTGTGGCAGTACGCGCACTGCTCCTGCGGCGCAATCCAGCTGGCCTGCTGGGTCATCTGGCGGATGAACTCCGTCGCATTCAGGTCGGTGAGGACCTGGACGTTCTTGTAGACGTCCTTCGCGAGCGGCGCGTCGCCCACCGCCGGCGGCAGGCCCGGCGGCATGACGTTGTTCGCCAGCAGTTCGGCATCGGTGCGCGGGTTGGTGACGGCCACCATGCCGGTGCCGCGGTAGCCCTGCTGCACGGACTTCGGCGGCGGGCGCTCGCAACCGGCGAGGAGCACGACGGCGCCGAGCGCCAGCGCGAGGATCCAGGCTCGATTCTGGTTTTTCATCACGGCGCTCCCGGGACCGTCGCCGGATCGACCACCGGCGGGAATACGTTCGGGTACATGGGCGCGACCCCGTGCTTCACGGCCCACAGGTACCAGTTGTCGACCACGGTGCCGCTCAGCAGGATGCCGATGCCGCCGACCAGCGGGCAGAGCACCGCGAACCACCACGCCCAGCGGTGGATGGACTCGACCGTCGCGTTGAAGCCCATCGTCCAGCGCCAGAACAGCGCCATGCGCTCGCCGGCCGTGCCGCGGTCGAGCACCTGCTCGACCTCGCGGTCGCCGCCGTAGCGCGCGGTCGACAGCACCGTGCCGGCGTGCATCGCGAACAGCAGGCACGAGCCGTACAGGAACGCGATCGACAGCGCGTGGAACGGGCAGTAGAACAGGTTGCCGTAGCGCAGCGAGAACGCCGCCGTCCAGTCGAGGTGCGGGAAGATGCCGAACGGCACCGCCTCCGACCAGCTGCCCATCAGCAGCGGGCGGATGAAGCCCAGCACGAGGTACAGCCAGATCGCCGCGGCGAAGGCCCAGGCCGCGTGCGTGCCGATGCCGAGCGCTCGCGCCCGGCGGTACATGCGCAGCCACCACAGCAGGACCGAGGCGGTCAGGAAGAAGCCCGCCATCAGCCACCAGCCGCCCTCGTTGAGCGGCGGCAGGCCGAGCCCGTACTTCGCGGCCGGCGGCTCGAGCGCGAGCCACGGCAGCTGGCGCAGGAACTCGATGAAGTTCCAGTTCACCGACGCCAGCATGTTGAGCCCGATGATCTCGAAGGCGATGAAGCCGCACAGCAGCGACGCCAGCCCGAGCAGGCCCAGGTAGAACGGCCCGATCTGCGTGTCGCCGAAGGTGCCGAGCAGGTAGACGAAGAACGGCTTGCCCTGCCGGACCCAGGTGCCGCCCGGCTTGAGCGGCGCGCCCATGTACGGCGGCGCGGAGACCTGCACGCGCGTGAAGATGCTTTGATATTCGGCCATGGGATGCTCCCTTGAATCCTCAGCGCCAGATCGGCAGGTCGAGCCACCAGTTCCACCACTCCGGCCAGCCGCGCGTCCAGAACGGCCCGCTCAGGACGATGCAGACCGCGCTCCAGAAGGCCGCGCTGATGGAGAGGAACAGGCCCAGCCGGTGAATGCCGAGCGCCCCGATCGAGTAACCGATCGCGTCGCGGAAATACGAGTTCTCGTGCTCGCCGCCCTTGACCACCTCGCCCTTCTTGGGGTTGGTGACCGAGAGGATCATCGCCCCGTGCAGCGACAGCGCGAACGCCGTCGTGAAGAAGAACGTGATCGCCAGCATGTGGGCGGGGTTGTAGTGGAAGTGCAGGTACTGGTAGCCGACGTTCGACACCCAGTCGAGGTGACTGAAGATGCCGTACGGGAAGCCGTGGCCCCAGGCGCCCATGAGGACGGGCCGCACCACCACCAGCACGAAGTAGGCCAGGATCGCGAAGCCGAAGGCGAACGGCACGTGGTAGCCGATGCCGAGCTTGCGGCAGATCTCGACCTCGCGCAGCGCCCAGGACACGAATGCCCCCAGCGCGCAGATCGTGATCAGCTGCCACAGCCCGCCCTGGGCCAGCGGCGCGAGCCCGAGACCGTACTTGAGGTCCGGCGGCTCGATGTTGATCTGCCACAGGTTCCACGTGGGCCCGAGGGCCGCGCCCCACACGATCAGGGCCGTGCCGAGCAGCGTGAAGAAGAGCGTGGTGACGCCGAAGAAGCCGACGTAGAACGGTCCGACCCAGAAGTCGAACAGGTCGCCGCCGACCAGCGTGCCGCCCCGCACACGGTACTTGCGTTCAAAACTCAGCATTGCCATCGCCATTCCCCTCTCAGCGGGACGCGGGCGGCGCCCATCGCCGCCGCGTGTCGGTCGGCGACGGACGTGGGCGGGTAGTGGGACCCGTCACGTCCGCCACCGATCCTTTGCCGTCAGCTCGCCTTCTGCTCCGGGAGCGTCGCCACGACCTGTGACGTCGTCGCCGGGGCGGCCTGCGGGCCGTCCAGCCAGTTGAACTTGTTGGTGCTGAGCAGGATGAAATGAATCATCAGGGCCAGCACGAACAAGAACGTGAACAAGGCGACCAGAGATCGCCGCGGATCGAACAGCAGCCAGATTCGCCACATGTCCATTGCTCCTATGTCAGTCAGTAACGCCGTTTCAGTTCAGTCGAGAGCGATTGCGCCCCCGTCAGAGCCATGGACGCCACTGCCACACCAGGAAGTGGGCAATGATGGCGATCACCAGGAATCCGACGAAGCTGCCCACGAACATCCCGTGGAACTCCTTCGCCTCGTTCTCCGTGAGACCCGTCAATGAGCCCCTTCTCTCTTCGGCCATGCGTATTCACCTCCAGACTTGGGCCATGCGATGGCGTTGCGTCACCCACGCAACACGGGAGCCGCGCACCACGCACGGCAGACACCACCGGCCGCTCGCGCGGTCGGCGGGGAAACCACGATCGGCGCGTGCTCACGCATGCGCCGCCTCCCGCGATCCGGCGCGCGCCTCGCGCACCAGCTCGGCCGTGACCTGCGCCGCGCCCTGGCGGCGCGCCGCACGCTCGGCGGCGTCGCGCAGTCGCCGGGCCGCGGAGATGCGGACCAGCATCGGCTCGCCCTCGAGCAGTTCGTCGAGCACGGCACGCGCGTCCTCGCGCCACGGCAGCTCCTCGTGCAGCCGGGCCGGCGTCGGGTCGACGCGGTCCAGCTCGGTGCCGAGCGGCAGGATCCCGAACAGCGCGTCGAACAGCGCGTTGCAGACTTCCTGGACCAGGTAGGTCGCCCCGGCGTAGCCCATGAAGGGCGTGCCGGTGTGGCGGCGGATGATGGCGCCGGGGAACGAGGCCGGGATGTACACGGCGCGGGCGCCGATCTCGGCGAGGTACATGCGCTCGTTGTAGCTGCCGAACAGCACCAGCGGCGTCTTGCCGTGCACCGAGCGGCGCACCTCGTCGTTGTCGGGCTTGACGCCGGGCCGGCGCGCGATCGCGAACGTGCACGGCAGGCCGAGCTCCTCGGCGAGGAAGTGGCGCACGCCGCGCGCGTAGGTCTCGCCGGCGACGATCGCGAAGCTCGCGGTGCCGAAGAAGTCCTGGGTCACGGAGCGCCACAGGTCCCACAGCGGCTTGATGGTCGTGTGCTTCTCGCGCTCGATGAACGGCTCGGGATCGAGCCCGGTCAGCTCGCCGAGCGTGCGCAGGAACCTGGTCGTGCTGTGCAGGCCGATCGGCGCCTGCAGGTACGGGCGCTCGAGCGCCTCGCACAGCTGCCGGCCGAACTCGCGGTACATGCAGACGTTGACGTCGGCGTCCGCCAGCCGCGCGATGTCCGCGAGGTGCGTGCCGAGCGGGAACACGAGGTTGACCTCGGCGCCGATGCCCTCGACGAGGCGGCGGATCTCGGCCAGGTCGGACGGCATGTTGAAGGTGCCGTAGCAGGGCCCGATGATGTTGACGCGCGGCTTCTCGCCCGCCTGGCGCGGCTTCGGCGCCGGCACCTTCTTCGGACCGAATTCCGTCCACAGCCAGACCATGGCGCGGTTGGCGCACTGCCACTGGTCCTCGTCGATCGTGCGCGGCAGGAAGCGCTGGATGCTGGTGCCCTCGGGGGTCACGCCGCCGCCGATCATCTCGGCGATCGAGCCGGTGACCACCACCGCGGGCTGGTGCGGGTCGAGCGTGCGGTGCGCGCGGCGCATGGCGCCTTCCGTGCCCTTCTGGCCGAGTTCCTCCTCGGACAGGCCGGTGACGACGATCGGCAGCTCGTGCGGCGGCAGCGCGTCGGTGTAGTGCAGCACCGAGGTCACCGGCAGGTTCTCGCAGCCGACCGGGCCGTCGATCATGACCTGCAGGCCCTTGACCGCGGTGAAGACGTACACCGCGCCCCAGTAGCCGCCCGCACGATCGTGATCGAGGACGAGCATCAGCCCATCTCCTCGGCCTTGCGCGCCTTCGCCTGGCGCGCCAGCTTGCGCTCGAACTGCTCGCGGTACTCGGGGCGGTCGCGCGGCGTGTCTTCCCACACGCCGGTGGCGTGGCCGCTGCCGACACCCTCGAAGAACTCGCGCATCGCGTCGAAGCGCGCCCGGCCGGCCATCGCCGCGTTGACCACCTGCGCGAGCGAGCCGGCGCCCGCCGGGCCGAACAGCGGCCGGGCGGAAATCAGGTTGGTGAAGTACAGCGCCGGGATCGCGCGCTCCTTGGCCCGCTGCACGACGGGCGTCGTGCCGATTGCGAGGTCGGGCGCGAACTCCTCGAGCGCCGCGAGATCCTGCTCGAGCGAGGCGCGGTACTGGACTCGGGCGCCGCGCGCCTCCAGCCACTCGCGGTCCTGCGCGGACCACTCGGTGCGCGGGCAGGCGGTGCCGACGTAGGGCACCTCCGCCCCGCTCTCGATCAGCAGGCGCGCGACCAGCAGCTCGGAGCCCTCGTAGCCGGAGAGCGTGATGCGGCCCTGGATCGGCGTGCGCGCGAGCGCGGCGCGGATCGCGGGCAGGATGCGGTCCTGTGCCTCGCCGATGCGCGCGGCCTCGACGCCGCAGGCGCGCCCGATCGCCTCGAGCCAGGCCGCGGTGCCCTCGTAGCCGACCGGCGCCGATCCGACCACCGGGCGGCCCGCCGACGCGAACTCGCGCACGGAGGCGGCGTAGAACGGGTGGCAGGCGGCGACGACCGCGCAGTCGAGCGCGGCATACAGCTCGCGCCACTCGCGCACCGGCACGACCGGCCCCGGCGCGAGGCCGAGCGGCTCGAGCAGCATGCCGATGCCGACGGGATCGGCCGGGAACATCTCGCCGAGCAGCGTCACCGTCGGCTTCGCGCTGCGGCCGCCGCGCGGCGCCTGCACCGGGCCGGCCTCCGCTTCCGTGCGCGCGTAGCGCAGCATGGCGCCCGAAAGCACGTCCTTGGCCTCAGCATGGGTCGGCACGCCGAAGCCGGGCACGTCGATGCCGACGATGCGCACGCCGTTGACCGACTTCGGCAGCAGCTGCAGCGGCACGCCCGAGGCCGTCGGCACGCACAGGTTGGTGACCACGATGGTGTCGTACTGCGCGGGATCGGCCAGCGCGTGCACGGCGTCGCGGATGTCCTCGAACAGCTTGCCGGTCACCAGCGTCTCGGAATTGAACGGGACGTAGCCGACCGAGCGGCGCGCGCCGTAGAAGTGCGAGGTGAAGCTGAGGCCGTACACGCAGCACGCCGAACCCGACAGGACGGTCGCCGTGCGGCGCATGCGCAGCCCGACGCGCAGCGAGCCGAACGCGGGGCACATGCTCTGCGGCTGGTCGTGCGGCCCGACCGGGTAGTCGCGGGCGTAGCGCTCGAGCGTCTCGCTCTTGCCCGCCGCCGCCGCGGCGCGACGCATCTCGTCCGCGCCCGCGTGGCAGCCGGACGCCGCCGGCGCGGCCGACCGGGCGGCCTGCGCTGCGGCGGCCGCAGCCGCGATGGCGTCGTCTGGACGGGCGTTCATGCTGGTCGTCGTATGCCGGGTCCTGGCGCGGTCAGACCGCGTCGTAGATCACTTCGAGCGTGGGCCGGTCGATCTCGGTGCGTCCGACCATGTCGAACAGCGTCGCGGGCTCCATCTTGAAATCGCGCCCGGTCGACTCGGCCGAGAACAGGCCGAGCAGCTCGTCCTGGCTCTGCGGCTTCGGGCGCACCGGCGGCGCCTCCGCGACGTTGGTCGCCAGTTCCTCGAACAGCGGCGCCCACTGCGTGCCGGGGCGGCCGATGATCTCGTAGCTGGCGCTCTTGCGGCGGATGTCCTCGT